>OGNV01001631.1_pt1 | contig 13216 bp, 10 predicted proteins | sample 1573561 | NCBI WGS metagenome assembly OGNV01 (sample SAMEA2581892, study PRJEB24529) | metagenome | biome: Human gut stool | place: China | collected 2011
AAATCCCAAGGCTTCCATTTTCCCGGATGCTCTGCACCATAAATCCACACTCATCCAGATGAGCGTCTAACTGCACCACCGGTTTTCCTTCCTTTGCACCTGGCATTCTGGCGTAAAGATTGTTCATGGAATCATTTTCCAGTTCAAATTTCTGGCAATAACCCGCTACGGTGCGGACTGCTTCCTCCTCAAAACCACTTGGGCCAAACGCATTGGTGATCTGGCCAAACATTTTGATATCCATTGTGTTTTCTCTCCAATATTTTCTTATTCTCCATCCACATCCATATTAGCTGCAACTGCAATGGAAGAAGACACGGTTGACATAGCCGCTACTACTGCAAAAATAATGATCAGCAGTCCGCCGCCCATCATCAGAAAGAAGAAAGTCTCCTCGTCCTCTTTGGCCGCATCGGTAGTTTCTGCCGTCTGTGCGCCATTCTGCGCATCTGTCTGTACTTCGATCTCCCTGGCAAACAAAGTCATTTCTCCTTCACCGGCCGCAATGGAAATACTGTCTGTATAAAGAGCTTTCATTTTATTTTTACACACAAACGCATCGAAAAGTGCTGTAAAAATTCCTTCCAGAGAATCCTCACATCGAAGCACGATCTGTTCACTCATACTACAATTTTCCCCCTGTCATCAAACAGTGATAACTGCTCATAGGTCTGCACCGTTCCATCCGAAAGCAGCATCTGCATCGGACGTTCCTGATACATCAGATTCCGTGTAATATATCCTTCCTCCATACGGGTATGATACATCATCTTTCCTTTACAGGTGATAAAATACACTGCACGTTTCAAAACAACACCGATCTTCTTTAAATCTGAAAAATCCAGCTTTGCGTACCGCCGGGCCGCCATAATCCGGCGGGCACTTTTTGTTCCGATCCCCGGCACACGAAGCAGCGTATAATAATCCGCACGATTAATTTCCACCGGAAACAGTTCCAGATGGTGCACTGCCCAATTACACTTCGGATCAATCTGTTCGTTAAAATTCGGATTTTTCTCTGACAGCAATTCATCTGCGCGGAATCCATAAAACCGCAACAGAAAATCTGCCTGATAGAGCCTGTGCTCACGTAACAATGGTGGTCCGGGCAAATCTGGCAGGGAACTGTCATGATTCACATTGATAAATGCAGAATAGAATATCCGCTTCATCTCAAACTTCTGATACAAAGCTTCTGAAACCGAAATGATCTGATAATCACTTTCATCCGATGCCCCGATCACCATCTGTGTACTCTGTCCTGCCGGCACAAAATAACGATCCGGCCGCATCAATCCCCGCGTTATCTGCGGAAGTTTCTTTTGCACGTTTCTCACTCTGCTGGAATTCTCCCCACCGGCAATTTCTTCTCCCCAGCTTTGTACTGCACTCTGTCGCGCTTTATGCTCCCGGATGGCAGCAATTCCGTCGTGGTAGTCCTGCAGACGGGCATAACTTTCCTTCATCTCTGCCATCTGGTTATAATAGGTTTTCTCATCCAGATACATCCGGCTTTTCATACTCGATACCCCGTGAAACTCGCGGCTTTGTCGAATTCCATTCTGTAACTGGCGCATCGGGGAAAGGATGTTTTTACGCACTTTGTTAGGCGCAATCTGCCGCAGCGCATCGGCCGTGGGAAGTTCTAAATTTACACTCATACGGTCTGCAAGATACCCCGTTAATTCCAGCAGATCCGCTGATGCTCCCGGAATTCCTTTTACATGTATATATCCGTTAAAATGATATTTTGTGCGCAATAAATAAAGGGTCTCATATAAAAGTCCCATGGTATAATCCGGAGAATGTAAAATTCCGGAACTTAAGAACAATCCTTCGATATAATTTCTGCGGTAAAATTCCATCGTGAGCTTACAGATTTCCTCCGGTGTAAAACTGACACGCTTCACATCATTGCTGCAACGGTTCCTGCAATATTTGCAGTCATAGATACAATCATTGGTATATAAAATCTTAAGCAGTGAAATGCAGCGCCCATCCCCGGTAAATGCATGACAGATTCCACTTGCATATGCGTTTCCCGTATGTGTACCATCTCCTCCACGCTGCACCCCGCTGGAAGTACACGCAACATCATATCTGGCAGCTGCCGAAAGTATGGTTAGTTTTTCCATGATACGATCCATCTGCAAAATTTCTCTCATATCCAGTATCCCTCCGCAAAAATGCCGAACATCCGTTCTTTTTACATCATATCACAAGAACAAATGTTCGGCAAGTGCAATTTTTCTTTTATTTTATATGGGCTGCGAAGTTACTGTTCGCAGAGTAACCCTTGAACCGTAATGTACTCTTTGTATTGCGGTTTACAGAGGCACCTGCGAGCAGTCTCCTATCTGCCCTGATGCAGCATCCATGGATAAATCAGTGAAATCGCTCCGCCGATTCCGGCAGAAGCTGCACAGGTAAACACTAAAGCCCCTGCAATTCCGCCAAAGAAATATCCAATTGCCAGAAAAACGGCAACAATTACTAAAATAATGCAACGCAGCAAAATCTGGATCATACTCTTAACCGTATCCATCGCAGACGCCGGAACAAGAGCTTCCAGCAAAAGCCCAACTTCCGAAAACATAAAATCCGCCACCAGATACGTCAGATACCACAGAAGCATAATTCCCGGTTTTTCATGCAAAAGCAATGCCGAAACCACCAGTGCCGGAAGCAGATCCATCGCGCAGAGGGATGTTCCTGCAAGCACTCCGAAGAAAACTTTCTTGTATGGATTCTCCGGCACCAGAAACAGCCAGTTTCGCGCAGTCTCCTGTGCAATCGGATTTCCCATATTCCGGAAGAAAAGTACAAAAAACAAAATACAGCCCGGCACCAGAAATCCGGACACCTCCATGATCCTGACACAAAAAAGGGAAATACCGACACTGACCAGCATGTAAAACAGCATCGTATTGGTTATGATTCCAAATTTTGCCGTACGTTTACAGCAATAAATTTCCTTTGTAAAAAACACGGATGCGCCCCAGCCCTTTAAGTTTCCTTCCTTTTGCTGCTTTTTTGCATGTGCTTTTCCTGCGATAACCCGTCCTTCTTTTGCTGCCTCAAGCATCTGTGCACGTTTTCCCGCGGAAGCCAGCGCATCTTCGTAAAAATCCGCTTTCATATGCCAGATGGCAAAAATCAGTACCGCCACACTTACAAGCAGCAATCCCAGATAAACCAGAAACGAAAACAGTTCCCCATTCACTGCACACATAATCATGCCTTTGTACCAGCCGATGACCGGAAGATACCGCAGCCAGTGACTGGCAAAAGTCATATGTGCTGCTTCAAGCAGGTTCTGCCCATTCGCCAGATATGTTCCTCCTGCAATCATTCCAAGCAGTACAACAATTCCCACGATCAAAGGAAACACATATGGTTTTAATTTTTCGTGTGTGGTGCAGACCGTATATGTCAATACAATCATAAGTCTCTGAAACACCAGAAGCAGAATCCACCCTACAAAAATGGCTACAACTGCCGATGCCCCCAATCCCATATTTACAACGAGATTTGGAATCTGAAAAACCAGATATATGGACGCGAAAACTGTTGCCACCATCTGAAAACTCAGTCGAAACATCAACACGGACTGTGGTTTCATCGGTGCCGTAAACAACAGATTCACGTCTGCCATCTGGAAAATATCCGTACCGTCCTTAGAACCGGAATACATTCCCCAAAGTAATATCGCAAGAAAAACAATCATCACTCCGGCTTCCACATAGGTTTTGATTGCGGCAATCTCCTGTGGCGTTTTTTGCGTTTCTTCCTCTTCCATTGCTTCTTCCTGTACGCGATCCGCCTCCGAAGACGATTCCACAGTTTCCAGCGACTGTTGCTTTTCTACCATGGAACCGACCACGCCACCAATCAGTCCAAATATGATTCCAAATCCAAAAATGGCAAGAATGATCACGAGAAATGTACTTCGAAACATCTTTTTTATCGTGTTCCAAAAGGTATGCCATGCATAATAACCCCATAACCGCATCGCCTACACCTCTCTCTCCAGAGCCGCGCCCTCTGTAATCTCAAAGAAAATATCTTCCAGACTTTTATTGTTATCCTTTAAATTTTCACGTTCAACCACAGCGGCTACCCGCCCCTGTTTCATGATATAAGTGGTATCCCATAATTCTTCCATACTGTCAATCATGTGCGTGCTGACCAGTACCATGCAGCCACTGTCCCGCAATTCCTCAAACACCTTTTTCAGTTCTTTGATGGCATGTGGGTCCAGTCCGATCATTGGCTCATCAAACAGTACCAGCCGTGGTTTCGGCAAAAGTCCACAACAGATGGACAGTTTCTGCTGCATCCCTTTCGACAGCTCATCCCCGAATTTTTTCTTCTTATCTGTCAGATCAAACCGTTCCAGCAATGCATCTTTATAGGCTTTATAATCCTTTAATTTATATGCCCGTGCAATAAATTCCATATGTTCATCCACAGTCAGGTTCGGATACAACGATGGAATTTCCGGAATATATCCCATGATCTTTTTCGCCTCGATGGACTTATTTTCGAGACCGTTTACCTGTATCTGTCCCTGATATTTCAGAAATCCCATAATACATTTTATAATCGTGCTTTTTCCTGCACCGTTAGGTCCAAGCAGTACTCCGATGCGCCCATCCTCTATGGTAAGATTGATATCATCATTTGCAAGCACCCTGCGGTATCGTTTCGTCACATGTACAACTTCTAACATAACCATTTCCCTTTCTTTTTCTTACTAACATGTTCCATGTGTTTACGATATCACATTCATTTGCTGCAAACCATCTTCTTTTCCTTAAAAAACCTTAACGCTTCCTTAATATCTCTTCGCGCATTTGCCCACGCCCTTCCTCTGGTATTTCTCGCCAATCACATAACCGATCTCCCCAATTGCAAGCTGTGGATACGGAATATCCATCGTAACATATCCGATGCATGCTCCACTTTGTTTTTCTGTAATAAGCCATGCGTTCTCATGATCTGCCAGTACATTTACAAAGGACTGCATCTGCTCACCAGCTACTGTTATTGTCCTTAACCACTGTGGAATAAAAAACGAGGCCATCGCAAGCGACGGCCCCATCTTAATATTACTCTTCTTCTCTGTGCATGGAGAATGTTTCCATATGATAATTCTTCAAATTGTCAAGAATCTGACGATCATCTGCTTTCTGAAGAAGTTCGTCACGGAACTTCTTTGTCACAAGCATATCGTTAAAGGAGCTTGGTCCACCGACGCAGCCTCCTTCACATGCCATACCTTCAATGAAGTCATCCGGCAGCTTGCCAGCCTTCATAAGCATCAGGAACTTGCGGCACTCTGCGGCACCGTTTGCCTTGCATACTTTCGGCTCAATGCCAGCTTCCATCTCTTTCATGCTCTCGACAACTGCTGCGGTAACTCCACCGGAGTTTGCGAAACGCTTGCCGTATACGGAAGACTCCTGATAGCTGGTATCGCTTGGCTGCAGTTCTACGCCCTTGGCACTCATGATGGCACGCATCTCACTGTATGTCAGCACATAATCTGCATTGCCTTCAATCTTCTGATCGACAACCTCAGATTTCTTTGCTACACATGGTCCGACAAATACGGTCACAGCATCCGGATCCTGTGCTTTGATCATACGGGATACCGCACACATTGGAGAGATGGTTGTGGAAATCTTATCTGCCATCTCCGGGAAGTGCAGACGAACCATATTAACAAATCCAGGACAGCAGGAAGTTACTTTCTTCTCTCCTGCCTTGTATGCCTCTCCCCACTCTGCGGCTTCGGAAGCAGCGGTCATATCTCCACCTAATCCGGCTTCGATAAATCCGTTGAATCCAACTTCCTGCATAGCTTTCTTCCAGCTTCCCATTGTGATATTTGCACCAAACTGTCCCTCGGTAGCAGGTGCTGCAATCACGTATACTTTCTTATCAGACTTTAAGGCATTGATGACATCAACCATAAATGTCTTAGATCCGATTGCTCCGAACGGACAGCTATGGATACATTTACCACAGCGGATACACTTGGAATCATCAATTACAGAAATACCGTATTCATTGTATGTAATCGCATTGACCGGACATGCAAATTTACACGGTCTCTTTAAATGTGCAATTGCGTTGTAAGGACATGCGGCTGCGCAGCGTCCACACTCTTTACATTTCTGCGGATCAATATGGGAACGATGACGACCTGCCTCAATAGCACCAAATTTACATGCATTGATACATGCTTTTCCCATACAGTTCTGACAGTTTTCTGTAACGGTATAACTGGAAATCGGACAGTCCTCACAGGCTGCACTGATTACCTGAATCACATTTCCATTATCCTCCGGCCCTGGGGCTTTGCCCTCTGCAAGACGGACACGCTGGCGGATAATCTCTCTCTCTTTGTAGATACAGCAACGGAACTGTGGTGTCGGGCCCGGAATCAGACGAACCGCGATGTGGTCTCTCTCCGCATCAAGAGTACCCTCAAATGCCAGTTTTGCAACCTCACGCAAAACGGCATGTTTGATCTTGATTACATTTTCATCAGCGTACATAAAATCTCCTTTGCTTTTTCGTGGTTTCTATTAAGCATAATATGTTCTTATTGTACATAAATTTTCATTAAAAAGCTATAGATGTATCTATCAAAATACATCAGGCGGTGCGATTTTATGGATAATATGAATACGATGGACTTCAATCAGAAAATTGATGTTTCTCTGCGCGCTTCGCTTGAGGCAACTCCCGTCGAACGAAACGCTTCCGATGATCTGTCCACAGGGAGCAGCTCTGACGGGTTCTGGGACCTGATTGTTCTGTACACCGGTTCTCCACAGACGTTACAGAATGAATTTCCTTCCTCTTCCTTTACCTTTCTCCTTGGAAATTATGCCATAGTGAAAATCTCCGAGGACGACATTTCATCACTTGCCGCCTTTCCACAAGTAATATATATCGAACGTCCAAGACAGCTTTTCTTTGAGATTGTTTCTGCCCGGCAGGCTTCCTGTCTGAGTGCCATTCAGGAAAACAGCAGCTATGGTCTGACCGGAAAAGGCATTCTGATTTCTGTGATAGACTCCGGTATTGACTATGCGCATCCCGATTTTTGCAATCCGGACAAAACCACACGGCTGGTTGCTCTCTGGGACCAGACCATCCCCGCTGATCCTTCTGCTGGACGCTTTGCCCCCGCCGGTTATTCACAGGGTACACTTTTTTCTCCGGAACAGATCAATGCGGCACTTCAGGCAGACACTTTTGAGCAGCGCATGGAACTTGTACCCAGCACAGATGTCACAGGGCACGGAACCCATGTCGCCGGTATTGCCGCCGGAAACGGCCGTGCCTCCGGCGGACTCTACCGCGGAGTTGCCCCGGAATCCTCACTTCTTGCCGTCAAACTCGGCTCGCCCGATCCAAAGGGATTTCCAAACACGCTCGAACTGATGCAGGCGGTCGATTTTTCCGTAAGATATGCCATCGAACATACCGTGCCTCTTGTCATCAACCTGAGTTTTGGAAATACTTACGGCTCCCACAGCGGAACATCCCTTCTGGAAACCTACCTGGACTATGTCTCAAATCTCGGACGCATTAATATTGTTGTCGGAAGTGGAAATGAGGGAAACAACGGCGGGCATGCCAGCGCCCGACTGGCTTCTTTAGAATCTGCCAGAATTGAATTTGCCGTTGGAAATTATGAATCTTCTCTTTCGATTCAGATCTGGAAAAATTATTGGGATGATATTCGTTTTCAGCTGACTCCTCCGGGACTCGGAACCTCATTTAAAATTCCCAATCAGCCCGGCAGCTGGCGCTTTTCCTTTGGCACCACACAGATTCTGGTGTACTACGGACTTCCCTCCCCTTATAGTCTGTATCAGGAAATTGCCATCGATCTGCTGCCGCGGCGGGACTATATTTTGGGAGGTGTCTGGTTTTTTACCGCAGAAGCACGGTCTGTCATCGAAGGAATTATTGATCTGTGGATGCCGGCGGCCGCTATCCGCGGGACTGCCACACAATTTCTCACGCCGACAACGGAAACCACTCTCACGATACCTTCCACCGCTGGAAATGTCATTACCGTCGGTGCCTACGATTCTTCCACCAATACGCTCGCCCCTTTTTCCGGCAGAGGATATACCTGGAATACCGGACAGGTCAAACCGGATCTGGTCGCTCCCGGTGTCGACATCACCAGCTGTGCTGTCGGGGGCGGTTACGAATCCCGAAGCGGCACCTCCATGGCTGCTCCTTTTGTAAGCGGCAGCTGCGCACTGCTCATGCAGTGGGGCATTCTACAGAACAATGATCCCTTTCTATATGGCGAAAAAATGAAAGCATATCTGATCCGAGGTACCAGACAGCTTCCATTTTCCGTTTCCTACCCCAATCCGCAGAGCGGATACGGAGCACTCTGCGTCAGCAGCAGCCTGACGTTTGTGTGATATGCTCCACTACTCTGCGATAAAGGCTTCATAAAATTTTTCTTTTGGCACAGGTTTTCCAAAGTAAAATCCCTGGATCATCTCTGCCTTTGTTTTCTTTAAAATATCTACCTGCTCTTTTGTCTCGATTCCCTCGACGATACAGTGAATTCCCAGATCATTGATCATGGAAGTCATATAGTCGAGGAGAATCCGGCTTTTGCGGTTATTGGTAATTTCGGTTACCATGGACCGGTCAATCTTTGCAGAATCAAAATCATACTGGATCAGTACCGCAAGATTGGAATAATGACTTCCGAAATCATCCATTGATAGTCTGAATCCGAGTTCTTTGAGGCTGTTTGCAACATTTTCAATCAGAACATGATCCATGTCTCCCACGGTCTCCGTTACCTCAATATGGATCAGTTCCACCGGAATATCATATTTTTGAACCATCTGCGTTACTTTTTCAATAAGTTCCGGATACATGATCGTCATCTTCGAGAAATTCACGGATATTGGCACCGTACGATGTCCTTCCCGGATCTGTTCCTTCTGATAACGAAATACTTCATCCAGAACAAACAGGTCAATCATATGCACCAGATTGTAATGTTCCAGCACCGGAATAAACATCCCCGGTCCCACAATGCCCAATTCATCATCCAGCTGCCGGATCAGTGCCTCCGCGCCCTCTGTGCGCCCTGTGTGGATATCCACTTTCGGCTGCAGATATACCAGATACCTTCCACGCTCCATCAGATCGTTGATCTCATCTATCACGCTCTGCTCCATGCGCTTCATCACGGTTGTGCCATGCATCAGCTTAAGCTTATCGTTACTCATAAGAACCTCTGCCTCTGCAATCTGGCTGCGTGTCTGCGGATGCGCACTCCAGCTGTATCCCATCGCCACGCCAAAGCCAAGTCCGGCAAGCCTTTTCTGCAGATTTTCCACCTGCTGCTCCATTTCCTGCCGTTTAATGTTGATACACAAAATCAGCATCTCATCCTCATCATACCGGTAAATCCGGTAATTGGGAAACATGGATTTCAATAGTTCCGCAACTTCCATCAGTCTGCGGTTGCCGCTGATATAGCCAAACTGTTTATTAATCTCCGACAGATGGATCACATCGGTCGTGATTACGCCAAGTGAACGAAACATATTGTCCGCACCAGTGCGTGCCATAACGGACAATCCCTCCCGGTTCCAGAGACCTGTCAGTTTGTCATGTGTGCGGTCATATTCCTGCTGTTCCTGAAGATTGCGAAGTTCAATCCGCGCAGCCAGTGTCGTGCCAAGCATGGAAAGAACATCGGCCTCCTCGAGGTGTCTGTGTGGGTTTAAAACCATTAAAATTCCAAGCAGATGATCTCCGGTATACAAAGAAATCCCGGCTGCAGACCATGCACGTAGTTCTGCCAGATATTCATAGATCACCGGATGACTTTCTCTCAGCGACTTGATATCCGGAATCACCACGTCCCCGAGTTGTCCTATTTCCTGAATAACTCCTTCTGCATCTCCTGACTCAATTTTCTCGGTCACAAGTCTTGCCATCATCTGTGCCGTATCCCTGTGACACTCTTCCACATAGCGGATACCGCCCTCTTTTGCATAGGCAAGCACAACACAGTCCGCGTCAAAATACTGGCGCAGCGCTTCAAATGTCTGCATAAGGGCATCTCCGATTCCCTCTCTTCCAAGCGCTTCCATACAGGTACGGAGCTGTCTTAACATGGATTTTTCATTGCCTTGTGCGAGAATCGGTTCCACCGGATCTGCCGTTTCCGGCTCCTGATTTTCTTTGATCTGATCATAAAAAACAATCCGGTTTTTTCCGCCTCTTTTCGCCGCGTAAACTGCCCGGTCTGCCTCATAATAAAAATCCGGAAAACTGATTCTTCGTCCGTCCAGTTTCGCAGCACCGATAGATACGGAATATTCCATATCAAAGATAATCTTTTTCAAATTTTCACGCAGGGAGACACAAAATTCTTCCATTTCAACAGAATTCTGAAAGCCGGAAGCAAACACCGCGAATTCATCTCCCCCAAGCCTGCCGACAATTCCCCGGTCACCGGTCACTTCACTTAAAATACTTCCGGTCTGGCTTAAGACCATATCCCCTACCGCATGTCCCTGCGTATCATTGATCATTTTAAAATCATCAATATCAAGCATGACAAATAAGGCATTTGTTGTACATTCCGCAAGTTCTTTTGCACAGTATTCCTCAAATGCCTTATGGTTATACACATTCGTCAGTACATCAATCTCTGCCCGGCGCCGCATGCGTTCCGTGATGGCTTTCTCCTGCTGCACACAGCAAAAACGCCCCACCATACGGTCTGTTTTTCCATCTTCTTCCGCAATACTCACCAGATAAAAACGGTACCATTCCGGTTGATTTTCTTTTTCGCAATAACGGACATCGACCGTAACAGTCCCTTCTTTTTGCAGGCATGCATGCATCGCTCTGCGAAATACCTTTTTATCTTCCGGATCAATAAAAACAGATCCATAATGGTTCTTCTTTACATAGTCTTCGATATCAAAAAGGACCTCGAACCGGTCATTTTCTATCGCATAAACCACTGCCCGGTCTTCTTTTACATCATATTCTATCAATCTCTCATGGTTTTGCTCTGCAACCACCCTGAGAAGTTCATTTTGCTTTTCCTGTTCTTTCTGCTCCCGCATAGTAACCTCTTATCTACTGCAGAACCTGATCTGCCACGTTCTCCAATTCACAGAATTTGTGAATTTCAGGAACCTTGTCTTCTATTGTACCAAACCCGTATGCCGCATGAATAAATTTAATCCCCGCATCCATGCTTGCATCGTAATCTCCCTGAATATCACCTACATATACCGCATCATCCAATGCATTCCGCCTGTACAGTAACGCGATATTCTCTCCTTTTGATTTTTCATTATTTCCGTAGCACTCAGTATCCTCTATCAGATCGTGCAGTTTGTAATAATCCAGAAAAGCCTCTATATATCCGGACTGGCAGTTGCTTACAATATACAGATGATATTTTTTCTTCAACTGTTCTATTGTCCTGCGGATATCCGGGTAGAGAGTTGCTCCGTGTATCCGGAGATAATCATTTTCTTCTTCCCCACACTGTGCCAGAAGTTTCTGGCGTTCGCCTTCTTCCAGATCCGGAAACAGAATCCGTGCGATCACATCCATCGTCTTTCCCATTACTGACTGGATGTCCTTTACAGTAATCGGTTTTCTGTCGTAGCCGGCTCTTTTTACGGTCTCATTCCAGGACTCTGCCACTTCCGCAGCGGAATCCCAGAGTGTTCCGTCCATATCAAATATGATTCCTTTTTTCATTATGCCTCGTCAATTGCCTTTCCGATATCATGGCGCATATACTTATTTGCGAAATCCACCCATTCGGTTGCCTCATAGGCTTTCTTTCTTGCTTCTTTTAAATCTTTTCCGGTTGCAGTAATGCCAAGGACACGTCCGCCGTTTGTTACGATGCGTCCTTCCTTATCGAATGCAGTTCCTGCATGGAAACAGAAGTAATCATCCTTGCCCTCGAACTTTTCAAGTCCGCTGATTGGGAATCCTTTCTCATAGGAAACCGGATATCCGTCAGATGCAAGTACAACACAGACAGCTGCATTGTCCTCAAACTGCAGATCAATCGTGTCAAGTTTTCCATCGACACATGCTTCCATGACATCAATGATATCATTTTTCATACGTGGAAGAACGACCTGTGCCTCCGGATCTCCAAAACGGGCATTGTACTCAAGAACCTTTGGTCCTTCCCCTGTCAGCATCAGTCCGAAGAAAATAACTCCAGTAAATGGTCTTCCCTCCGCAGCCATAGCATCTACAGTTGGCTGATAAATATACTTCTTACAGAATTCATCTACTTCTTTTGTATAGAACGGACTTGGAGAGAAATTTCCCATACCGCCGGTATTCAGTCCCTGATCTCCATCCTTGGCACGTTTGTGATCCTGTGCGGAAGACATGATGCGGATGGTCTTTCCGTCCACATAGGTCAGAACCGATACTTCACGTCCGGTCATAAATTCTTCGATTACCATCGTATTTCCGGCATTTCCGAATTTCTTATCTTCCATGATCGTACGCACGCCTTCTTTTGCCTCTTCGAGTGTATTACAAATCAGCACACCCTTTCCGAGTGCCAGACCGTCTGCCTTTAACACGATTGGCATCTTTGCCGTCTCAAGATATTTTAAAGCTTCTTCCGGATCGGTAAAGTTCTCGTAAGCAGCCGTCGGAATATGATACTTTTTCATCAGATCCTTGGAGAATGCTTTCGATCCTTCCAGAATCGCTGCATTTTTGCGCGGTCCGAATACCTTTAAGCCCTCTGCCTCAAAGACATCCACGATTCCGCCAACCAGCGGATCATCCATACCAACAATCGTAAAATCAATGGATTTTTCCTTTGCAAAGGCAACCAGTTTGTCAAACTCCATGGCACCAATCGGCACACACTCTGCCAATGCAGCAATTCCTGCATTTCCAGGTGCACAATAAATTTTATCGACCCGCGGACTTTTTGCAACACTTGTTACGATTGCATGCTCACGTCCACCGCTTCCAATTACAAGAACTTTCATGATTCTCCTCCTAGTTTGTGATGCTTTTTATTTACTGATATGTACTTTTTTGTCTGTCACTGTCACTTTTCCATTCGCAATCAGGTCAATCGCCTGTGGCATAATCTTCCACTCTGCCTGTTCCATGACACGACGCTGGA
>OGNV01001644.1_pt1 | contig 13159 bp, 6 predicted proteins | sample 1573561 | NCBI WGS metagenome assembly OGNV01 (sample SAMEA2581892, study PRJEB24529) | metagenome | biome: Human gut stool | place: China | collected 2011
ACAAGAAGGGCGTTCTCTTTTTTGTGGAGACTATGAATTATTCAGGCTAAAAGAATTGTTGAGATCAGACGTTTGTCCCATTACCGGCAAGATCAACAGCAGAGTAAATAATGTATTAATTATTTTATACATGATATTCATTTAATTCAATTTCTATACGACCATCATATAAATATCACTGTTCTGTTGAAAACAAACGAACGATCAAATCGAAATTAGAATCACGGAAAGATGCCTCCCAGGGTGTCGTATTCGTTTGGTCATTACGCGACTGAAGCATTCCCACAGCCTTTTCTTTTTCTCCCCGATAAATAGCCGTACACCATTGGACTACACGATTTTCAGGGAAATCTGTGCTCCAGGCAGCTACCATATGATCTGCTTCCTGCACTTTTCCTGACTCGCGCAAAGCCAATGCACTTAACAGATTACCAGACTCAAAATGAGAACGGGATATCGTATAGTCGGCTACGGCAGCTAATAAAGCAGATGTTTTTCGGCTATCTCCCTGCCCTGCCGCTGCTTTTGCTTCCAAATAATCCTCCAGACGGTTGTCAATCATATTGTCGTATGGTTTTCCGACACCCAAATTCTCCGGCCATTCTTTTGATGTCTCCACACTCTTCACTACCTGTTTATAATTCTTATGGCTCAGTTGTTCCATTGCCCGGTACAAATTAGCCTCGCGATAAACAGCGCGTCCTGCATACGAACCTTCATTCGGAAGAACCTGCATCCGGCTCAACAGAGAGATACAAGGTTGATACTGGCCTGTCTCACATAAAGCCTTTGCATATTTCAAACCAATATAATAGTTCGACGGATACTTCTTCGTATACTTCTTTCCTGTCTCAACAGCTTTCTGCCACTGGTTATTGGCGACATAGTGGTTGATCAAAGCAAATCCGGTACGCCATGACATCTCGATCTGCTCTGCTTTCAACAGGTCAGCCAACCGGGATTCGCCCTCTTTTAAAGAGGCACGGCTTAAATAGAATGGTGCATAGTCGGCTTCACCACAATTCTCCAGCAGCTCCAACGCCTTTGCCTTATCCTGGTTAGCCCACCGGATCAAAGCTTCATAATAATCGATCTTCCAGTCCGGCTGTACCGTCTTCGCCCATTCCAACGCTTTTAAAGAAGAAGGACGGAAAGGAAATACCATTGCCGGAGAGAGAGCTCCGGCGCGTTGCAACATTCCGCGGCTTTCATCGTCGTTGCCAGCCTGATGCAATAAATAAGCCTGTTTGTAAAGAGCAATCGGATAGTTACCTGCACATGACAGGAGAGACAATGCTTCTTCTGTGCAACCGACCGATTCATACCATTCAGCCAGTTCCATATAGGTTTCGAAAGGTAGTTCGTTGCGAATCAACGACTGAAGATCATCGATAGGATGACCGGAGCCTTCCCCCTGGTAGAGCTGTTCAAAACGTGCTGCATGATACAGCGGGAGGTCTTCCAGCAACGGATCGATAAGCGCTTTAGCTTTCTCCGGCTGGTTCGTCTTACGATAAACCACCATTAAAACATGGTCAGCACTCAGATTCATTTGATTGAACTCTTTACTTCTCAAGGCATAATGTTCAGCCTTTGTCCAGTTCCTATCCATCAGGTACATTTCAGCTAATTTCTCATAGGCTGCACTACGGACTCCCGGAGAATAAGAAGCTACAGAAAAGCCGTCTTTGGCATCCGTATGATTTCCCAATGCCATGTTGCATAATCCATACAGATAGTTGACATCTCCATCGTACGTGTTAATGCTTAACGCTGTTTCACAACGGGCAAGCGCTTCGTCATAACGTCCCTGACGATAATAGAGGGAAGCCAGATCAGTCAGTGCAGGCACGAAATAAGGATCTTTTTCGAGGGAAGCCAGTAAAAACTTTTCTGCCTTGTCGAGTACTTTCTGATTCATCCATTGCTCTCCCTGCGTATAAAGACCATATGCCGAACTCCAGTCAAAATCGGCAGGCAGTTGTTTCGGGCGACTGGTGATGTTATCCGAAGGTACTTCCGAATACACCAGCAAGTCTTCGCCTACCACGACTTTCAGTCGACCGGCGGCAACAGCCTTATTCAATGGGATAGAATCTTTCCAGGTTTCCAGTACACCGCAGTTCAACGGGATGGAGTTCATTTCCTTTTCTCCTTCATAGAGTTTTATGGTTGTAGATAATTTCTGCAAAGGAGAGAAATATAACTTCAGAAAGCCATCTTCCCTCAACACGTTAAGCGCTCCGATACGGCTCGCCTTTGAGACTCCTTTTATTCCTTTTACCGGAAACCAGTACTCAGTCCACCTGTCGGTCGCCTGCGGACCGAATGCCGTATGTTTATAAGGAGTTAAGCTACTATTGGAAGCCGGCTGGTTATACATGCGACCCGATTGCAGTTCGATATACTGCCCGTTCGTATCCGTCAACAAATCTTCCCAGATACCTCCCTCCCGGGAAAGTCCCCAAAGGAAAATTTTCATTCCCAGTTTCTCGTCATAATCCGCATGATGGATAGAGCCGAAATCGTTGTCGTGCCAGTAAGCACCGTAGAAATCGTTATACTTCCCTACAATATGATACGATTTGGAATTACCGAAGTCGTTCTTTTCATACCAGGAGATATCCCGGCCCTGTTCATCCAAAGGAAACGAATGGAGTTCGCCTCCGTGTCCGATATAATTGGTTCCGGGATAGCAGAACTCGACATTCCCCGCTGCCGGGTAGCCGGCATTCATCCATTGATAGTAAGGCTGGTCAATGGATGAACTGTTATGCCAGGTCGTTGTCGTCGTAAAGTAAGCCTTATCTTTCGGAAGATTCACCTCCACAGTCCACAGTGTCCGGGTAACCAGTTCATAGGAAGATACATAACAACTCACGCTTCCATCCGGTTTCTGTCGGGTCACATAGTCGACCGGCGTACTGGAAGTCGGTGCATGACCGATGATACCGAAGTTGAACTCGATACCGCCTGATGTCCACGGACCACGCATCGCAATATCACGGAATTTCACGACGTGGTTGTTGTAGATAAACTCCTTACCCGTCGTTTTATCTACGGCTCCCCAGATCTTTCCACCTATCTCGGGGAAGAGGGTCAGTTTGATATAATCATTTTCAAGAGAGACTACTTTCCATTGCCGGTCGGTTCCTTTAGCAGAAAAACCATCAAAACGGAAATAAGGATAAAACAGATCGGAGGGATCAGCCACCGGATCAGGATCAGAGAAAGGATAGGTTTTAACTGTCTCTACTGTCTCGGTTACAGTCGCTTGCTGTGCAAACAAGGGTTGCAACAAAGAGGTTGCACAAAGAAGGATGAGCATCTTTTTCATGGTAATTCATTTATATGGACAATAATGTATATAAGGAGTTTAATCCTCCTTATATACGATTAAAGAGTACATTTCCGGTAAATTATACTATATCGGAAGAGGTTATTTTGCAATAATTAACAAGCCCTTCCCTTTCGGAACAACAATCTCATCGCCGGGTTTCCAGGTTGTTTCCTGTTGGAAATTCTCGATAGCCGGGGCATGCAATGTCACTTTCGAAGGATCGAGACCCAGTTTAGCCCAGTCGATGGAAAGCTTCACTTTGGCATCCGTATCTTCCCAGGTAGCCAATGAGATCAGTGCTTTATCACCCATGTGGCTGTAAACGGTCGCTAACGTCTTTTCGCTACCCGTCTTCACCGGATTGTCTTTCACCCAGTAACCGATCATTTCACTATTCTGCATACCGAAAGAATCCCACAGTTTCCACAGCGGTCCGTTATCCACACGAGGACTACGTCCTGTCATGCCATACAGCATGCCGCGCCACGGATTACCGCCTCCTTCCAGCATCTCGCCCATCAAACCATAAGGAATACCGGAAACTTCAACCAGCCAGAACTCCGGCGGGAAATCATAATTGAAGTATTCACCGAACCACAGACGGTCGAGGTAGGGGAAATGTTCCAGATACAGATTGGCACTATTGGCAAAACCGTCTTTCGGGTTATACTGATTGGCAGAATGCAGGTCGATCATAGCTCCCGGATTCGTACGGTTCATCACTTTGCGGATACGTTTCATCGTCATCCGGTCGAAAGCCAGGTCATCGATATACAGCCCGTCGATACCGACGTTCTTCATCAGCCAGTCGAGACCTTCCAGATAATAGTTATGCCAGCGGGAAATGCCACTGTTCACAATCGCTGCATCTTTCAGTCCGGGTACAAACCAGGCGCCGATATAATTCTGGTCCAAATGTTCCTGTAACCAGGAGAAGCCGCCACCGGGACCTTCCGAGAAGATCTCGTTCCCCAGACTACGCAAAGCAAACATTTCCACACAGCTGTTGGACAACTCACGAACGGTATTGTAAATTTTCACCTTCATGTCGCGGGCGTGAGCACCATCGATGTACGCTTTCATCTCTTTGGTACGCAGGAACGGATAGTTGATGAACGGATTGATAGCATTCGCATGATGGATATTGATGACATTGGCACCTCGCTTTTGTATACCATCCAGGAACTCATAGTTATGATGATAGCGTTCGCGCCATTGTTTATCCGTATCAATCGGACGGAACGGAGTCAACGCCAGGTTGAAATAATAATACAGCCGGTCTCCTTTTTTCACGCTGCGCTTACCGGAATAAGCATTAATACGTGTTCCATCGGCAGCATTATGAATATCGATACCTCCATTTCCGGCATTACACCAGGATACCGGCATGTGCAACGGTTTCTGATGATAGAAATTGGTATTCAGCGGACGTTCGTATTTATTATCATACAGGCGGATCTGGATACCGGCATTGACATCACCCACCCAAACAGCATCCTGGTTTTTCTCTACATCCCATTTCCAGCGAAGATCATTCGGACAATAACCGCCTTTCTCTCCCAAACCCATCATATAACGTCCGACACCGGATGCTAAATGTGTCCGCAACGCTACATCCTCCACAGAAGCATCTTCACGGGCGACCAATGTCACTTTATATGCTATGTTTCCATCCGATTCCATCTCTCCTTCCAGGTCCATCAGGAAACGGCTGTTTTGGTTAAGGGCTTTCCAGGCGATTGCACCTTGTTTATGTTTGGTGATTTCGAAGTTCAGGTTTTCCCATGCACCGCCATCGGCAGCCAGTTCCATAGGAGCAGCCAATACACTACGGCCATTCGTACCGATGCCCGTCATAGTCTCTTTGAAATAACTGGTAATATGTTCCGGCAAACCTAAGTCAGAGAGTTTAATCTCGCGTCCCAGGCAGCTGATCGTTTTATCCTTCATCACTAGCGGCGTATAAGGGGCAATCACCTCATCATCAAAACCGATCTGCGAGTTCAGCCAACGCAGACGAGAATGACGCCAAGGTTCATTATCTCCATGATTGGCAATTACATTTTCCGAAACATTCAGAGAGACCTGTACGGTCTTGCTTTCGGCATTGGCGGCAGAGACAGTCACTGTTCCTTGATAAGTACCTGCAGAAAGATGCTCCGGCAACTGGGTTCCAACCCATAATGCCTGCACTTTACCCTTATCCACAGAGCAATTCTTTTCAAAGACGGTACCGGTCACATCCGTTCCTTCCGTATTGAAACAGGTAAATGAGGAGGCTGGTATCTGCTCGCCGGTCGCTTTATTCGTAAGGGCAGAGAAATCGACATGCAGATTCTCTACATTCGAACGTGCCGCCCAAACACCTAACTGAAAGACATAATACTCTCCCTTATCCGCCTGCCCGTAAAAGAAATCATGCCGATTGTCAGCAATCCATTTATAAGGAATATCCGTTGTCATACGGATGGGGAATTTGCGGTCTTCCGTAAAGAGAATATATTTCTCCCCGGGATGTTCTTTTAATAATCGGGCAGTCTCGTTCGATGTAGCGATCACTTCCATCGGATAGAAGCTGTTCAACTCATTGATTGCCTGGAACTGTACGACTTTAGCCGCCGGAAGGGCAGGTGCTTTCTTCCCAGACAGTTTATTTTTCTTTACCCAGTCAGCCGAAGCCGTATTCTCGAAAGCCGGATAATTAACGGTCGGATAGTAAGGACTACCGCTCATTACATTCTTCAGATAATAGATATAATATTCTCCCGGAACAGTCTGCGGCTGGAAAACCACCTCTCCCCGCTCCCGGTCGATAGTAAAGCGGCATACATTCGTAATACGTTCACCGGTTGCAGCATCCACAACGATCAGATTTTTTGCTTCCGGGTTCAGATCGCGGCGACGCCAGTCGATCGTTGCCAATACAGCATCGGCCGGTTTATCTACAGAGACAATTACCCGATGGTTTCCCAATGAATCGGCATTCCATATACCTACCCCATAAAGTTCGTCTGTGGGTACAGCCTGTGCCTGCAAACTACTATAGGCAAACAGGCAAAAAAGTGTAAATAGCAATTGTTTCATGTGTACTAGTATTTATCTTTAATATTGCTTTATACGATTGATCAATTCATCCTGCGGACGTCTTTTCGCCAGATCGGCCGGATCAGCCTGCTGGATAAAGACATTCTTCAAACGTATGTTTTCCTCATTAAAAAACACTATTTCCTCGTCAGAGAAACTGCCTTTTAACAGATCAAGGGGAGTATATAAGGAATACCCCAGTTGCTGCAATAGATCTCCGGCTACGGATTCAAAGATAGCAATATCTTCGGAAGATAATTCACGCAGAAACTTTTTTGTATTGTCTTTCAGGATCGGTTTGGTTACATTTGCCCACATTTTGCCTGCAACCGCTGTATTTTCAGACTCGCGGCTCTTATAATAATCCATCACCCTATCAGAATAAGGAAGATGCAGGAAATTGCAAAGCTGCCGCATCATTTTTTCCGGACTGGCAATAAGTGTTTCGTAATTCAGCATAAAGAAATGATCGGCCGCCGTCCTGTCCTTCAAACGGAGAGCAGCTTCCTGATCCTTTTTCCAATTTTCAGCCAGTGCATAAATATGTTTCTCTCCGACAATAGCCTTTTTAAACGAAAGAGCGACATCACGACCGTCCCGGTATAGATAGATATAATAAGGAGAAATCCCGGTAGATTCAATGCCTTCTGCATACAGCATATTTTTCATGCTTTTACATAGCCAGAAAGAAGCTCCGGTCTGACGGGCTGCTGATTCATAAATCACCCGGAACAACTCATACAACGTTTGTTGCCTGCAGGCTGCTACCACTTCATCTGCACGAATCGTAATACCTTCCCAGGGAACCGGATTCACTGTGACTAACTCGCACACATCCTGTGCCAACCGATAAAAATTAGACTGATCCGTCAAATCGCCATATTTGGGAAGCAATGGTAAGAAACGCTGAAGAATATGCGGAGGATGGGGAGCAGCGATCTCCCGGATTCCATCTAGCATGACACGCAACAGATTGGATCCGGATCGCTGGGTTCCAATCATTTGTATACCTTGTATTGTATTCATAGAATTAGAATAAGATAAAGCCCGCCACACCTGCTCCGATGATCAGGTAAACCGGACTGATTGTGTATTTTAGTGAAATAAAAAATGTAACCAGGAAGATAATAACCGAAACAACCGACAGCATAATCGTCTGTCCGATCGTAACGGCTGAAGCAAAGATCATTCCGATAACAGCCGCCCGTACCCCTTTCATGGCTGCTTTTACAACGGATGACTGATTCAGTATTTTTACAAAACGGGATAATAAGACGGTTAATACAGCCGGCGGAGTGAACATCGCCAACGTTGCCAGCAACGCCCCCGTGATACCTGCCACTTTATACCCGATGAAGGTCGCTGTAATAAATATCGGTCCGGGAGTGATCTGCCCTATCGCTATCCCGTCGGCAAACTCAGCCGAGGTCAGCCAGTTCAAGTTATCCACGAACAACTCATGCAAAGCCGGAATAACAACATATCCTCCTCCGAACAAAGTCAGGCTGATACCGGAGAAGGTCGATACAATCTGAATACCTTCTGGAGCACCCGGATATTGTCCTCCCCAAAGTAAGATACAGAGTAATAGCAAAAGAACAATCCCGGAAGTCATCAGCTGCCTGCTACCCGTCCGCTTCTCCCCATCTGATATCAACTCTTGTCCCACAGACTGGCGAAACAAGAAACCGCCGACTATCCCGCTACCGATAATCAACAGAAAAGTAACCGTAAAACCACCGATAAAAATCAGCAACAAAGCCGCCAGCAGGCAAAGAACCCATTGGGCAGGTAATTTGATCGTCTTACGTGTCATCCCGATAGCCACCGTAACGATCAAAGCAGTAATAGCCGGAGTGATTCCGCTGAACACATTCTTTACCGCAGGTATATTTCCGTAGGAGAAATACAACCACGAAAGAAATATAACCAGTAAGAACGAGGGAATAATGATTCCGGCAAAAGTCACAACCGCCCCCGGTATCCCCCTTAAATGGTACCCGACATAGGCAATCGTATTTACGGCTACGGGTCCTGGCAGTACGGAGGTCAGGAAAATCCCATCCAGCAGATCTTCTTCTTTCAGTTTCTTGTCTACTTCCACTAACTGCTTCTGTAGGATAGCCACTAGCGACATATAACCGCCAAATGCCGTAGCTCCCAATTTCAGGAATGTAAAGAAGATATAGGATAGCGATGCACGTTCCATATTACTTGATTTCTTTAAAATATTTATCCCAGGTTTCTACCGGAACATACACTGCCCGATAAGGAGCAAAATGCAGGACACTTTCCCAAAGAACCTTTCCTTCCTTATCCGTAACCATCACCGAACCGGTCTTCGAGCTACATTGCAGTAAGTTCCCATTCGGCAAAATAGAGGCATTGCCCATCCGCGAAGTATATTTATCGGCAGGTAATAAAGCATTGATTGTTATTTGGGCCGTACGGTTCTCTTCATCCAACCGGAAAGCCTTACCTCCGGAACGTTGATTATGTAAACCATTATCGAAAAGCATCAGATCGCCATTCTCCATAATATAAGGTGAATGTTGGAAAGAGAAATAAGCCGTTGTATCCATTCTAAAGTCTCCGTCCCTCCCAAAACGCCAGACCAGTTCACCGCTTTTGGCATCCACCTTCCAAATCTGATCTTCAATAGGGGCCGATAATAAATAATTATCGTCTCTATCAAAACAAAGCCCATTGATATGAAAACGATCGTATCGGTATTCTCCGATATACGGATCATTCTCTATATCCCATACATCCCAGGCAGACCATGTCTTTAACACATTCCCCAGTGTATCGATAACCATAATGCCATCGCCCCCTAACGTATCCGTCTCCATTTTACCGTTTACGGATATTGTAGCAATCTTCTTCGGACGGTACAATGTATGTATATGATGGTCTTTATCCATTAATACATCATGATGAATCACCTGATAATCCTTTTCCTTTTCTATCTTATCTAAGTCTAGGCGCCACATCGTTTCGCCCGTCAGAGATACTTCCGCCAGCCCGGTTCCGCCGGCAAACCCAATCGAACCTCGACGCATCGGTTTTTTATGTTCATCGTTGCGTACTTGCTCCGGAGTCATCGTATAATCATCTATTACGTCCTTCACAAACGGACGCAGCATTGCCAGGAATGTACCTCTCGGCGTAATAGAAGCTGCACGTACTCCAATATCATCCACCTGCCAAACCCAACGTACTTCACCCTCATTGTCAATCAATGCCATGTAGCCAGGCAAACGACCAAAACAAATTAATATCATCCCATCCCCCAAAGCCGTTGTGTCATGCGGATGTAGTTCATTAAACCAATGATTGACCAACCAAGAAGACTGCTCACGAGTTTTAAAAGTCAGTTCTTTTGATTTTTGCTTAAAAAGGTTATCGATAACCACTCGATAAGTATATTCGGTATTAGCCTTCAAAAGTAACAAATCCAAATGATGAAGCGTATCCGCCGGAGAAGTTCGGGTCCGATAAGACTTCCCGGTCTTTTTTTCCGTATATTCAATATATACAGGAGCTGGCTTGGCTATTGAAACATCTACCTTATTATACATGGCTGTATTACGAGGTGAAGTCAGAGTTATCGATCTCAATGTATTCTTTTCAATCCATATAAAAATAGCTGACAACAAACAGATGGCAACAACAATTCCTATCAAACGCTTCATATCGATCTTATGTATTAATTAAATGTAAGGGGGGCATGTCAAAAGTCGGAATTAAGGAACACAGCCCCCCCCCTTGAAGATTATTTATTTCGGCAACCGTGAAGGATTCTCTGCTGCCAAATTCGGATTCAATTGAGCATCATTCAACGGATACGGGAAATACCGCAAACTAGAAGTTACATTTGTCGGCTGAGCGATACCCAGCTTCTTTAAATGCGCATTTACGACTTCCTCATATTTTCCAAAACGAATCAAGTCTGCACGACGCTGGAATTCAAACACAAGTTCATAACCACGTTCTTTAAGAATAGCATCATTCATTGTTTCTTTTGTTGAAGGAGCTGGGAAACGATTATGCTTTCCATATTCCGGAGCACCGGCACGAGCACGAATCTGATTCAAGTAAGGAAGAGCTGCAGCCGGACCATTCAAGTTATTCTCGATTTCCGCCTTACAAAGGATCACATCCGACAAGCGGAAAATACAAATCGTACGCCCATCATAATAAGCATCTGAAATCATGTCGTACGTATATTTCATGGTAGCTACATTTTGCATATACTTGGTCGTATCATTCGGAACAACCGTTACCCCCTCTTCCGGAACCATGTAATGGAAACCGTAATCAGATTGATCATCCCGTTTTGCATCTCCCGTATAATCATAATAAAAGAACTCACGGCGTGGATCTTCTTTGTCATAACTACGCCAAAACGGAAGGGATACGCCATAATATTGCCAACGCCCCGGTACTTCCGGATGATCCGAAGGACCAAAGTGACAGGCAATCTCGGCAGCATTATTTCCCGTTTCATGCAATAAAGCAAAAATCATTTCCTTTCCATATTTGTTGTTTTCCGACCATACATATTTGAAATCACTTTCCAATTCATACTGGCCACTGTTCAACACCATGTCGATATATGTTTTCGCATTCGCATAATCATGATTACGCAAGTAGATCTTTCCCAGCAACGTAGCGGCGGCTCCACTCGTGGCACGAGCCAAATCCTGACCACTCCAGCTAGCAGGTAAAAGGTTGATACATTCTTTCAAATCAGAAATCAATGTCGCTTCAATTTCGGATACCGGAGTCAATGTCGCATCATTCATTGTAAAAGGATTCTTCACCAACGAAGTGATAAAAGGAACTGCTCCCCATGCATCTGTCAAATCACGATAAGCCATTGCACGCAAAAATTTAGCCTGCCCCTTCACCAGATTCTTCTTTTCTTCCGACATATTGACAGCATCCACATTATCTAAAATCGTATTGGCATTCGATACCACATTATACATATCCCTCCAGTTGTTACTGAAATAGCGATTGCTGGCATCATACGTCATATTACTCAGTTTAGTCGGGTCGCCAGCCGCTGTAGAATAACCTATATCGGTAGCATAATCGGTAATCATAATCATATACCCCCCGTAATATAACCAAGCATCTCCCGGATAAGGATTCATATCCGAATATAAACCCACGACGGCTGCTTCAATATCCGACTCCGTACTATAAGCATTCGTTGTCGTCAAATTACTATATATTTCAGGATCCAGATCGGTACAAGCCGTAACCAACCCCATCGTAACCAGACCTAATAAATATTTCTTACAATTCATTTTCAAATTCTCCTTTCCATTAGAACGTAATATTCAAACCTACCGTATAAGTACGCATAGCAGGATAAGCATTGAAATCCATACCTGCACCAGCATTTGCCGTTTGTTGGCTTCCACCTGACTGGGCAGCCTCGTTAGCTTTTGTATCCACTTCCGGATCCCAACCGGAATAACCTGTGATTGTAAACAAGTTCTCGGCTGAGAAATAAACCCGGCAAGAACTTACTATCTTTTTAAACGGAATCGTATAACCCAATGTCAAATTCTTCAAACGAAGGAATGAAGCATCTTCGATAAAATGGTCGTTCACATATCCGCCATACTGCGAATAGTAGAAACCGTTACGCGGGATATCTGTATTCTTGTTTGAAGGTGTCCAACGATTCAATGCGTCTGTAGTACGTTTCCACTCCAAATTCATACGTGTCATGTTTAACAGATCATTGCCAATAGATCCCTGGAAGAAAATTGACAAGTCAAATCCTTTCCAGGCAAAGTTATTGGTCAAACCAAAAATCAAATCAGGATTGGCATTGCCTATAATTGTACGGTCATCTGCATCGATTTTACCATCATTATTCACATCCTCGAATTTCGGATCACCTGGTTTTGAATTCGGTTGAGCAGCATACGATTCACCTTCTTGCAATACACCTATATACTTCCATCCATACAAAGAGCCCAGAGGCTCTCCTTCACGTACGATAGCATAATCATTTTCCGATACAGTTCCCATCGGTTTTGAAGAAGTGATACGTATGTCACCACTACTTCCTAAGTCTAATACCTTATTCCGGTTGAGTGCTAAATTAAACTTTGTGTCCCAAACGAAATCACCAGTCAAATTATGAGAAGTAATATCCAATTCAAAACCGCGATTCGATATCTCACCAACATTCTGCTGACCGGAAGTAAAACCGGTATAATAAGGTAAGGAAACTTTCAGTAACAAATCTTTTGTTTTTTTCCAGTAACCATCTAAAGTAACAGACAAACGATTGTTAAAAAAGCCCATATCGAAACCGACATTATACTGAGTTGTCGTTTCCCACTTCAAACTGGCATTTTCAGGACTGCTTTGGTTAAGATGCGTACCCGGCATATTGTTTGAACCATCTAAAGTGACATGATTGGTAGAAACCAACGCATACGATGCATAATCGCCAATACGTTCGTTCCCAGTAACACCATAGCCGGCACGTACTTTCAAGTTGCTGAAAACACCCCAATTCTTCACAAAATCTTCTTCGCTGGCACGCCATGCCAAAGATCCTGAAGGAAATGTTCCCCAATGATTGTTAGCTCCAAACCGAGAAGAACCATCTCGACGAACTGTTACCGTTGCCAAATACTTATCATTGAACGTATAATTTACACGACTAAAGAATGAGGCCAACAAATTCTCTGTCTTAGAAGA
>OGNV01001650.1_pt1 | contig 13109 bp, 9 predicted proteins | sample 1573561 | NCBI WGS metagenome assembly OGNV01 (sample SAMEA2581892, study PRJEB24529) | metagenome | biome: Human gut stool | place: China | collected 2011
GTCGGGATTATTGGGTTGGTGATGTTGCCGGTGGACCAGTATCCACAGATCACTCCACCGGTTGTTAAAATTAGCGCCTCGTACCCAGGTGCAAGTGCCATGACGGTATCGCAGGCTGTTGCGACTCCTATCGAACAGGAGTTGAACGGTACGCCGGGTATGATCTATATGCAAAGCAGTAGCTCTAATTCGGGAGGTCTGACTATCACTGTAACATTCGATGTGAATGCGAATCCAGACCTTTCGGCAGTAGAGATCCAGAACCGTGTGAAACTGGCGGAGTCTCGTTTGCCAGCAGACGTTGTGCAGAACGGCATTACGGTAGAAAAACAATCAGCCAGTCAGTTGATGACATTGAGTCTACTTTCGGATGATCCTCGTTTCGACGAAATCTATTTGAGTAATTTTGCGACTATTAACGTGCTGGATGTACTGCGTCGTATTCCCGGTGTAGGCCGTGTTTCGAATGTCGGTAGCCGTTATTACGGTATGCAGATCTGGGTTTATCCGGATCGTTTGGCGAATATGGGGTTGACAGTAAAGGACTTGCAAAATGCACTGAAAGAGCAAAATAGCGAGTCTGCAGCCGGTGAGTTGGGAAAACAACCAGTATTGGATGTCGATATCACTTTGCCTGTTACTGCCAGAGGACGTTTGTCTACGGTAAAGGAGTTCGAAGATATTGTAGTCCGTGCCAACCCAGACGGCTCTATTGTCCGTATTCGTGATGTGGCAAGAGTTTCGCTTGAAGCCTCTTCTTATTCGACAGAAAGTGGACTGAATGGAAAAAATGCGGCTATACTTGCTATCTATATGCTGCCGGGAGCCAATGCACTGGAAGTAGCTACGAATGTAAAGGAAGCGATGAAAGAAATCAGCCAGAATTTTCCAGAAGGGTTGGAATATAAGTTTCCTTTCGATGCAACCGAATATATATCGCAGTCTATCCACGAGGTATATAAAACCTTATTTGAAGCTCTGTTCTTGGTCGTATTGGTGGTATTCCTGTCTTTGCAGAATTGGCGTGCGGCCTTGATCCCGACAATTGCTGTTCCTATCTCTCTAATCGGAACATTCGGTTTTATGCTGATCATGGGGTTCTCACTCAATATGTTGACTTTGTTAGGCTTGATTCTAGCAATCGGTATTGTAGTGGATGATGCTATTGTTGTGGTGGAAAACGTGGAACGTTTGATGCATGAAGAACATCTGACGGCACGCGAGGCTACTCATAAAGCCATGCACGAATTGTCGGGAGCCTTAATCGCTACCTCTATGGTGTTGGCGGCCGTGTTTGTTCCTGTTAGCTTTTTGAGCGGAATTACTGGAGCTTTGTACCGTCAGTTCTCCATTACGATCGTAGTTTCCGTACTGTTATCCACAGTCGTGGCATTGACGTTGAGCCCTGCCATGTGTGCGATTATTCTACGTCCGAACAGGAAGAAAAAGAATATTGTTTTCCGTAAAATCAATATTTGGTTGACCAAAGGAAATAATAAATACGGTCATTTACTGGAAAAAGCGATTCGGAATCCAAGGCGCATCCTAGCCGGTTTCGGAATGGTAATCGTGTTCATCTTTGTGCTGAATCGGGTAATCCCGACCAGCTTTATCCCTGAAGAAGACCAAGGGTTCTTTACTGTCGAACTGGTGATGCCCGAAGGGGCGACTCTGGAACGTACGCGTAAAGTTACAGATCGAGCTATTGCTTTCATTGAGAGTCTGCCGGCTGTCGCATATGTGCAAAATGTGACCGGTAGCAGCGCACGTGTCGGAACTTCGCAGAGCCGTTCTACCCTGACCGTTATTCTGAAGCCTTGGGAGGAACGCAAATCTTCCAACATGGGAGTGGAAGATGTAATGGAACAATGCCGTAAAGAGTTCTTATATTATCCGGAGATATTGGCCTATCTGAACCGTCCTCCTGTGATTCCAGGGTTAGGAGAGAGCGGAGGTTTGGAAATGCAACTTGAGGCCCGTGGTGATGCCAGTTGGGAAAACTTAGTGGCGGCTACCGACACTTTTATGCTCTATGCATCACAAGCGCCGGAACTGACAGGTGTGTCCTCAGCCTTGCAGTCGGAGATTCCGCAGCTCTACTTCAATGTAGACCGCGACCGCGCGAAGTTTCTCGGCATCCCGTTGACGGATATCTTCTCAACTATGAAAGCTTATTTAGGTTCCGTCTACGTGAACGATTTCAACATGTTCAACCGTATATATAAGGTATATATTCAGGCGGAGGCACCATATCGTGCAACGCGTGATAATCTTGGCCTGTTTTTTGTCCGTGCACAGAACGGTTCGATGGTTCCGTTAACAGCCCTAGGAACGACCAGCTATACAACAGGACCGGGAACGATCAAACGTTTTAATATGTTTACGACAGCTGCTATTAGTGCTGTTGCCGCTCCTGGATATAGTTCTGGCGAAGCAATGGCCGCCATGCAGCGGATTGCCCGCGAGCATCTGCCTGAGAATATCGGGCTGGAATGGAGCGGACTTTCCTATCAGGAAAAAAAGGCCGGTGGACAGACTGGATTCGTGTTGGCGCTGGTATTTCTTTTCGTCTTTCTTTTCCTAGCCGCCCAATATGAAAGCTGGATCGTACCGATCGCAGTACTGCTTTCATTGCCGGTTGCAGCACTGGGAGCTTATCTCGGAATATGGGTGACGGGCCTGCACAACGACATTTATTTCCAGATCGGCTTGGTGACGTTGATTGGTTTGGCTGCAAAGAATGCGATCTTGATCGTCGAGTTTGCCAAAATACAGGTCGATTCCGGAGTTGAGGTTGTCAAGGCTGCCCTTCATGCCGCGCGAATGCGTTTTCGTCCGATCCTGATGACCTCATTGGCATTTGTTCTGGGTATGCTTCCGATGGTATTGGCAAGCGGACCGGGTTCTGCTTCACGCCACAGTATCGGTACCGGTGTGTTTTTCGGGATGCTAGTTGCTATCACAGTCGGGATCGTTTTGGTTCCTTTCTTCTTTGTCTTGATTTACAAGATAAAAGGTAAAGTCAGAATGGAACGTATTCTTCATCGAACAATAAGCAAATAATTACAATGAAACGAAATATCTATATATTCATAGTCCTGTCCCTTGCGTTGGCTCTTCCTTCCTGCAAGATCGGCAAGAAGTACGCTCGCCCGGAACTGGATCTTCCGGAAGAGATTGTGGCAGGAGCGGATACTGCTTCGATAGACAGCATCTCTTGGCAGAGCCTGTATGTCGATACGACTTTGCAGCGTCTGATTACCATCGCTCTCGATAATAATAAAGACATGAAGATCGCTGCTGCGAAGGTTAAGGAGATGATCGCTTCGAAACGGATCACCTTTGCCGATCAGTTCCCGGAAATAGGAGCCCGGATTTATGGACAAAAAGAACGCTTGAATTACGGAGGTGATAACCCAAAACCCGATCCTGAATACGGAACCAAACTGGCTCTCTCGTGGGAATTGGACCTGTGGGGGAATCTTCGTTGGGCAAACGAAGCGGGAATTGCCGCCTATTTGCAATCGGTGGAAGCACGTCACGCCTTGCAGATGACATTGGTAGCGGAAGTGGCTGCTGCTTATTATGAACTTTGTGCACTCGATCAGGAACAAGATATCGTACGCCATACATTGGCTGCCCGTCGCGAAGGCGTCCGCTTAGCCAAACTGCGCTTTGAAGGTGGTCTGACTTCCGAGACGTCCTATAGCCAGGCACAGGTGGAACTGGCACGTACGGAGACCTTGCTTCCTTCGCTTGAACAGAAGATCAAAATAAAGGAGAATGACCTTGCTTTCCTGCTTGGACAGTATTCGGGGGATATCCCGCGTGGATTGCCTTTACGTGAACAGCATTTGCTGGAGACATTGCCGGTCGGTTTGCCTTCTTCCTTGCTAGAACGGCGTCCGGACATGCGGCAAGCCGAGCAGAAACTGCGTGAAGCGAATGCTAGGGTAGGGGTGGCCCAAACCGATCTTTTCCCAAAGATCAGCCTGACCGGTAATTTGGGTTTTGAAAACGAAGAACTGACGAATTTCATTAAGAGTCCTGCTTGGTTCCTTGCTGGCGATTTGCTGCAACCGTTGTTTGCTATGGGTAAGAATAAAGCGAAGCTGAAGGCGGCCCGTGCTCGCTATGAGCAGGAAGTATATAATTACCAGAAGAGCGTGCTCGGTGTTTTTAAGGAAGTCAACAATGCAATTGTCACAATCCGCAAGGCGAAGGAGGTTCGCATGTCATACGAGAAATTGCTCAATGCTGCCGATACTTACCTTCAGCTGGCACAATTGCAATACATCAACGGTGTCACCAGCTATATGGACGTTCTTGATGCCCAGCGTGGTTTGCTTGACGCCCAACTCAGTCTGAACAAGGCAATGCTTGACGAACTGCTGTCGACGGTCTACCTTTACAAGGCGTTAGGAGGGGGCTGGGAATAAAGTCTGCTGATTACTGAAAGCTCCTTTCTCTTTGGTTAACCTGAGGAAAAGGGGCTTTTATCATACCGAAAATCTCGCTATCTTTGTTCTCTCTTTCGTTATCAATAAAGTAAAATATAAATGGAAAGTTTCGCAACATTAATAAAGAACAGAAGAAGTATCCGTAAATTTACAGGCCAGTTACTGAATCCGGATCAGGTAGAAATGATATTGAAAGCTGCTTTGATGGCACCTGCTTCCAAACGGAAAAATCCCTGGCAATTTGTTGTTGTGGAGGATAAGGAAATGTTGGTCAAGTTGTCGGCATGCAAACCGGCAGGGGCTGCCTTTCTGAAAGATTGCGCGTTGGCCGTCGTTGTGCTGGCGAATGTGATGGAAAGCGATGTTTGGGTGGAAGATGCTTCGATTGCCTCTATCTATATGCAATTGCAGGCCGAAGACTTGGGATTGGGCAGCTGCTGGTGCCAGATTCGTAATCGGCAGACAGAAGACGATGCGGATGCTGCACAGTATGTGCGGGGACTGCTCGATGTGCCTTACCAACTGGAAGTCTTGTCCATCATCGGTATAGGATATAAGGATCAGGAACGTAAGCCGTTTGACGAATCGCATCTGCAGTGGGAAAAGATACATCTTGGAACTTTCCGTATGCCAACTGAAAACAAACAGGAGGAAGCATGAAAGTCATCTTCTTAGGTTCTGGCAACCTGGCGACACGGCTGTCTCTCGAAATGCATCGCAAAGGGATGACGATTGGGCAAGTGTATAGCTATACACCGGAAAATGCACGGCAGTTGGCCGGTCGGTTGGGTTGTCTTTGGACAACTGATCTTGAAGCTATAGAGACGGATGCCGACCTGTATGTCTTTTCATTAAAAGACACAGTTTTGGCGAATGTGATTACCCGTATACGACCGAACGACGGTTTATGGGTACATACGGCAGGCAGTATGCCGATGGATATTTTCAGCGGCCATACGGCCAACTACGGAGTCTTGTATCCGATGCAGACATTTAGTAAAATGCGTGAGGTAGATTTCAGCGTGATTCCTTTTTTTATTGAAGCTAATACGTCTGAAAGTGCCAGTAAATTGCAACAATTGGCGGAGAAACTTTCGGGAAACGTCCGTTTTCTGTCATCCGACAAACGTAAAAATTTGCATCTGGCGGCTGTCTTTGCTTGTAATTTTACCAACCATATTTATGCGTTGGCTGTTAAATTGTTGGAGCAACAGGATATACCGGCCGATGTCCTGCTGCCACTTATCGACGAGACGGTAGCCAAAATACATACGATGCCGCCGAGGGTGGCACAGACTGGTCCGGCTATCCGGTACGATGAAAATGTGATTAATAAACATTTGGCTATGTTGGGGGATTCCGATATGCGGTCGATTTACCGGCTGATCAGCCAAAGCATACATAAGGAGGCACGACATGAGTAGTATCAATTATGATCTGAGTAAGATAAAGGCTTTTGTCTTTGATGTAGACGGCGTTTTGTCCTGTGATGTAATCCCGTTGCATCCGAATGGCGACCCTATGCGTACCGTTAATATAAAAGATGGCTATGCCTTGCAGCTCGCTGTCAAGAAAGGCTATCACGTAGCCATCATTACCGGAGGCTATACGGAAGCGGTACAGATCCGCTTTTCGCGTCTCGGTATTACCCATATATATATGAAGAGTGCTGTAAAAGTCCACGATTACCGGGATTTTCTGGAAAAGACTGGTCTGCAGCCCGAAGAGGTTATGTATGCCGGGGACGATATTCCTGACTACGAAGTGATGACAATAGTCGGTCTGCCGGTAGCACCCGCTGATGCGGCTCCTGAGATCAAGCGTATCGCCAAATACATTTCCCACAAGAACGGGGGAGCTGGCGTTGCCCGCGATGTAATCGAACAAACCATGAAAGCCCAGGGCTACTGGATGGATGACGAGGCTTTCGGCTGGTAGAACTAAACTGATAAAATAAGACAATGAAAAGCATACTCCCAAACTTGAGTCAATATAAAATCGTATTAGGCTCCAATTCTCCCCGGAGGCGCGAATTGCTGGCGGGATTGGATATCGAATTTGAAGTACAGACGATTCCGGGTATAGACGAATCCTTTCCCAAAACGTTGCGCCCAGATGAGGTTCCGGTCTATATCGCTAGGAAAAAGGCGGAAGCCTACATTCCATCCATGTCGGCTGACGAGTTGTTGATCACTGCCGATACGATCGTATGGACTTTCGGTGAAATTTTAGGAAAACCGAAAGACCGCGAAGACGCTATCTCCATGTTGCGGAAACTGTCCGGACGTGTACATGAGGTGATTACCGGTGTTTGTATTACTACAAAAGAGAAAACGGTTTCTTTCTTCGCTTCATCGGCCGTTTGTTTTGCCAGCCTGAATAATGATGAGATTGCCTATTATGTCGATAAATACCGTCCGTTTGATAAAGCCGGCAGCTATGGTATACAGGAATGGATCGGTTATGTAGCGGTCGAAGCCATCAACGGTAGTTTTTATAACGTGATGGGGTTGCCGGTCAGGCTGCTTTACCAAGAGTTGAAGAAGTTTTGAAGATTGGACAAAATTCCATGTTTTAAGATGATTTATTGAAGGTAAGGTGGATAGGAAGTCTGTATTTTTGTGATATTAACTTTTAAGTATCATGAAAAAGATCTACTATTTGCTTGTATGTCTGTTTATTCTGCAATCTGCTTTTGCTACAAGGGAGGAACAGACATTCGATGTCCGTTTGCAGAACGGGCTGAACATGAATGTGGAAGTTTGTACGGATGGAATATTCCGGATTCGGGTTACTCCTCGTTCAACCTTTTCTGAGTCGTTGATGCAACGCTACGAAATTATTAAAGCGGACTGGGACCCGGTTCAGGTCTCTCTGAAAGACAATAAACAGCAGTTTGAAATATTGACCGGCGCTTATCGGTTGAAGATCGATAAAAAGACTGGGGCTATATCTGTTTCTGACCGGAAAGGTCGGGTGATTATCGAGAAAGTAGTCTTTCTTACCTCTGCCGATCCGCTGTGTACTGATCTGGGGGAAGTGATCAATGCTAAATACAAGGACATGAAAGTTCCCAACAACGGTACGATCATTGGTGATGACGAAAATCCGGGAAGCATGAAAGACCTGGCGGAAACCGGCGATTACAAGAATACCAGTATCCTTTCAATCTCGCTGAAAGACGGTGAACGTTTCTATGGTGGTGGCAGTACCAGTCGCGACCATATTCAACATCGGGGTGAATTGTTGCGTATGTGGACTACTTACCAGCATACTGAGATTCCGATGCCTTTTATGATCAGTTCCGAAAATTGGGGGATCTTCAACAACACGACACGAAAGAACTTCTTCGATATCGGCAGCTACCAGCCGGATGTCTTCTTTATTTACAATACGACGGACGAAGCGGATTTCTACCTGATGTTCGGTAACTCGATGCCCGATGTGATCAACGATTATACGGCTATCACAGGCCGGCCTTACCTGTTGCCGAAGTATGCATACGGGTTATGCTTCGGTCCGAATATGCTGGAAGATCAGTTCGACATCCTGAACGATGCCGTGCGCTTCCGCGAGACGGGCGTCCCTTGCGACTTGTTCTGGCTCGAACCGCAATGGATGGAGAAACGTTACGACTTTTCGACCAAGAAGAAATGGAACTACCAGAAGTTTTCGGCTGAAGCCTATTGGGATTCCACGCGCTATCCGAAGAAAGAGAATCACCGTTTGCTTATCGGCCGCCTGCATGGGATGGGCTATCACATGGGACTTTGGCTCTGCATCGAGTATGACCTGAGCGTTCCGGAGGAAGATGCGCTGGCAAAGGCGATGGGAAAACCCCTTTCCGGGCAGGAACACTGGATGGATCACCTGAAAGACTTCGTGGACAATGGCGTGGACGGTTTCAAGATGGACCCGGCACGCACGATAGACGAACATCCGAACTTCAAGTATTACAATGGGCATACCGACAAGGAAATGCATAACCTGAACCAGATCCTCTTACCGAAACAGATGTATAAAATGATGCGTGAACACACCGGGCTTCGTTCTTGGCATCATTATACTGCCGGTTGGTCGGGAACGCAGCACTGGGGCGCTTCCACCAGTGGTGATAACGGGGGTGGACGTACGGCATTGTTCGACCAGTTGAACCTGGGTATGAGCGGTTTTCTCAATACTTCTTGCGACGTGATGAATGTCAATAAGGATGAGGAGCTGCAGAGCCTCCATTTCGGCCTCTTCTTGCCATGGGTGCAGATCAATAGTTGGTATTCGTTGCATCAACCGTTCTATTTCCCAGAGAAAGAAAAGAAAATGTACCGAGATTATGTGAAGTTGCGTTACGCGTTGATGCCCTATATTTATTCGGCGGCGCTGGAAGGGGCACAGACCGGTATGCCGATTGTGCGCTCCATGCCTTTGATGTTTCCTGATGATCGCAAGACGGATGATATGATCTACCAGTATATGTTCGGCCAGAGTTTTCTGGTCGGTATCTTCAGTGATTCGATCTACTTGCCAAAAGGGAACTGGTTTGACTTTTGGACAGGTGAAAAATTGGTTGGTGGGAGGGAAATCAAACATACGATACCTGATAACCGTGCAGGGTTGCTGTTTGTACGCGAAGGGGCTATTATACCGTTCCAAAAAGATATGCAATTCATTGGGGAGAAGCCGTTGGATACCTTGATGGTGAAAGTATTTCCCAAAGATGTCTCTTCCTATACGATGTATGAAGATGATGGTAAAACATATGATTATGAAAACGGAGCGATTGCCGCAACCCGTTTTGAATGTAAGCAGAGCGGGCGGACAGTAGAGTTTACTGTTTTCCCAGTGGAAGGATCGTATAACGGCATGTGTAAAGCACGGACATACGAATTGGAGATCGACGCTCCGCAGTGCCCGTCGGAAGTGCTAGTAAACAATGTTCCGGTAATGGATTGGCAGTATGGCGACGATCACAAGGTACGTGTCAGTTTGCATCAGGAAAATAACGAGTTGATAAAAGCTATGCTTCGTTAGTTCAGTTCGCTTCGCTTTTCATTTTGATAATATTCGATTAGGTATAGGGTTTTAGCCAAAGATGGACAGATAGGGAGTATGACAGGACGATCTGGATTCCATTCCGGATCGTCTGTTATCATTTCGGAAAGCGGACCGGCATGCATGAGTATGAGTCGCGTCAATGTGATAGCTGTCGCTATGAATGATTTTTCGGCAGGCAGTAATACAAAATACCCCTCGTTCACATCGGCAATAGGCGTCTGGTTTCTATTATAGATCACCAGTTTTCCGGAAGAGACGAACAATAAAATGTTGCCGGTGTCATCCGTATTACATAGAATCTCACCCGCTTTTCCTGTTTTACACTCGAACTGGTTCAGGACGTTTCTTTTCATACCTAATCAATCAGGAATTATCTGAGTTTATCATTGTTTTCCGTTTAGGCAGATACTGGAGCATCCCTTTTGAGAATTCAATCTGATGCTTCCCGCTCTCGTCGGCATATATCACATAATATTCGATCTCTGGTAAGGTATCTGCCATTTGCCGGGCTTTTTCCAGTCCCATTGCCATAAATGCAGTGGCGTAGGCATCGGCTGTCATACAGTCGTTTGCAACGATTGTGGCGCTCAACACGCTCTGTTCGGCTGGATAACCGGTACGGGGATTGATCGTATGGGCATATTTCTTACCGTCTTTGATATAAAAGTTGCGGTAATTGCCGGAAGTGGCAATCGCACCTTTTTTACATAGTTGGACGATTTCGTCATAATTATTTTTGATACCGTCCGGATCATCTTCCGGAAGGTTGATTCCGGTGCGCCAGCATACGCCATTTTGATTGACACCCTTTACTACCACTTCGCCACCAATCAAAACCATATAGTTTTCCACCCCTTCTTTTTCAAGCAGGCGAGCGATCACGTCGCAGGAATACCCTTTGGCTATGGCGGAGCAATTCAGTAGCAAACGGGGATCGTCTTTCACGATTTTCTTACCTTCCAGGTGCACTTTCTGGTAACCTACAAAAGTTTTGAGGCTGTCGATCATGGTAGGTGTCACACTATCCTTTTTATTGAAACCGAATCCCCAAAGATTGACCAGGGGGGCACAGGTGATATCGAAAACACCATCTGAATTGCGAGAGACTTCCATCGACTTGTTAAATACCTCCGTAAACCATTCGTCCACTTCTACCGCTTCGTTATTATTCACTTTCGCGATGATCGAATTTGGGTTGAAGGGGTTTAAGGACAGGTTGAACTTTTGCAACTCAGCATCGATTTTATCCGTTAAAGCATAGGGCGCCTCATATTTGATCGTGTATAGGGTATGAAACACGGTACCACTTTCTTCATAATATTGTTTTTTGTCTTTGCACGAGATGAAGAACAAAACCCCTAAAATAACTGATAAATAAATTTTCTTATACATCTTTTTATTGTTTAGTCGGTTGCAAAGATAGTGCAAATCTTTGGTTTGTAAAATGTCACTACCACCCTATCAAAATCGGATTAGTTGGACATGTTTTTGGTGGAATCAGACATGGTTGTTTCGGTTTTGGTTTTAGTGCACATCCCGGACATCCCTGACAAGGATTATCCGTTTGGGTGGGATGTGTAAAGAACTTATAAATTTTCTTTCCGATGTGGAAAATGACGATAAGGCCGATAATGAGAACTGCTATTTCCTGCCACATAAAAAAGGTTGTATTAATTAAACAGGTTCATAAAGAAGTGCCCTGTCTGATAGACTACGCATGAGACGAACCACGCAAGTACGCAAGTATAAACAATTACAAATATACCCCATTTCCAGGAGCCGGATTCGTGGACAATGGCCGATATCGTAGCGATACAAGGGAAATAGATCAGGACAAAGAGCATGAAACTTAGTGCGACCAAAGGTGTAAAGACCAATTCTCCCTCGGCATTTTTATCCTGTTTTAATCGTTCGGTCAAGACCTGGCTATCATCTGACTCTCCTGTATATAAGACACTCAGTGTGCTGACGACGACTTCTTTGGCGGCCATACCGGTCAACAGGCTGACACTCATCTTCCAGTCGAAACCCAGTGGATGGAGTATCGGTTGTATGGCTTGGCCGATACGGCCAATGTAGGATTTCTGCTGATGGTCCATCGATTTCAGGCGTTCTAGTTCAGCGATGGTTTCCACTTTGTCTTCCGGGTTCGTGTCGGACTGTTCCACTTCGGCAATCTGCTTCTCAAAAATATCTCCGTTTTCCGAATGACGAGGAAAATATCCCAAGAACCAGATGATGATAGAAGCGATCAAGATAACTCCCCCCATCTTGTGTAGATATTGCTTGGCTTTTTCCCACATATGAATCATAATTGATTTACCTGTCGGCATGCGGTAAGGAGGAAGTTCCATCACGAAAGGTATATCTTCGTCATTGAAGAGAAAACGTTTGAACAGGCGTGCCATCAGGACGGCGAGCAGAATCCCCGAAGCATAGAGGATCAGCATGACCGTTCCGGCTGTCTGGGGGAAGAAAGCACCTGTCAGCAGGACATACACCGGAAGGCGGGCACTACAGCTCATTAACGGGTTTACCAGCATGGTGATCATCCGGCTGTTACGGCTTTCGATCGTACGAGAGGCCATGATGGCCGGTACGTTGCAACCGAAGCCCATCACAAGCGGGATAAACGATTTGCCGTGTAGTCCCATCTTATGCATGATCTTATCCATGATGAAAGCGGCACGTGCCATATAACCGGAGTCTTCCATGAAGGAGATAAAGGCATATAGTATCAGGATGTTAGGCAGGAATACGATAACGCCTCCCACGCCTCCTATAATGCCATCGACCAGCAGATCCTTCAATGGGCCTTCGCTCATATTACCTCGCACGAACTCTCCGATCCAGCCCACGAATGATTCGATCCATTCCATCGGGTATTCTCCCAGACGGAAAGTTGCTTCGAACATGATCCACATGAAGAGGATAAAAATCGGGAAGCCCAGCACTTTATGAGTTACGAACAGATCGATGATCTGTGTGCTTGTCGCTTCTTTTATTTTGTTTTGTTCGTAGGTCTCACGCAGTGCACCGGAAATAAAACCGTAGCGGGCATTAGTGAAGGCTGTCTCACAATCTTCTTTCAGAAGGGTTTCGATTTGAGCGACATTGCGGTCGCGTTCATGAAGGACTGTTTCGGCACCAGGCATTGACTCTACGAAAGATTCCACTTCCGGATCGCCTTCAAGTAACTTGATGGCGAGGTTGCGTTTGGTAAGGCTTTTGGGTACATTCCCGTTCAGTTTCAAAGCATGCCTTACCGGATAAATGGCCTTTTCCAGCACGTCGCCGTAGTTGATATGGATATGACGAAGCACGGGGTCTTCTTCTTCGTAGACCTTTATGACGCGGTTGAAAAGTTCTTCGACACCGAAACCGGTCTTACTGATGGTCGGGACAATCGGCGTACCAATCATCCTTGAGAGAGAGTTATGGTCGAACTTATTTCCGTGTCGTTCCAATTCATCGTACATGTTGAGGGCGATGACCATACGCACATCCATGTCGATCAGTTGGCAGGTCAGATACAGATTACGTTCCAGCACGTCGCCGTAGTTGATATGGATATGACGAAGCACGGGGTCTTCTTCT
>OGNV01001653.1_pt1 | contig 13085 bp, 7 predicted proteins | sample 1573561 | NCBI WGS metagenome assembly OGNV01 (sample SAMEA2581892, study PRJEB24529) | metagenome | biome: Human gut stool | place: China | collected 2011
ATATCAGCGGTTTATCGTATATCTTATGATCCAGAATCGGGAAATCCTTCCGGATAGACTGTACATCTAACATGGCTGTAACTATTTAACTTAATAACAAGCGTCAAAGATAGTATGTTTAACAGTAAAATATACTATTCATACAGTTTATAAGCTAAAAGTTTTGTTTGTACTAATCAAATTTATGCTTTTGTTTCAAACGGAAACACTCTAAGATGTGTTATGATAAAGAATTAAAGGTCTGCGGGATATTGTGGTCCATCATTATTTTGAAATAGATATTGATGTTATCTGGTGGATATTAAGTAATGAACTCCAATCGCTAAAAAAGGCGATCATCTCCATGTTGTCCGATTTATCCGAATACCCCCTCCCCTTTTCATTTCTTCTTCTGATAGAAACGCACCCAGTCGATCTCCATCTCGACAGGCAGATCCGATGAATCGACTGCTCCTACCCAACTTCCGCCTAACTGCATGTCGAGCAACAGATAAAACTTTTTGTCTGTGAACGGGAACTGGCCTTCCTTGTCCGTCTCAATGCGAGGATAAGCGAAGGTGCGGGTTTCGTTGATAAAGAAAACGAGGCTGTCCTGATACATTTCTACACTATAGACATTATAATCATCGCGGTTGATAAAACCGATACCGCCCTGCTTCGGGTTATCTTTGATTCCCAAAGTGTACGTATAGGCAGAATGAACGGTCTGATAAGCAATCGTATCATTATTCAAGCGTTCCATGATGTCGATCTCGCCACCATTCGGCCAACCCTCATTTTCCGGCAACAACCAGAATGCTGGCCATGCGCCAGTTGCCCCATACAACTTGGCACGGATATCCAGACGCCCGTCGGAAAAACCGACCTTGCCCTTCGTATAAACGCCCCCCGTGATAAAAGGAGCCGTGTCAGCCGGCAAACTGTAATTGACTAATCCACGCAAAACCAAATTGCCATCGCGCATAGTATAGCAGGAATCGAAGTCCGACATATAATTATTCCAGTCTGACTTTCCACGCGGTATCTTACTCCACGAAGCCTCATCGAAATGATCCTCCTGGTCGAAGTTTTCCTCCCAAACCAATTTCCCCCCTTCCTGTTGCGACCGGCAACCTGCCATAATCGACAGAGCCACTGACAGTCCTAATGTGAATAATCCTTGCTTCATTATTATCAACCTATTTTCATTTTTTTGCAAAAATAGTTCTTTTCAACGCAAAGGTACAGAGAATCCTGTTCATTTTAAACATCTAACTCCGTACCTCCGCATTTTATAACTACTCTTTTTCACCAAACTCCGACTGCTGCCGTTCCACCTCTTTAAGTTTCAAGGTGTTCAACTCCTTGCGCAGACGTTCCACTTCCCGTTCTGCATCCGTTTTGGAAGCGGTGTTCTGTCCGGCCGAAGCACTACCAAGCGGGATGCGGGCAGCATCCGCAGCATCATAGACCAACGGGAAAACAGACGGCTTCGATTCGAACTCAAGTTCACCACTTATCGGCATTTGCGAACCTTCGAACAGGACACTCGCCGTAATCCGTATCTTACCCGGTTTCAAGGTAGACTGAACCAAGACAGGCGCAGTTCCCCATTTTACGGGAACCGGATTTGCCAGTACTCCTGGACCACCTAACAAACGTCCTTCTCCTTCAATAGAAAAACGGATATTATAGTTATTCAGCCGTTTGATATTCCCATTCTTATCAGCGACGGCTGCCACTACCGTAACGAAATCGGAACCATCGGCTTTCAGGTCCGTGCCTTCATTATCCATCCACAACAGGATTTTTTCGGGGCGACGGGCAGGTACGACTTTATGTGTAGCTACGACCTTGCCGTCAATCAAACCCTCAGCAAGCAGATAGACATCATCTTGTTTTTGAGTTCTTGAAAAAGCCTTGTCCACCATAAAATCATAGACATCCGGGAAAGTGATAACCGGCGAAGGCATTCCGGGACGGTTCTTGTCTTTCTTATAAGTATAAGTCTTTCCACCCTTGTTGAACGTGAGACGAACCTCGTCACAATTGGAATAGACCGTTACATCCTTGCCGGAGAAAGGCGTCATCTCATGGGCGATATACACCATCGGCCCGCTTCCGGCATTCCGGTCATTCTTGACTGCCGGACGTTGCGCCATAAACATATAATATGAATATTTCAGCTGGCGGAAGACATCCATCAAACCACCATAGAAAGGATCAGGATGGTAACCGCGCTGATGGTCGAACGAATGCCAGAGACAACCGCCGACATGCTGCGGAGACTGCTTATAAAGAACATCGTAGCTGGTCACCGGATAATAAGGGCAGGCATAATGCTGTGCCTGTACGCGCATCGGCTGTTCTCCCCAGTTACGGGCTACACGACTCGGCGAATTGTGTGAGCTCCAATCATCCACATTGTCGCCCCATTCGCGGGTAAAGTAGGTCTTCGTCGGATCGATCTCTTTCGAAGCATCCTGCATATTGGCGGGATGGGCAAAATAGACCGGGAAATTCTCATGCCCGCGTGCTTCGCTGTCACTTCCGCTATAACAATAAGGATACGGATATTCGGCATCCACGATATCACGGGTGTTCTTGGCGAAATCAGCCGGATACCAAGTCTCGTTCAGGATCGGTTCCCACAGCCAGACCGAAGGGTGGTTGCGGTCGCGGCGCACGACATTGCGGATATCGCTATACACACGCTGTGCAAATTCGGGCGCGTCATTCCAGAACTGCCAGCCGGGCGTATTGACGATCACGAACAAGCCCAACTCATCGCAGGCGTCCATAAAAGCCGGATCTTGCGGACAGTGAGCATTACGGATGATCTCCATCCCGACATCTTTCAGTTTCTTGGCATCCCGCCAATGAATACTATTTGCGACAGCGTTTCCGACAACCGCAAAATCCTGGTGGCGGTTAGCTCCGATCAACGGTTTACCGTACGGTCTGCCATTCAGGTAGAAGCCGTCTTTCCCTTTAAACTCAATGCTGCGGATTCCGATACGGCGGCGGTAACCGTCGATCACATTTCCTTCCTTATCAAGTACCCGCACCAGCAGGTTATACAAGGTCGGTGTCGAAGGGGTCCAAAGCATCGGCTGCTTCACCGGCATCCGGTCGGAAACAGTAGTTGCCCTACCCGCCTTCACCTGTATCTTGTCAATCAGACGGGCGACTTCGGTGCCATCCGGCTGCAACAGCATATATTCCACCCGGCCGGAAAAAGGGTTCTTCGTAGCATTGCGCACATGTATCTTTAACTGAACTTCCGCCAAAGCATCCGAAACCTTTCCGAAAGCGACGAACAAGCCGCCTCCTGCTACCTCGTTTTCATAATTTGGATCGGTGATAAACACATTGTTATGCGCGATCAACCAACAGTCCCGGTAAATACCGCCGAAATAGGTATAATCCAACACGTCCTGCGCCTTTCCGGGAGGATAGGAAGGATCGTCGCTGTTATCCGCCCAGACGGCAATCACATTATCGCCATTCCAATCCAGCACATCCGTCACATCGGCTATGACAGGCAGGTAACCGCCGAAATGCTCCGTCAACAGTTTGCCGTTCACGAACACCTTACTTTTGCCCATAATGGCCTCGAAATGCAGAAAAAGTTTCTTCCCTTTCAGAACGGCATCGGGCGTAAAATGCTTGCGATACCAGACCTCCCCTTGGTAATTGATACAACCACTCGCCTCGGTCGGCAAATATTCGATACCGTCCGGCAGGGAGACAACCGTCCAGTCTTTATCATTAAATTCTTTTGTTTCCGCACCTTCCATTGCACCTTTATGGAAGCGCCAGGCAGGATTCATCGAATAGACTTCCCGCCCGCTATTATCGAGGCGGAAAAAGCCGGCTGTCGAAAACTCCGGCTGCCGGGCTGCCCACAGGGACAGGCTAAGCCAGACAAACAGGATACTGAATGTAATTTTCTTCATGATATGAATATTTATAATTTTCATTAAGTGATATATTATAATGACGTACACATAAATGATGATTTACACCATTTTATTTTTATGCATCATTAGAACAGATCGTTTGTTCTTATTGTCGCCCGACAACGCCCCCGAAATCTCCAGTGAGGCCATTGAAGTACTTCAATGAGGCCAAAATATTTTTTTGAACGTTTTGAAGCTGTACAAAGTGTTCAAATTATTTTGAGGGGACGTTTTGTAAGCCACAAAGTGTCCAATTCATTTTTTTGAAGGGGTTGAAGTCGTACAAAGTGTCCAAATTATTTTTTTGGTCATTCCGTACGACTATTTCATCCACGCGCGGACTTTCTTCACCATCGGAATCTCGTAATAATACCACCAATCGCTATTGTTCGTTTTAGAAGCCAGATGATTGTGATGGTTCAGATCAGAGATGAAACCTTCAGGCTGCTCCATGAAGCGAGTTTCGGAATAGACCGATTCCAGGTTGGAGCGCATGACATCGAAATAACTACACACCTCTGCGACTTTCTCCAAAGCCGCTTCCCGGGCTGCATCGTCCTTCGCCGTGTCATAAGCGTTCAAGGCCAGGATGAGGCGCACCGGATAGTTTTGCAGGTTATTCGTCTGTTCATAGACTTGCAGCGTATAGCGATTGCGTAATGCCTCCGCCTCCGCCGTTCTGATACCCTGGACTATCTTCTCGTAACGTCCGGCTTCAATCTTTGCCTGTGCAATTTTATCTTTATACAGTTCGCTCCATGCCCCCGGTTTCGTCTTGTCCGGCAACTCCATCAATGTGAAAGCAGTCGTGCCCCACGCCGGATTGCGGCGTCCGGAAGTCACCAACGCGCCATCGAAGAAAAAGACCGCCTTCTCCAGTTCATCCAGAAAGTCCATCCGGTTATCCTCCGGGCGAAAACCATATTCCCGCTGTGCATGTGCTTTTTTAAACGCTTCGATATCCCGTGCCGACGGATTCCAACCGAATTCTCCTTGTGCAATGAACCCCCTCCATACCGTTTCCAGATGCGGCGAACCGTCATCCCAAGCAGTCGCCAATATTCCTTCCAGTTGATTGTCGGCAACCAACTGGCTGAATCCTTTCACGTATTCCGAACGGGTATTCCGGCGCGGCATAAAAGGCGAGTCACCGGCAGAAGCAGCCGTCGCCCCCATCACCTTCAGCCCCTTATCATGATACCATTCCAAAAGGCGCCGATGGGCAGGCGTCGTCGCATCCTCATATTTCCAACGCATATACACGCATTCTTTCGGAAACAAACCGATCGCCTCATCCAGTTTGTCGGTGTTCCAGACCTTCACCACTTCCTCTTCGGATTTATCGCTTAACGCAAGTTCCCATATACCGGCATATTTTAGCGGCATATCATCCCAAAATATAGGAATACGACCATGGTCTACAGCAAACTGGCAGACATTCTTCAACCAGATCATCTGCAATTCGAAAGCAGTCTTGCCTGTAGCCTTGCAACGGTCGTCGATTCCGATCGCCGTGATCTCATCCCCACCGACATGCAGGTATTTCCCGTACGGCATGGCTTCAAGCGCATCCAGATAAAGATCGAACTGCACCTCGTATGTACGCGGATCGGACGGACAGAATTCCCAATCGCTGTCCGGATTCTCACGCAGTTCCCAATGATGTTTCAATATAAAACCGGCATGGCCGAGTCCTTGCACAAGTGGGCAGATCTCGACATTCCGTTCCTTCGCATACCGGCAGAGCGCCTGCATCTCCTGCTTGCTGATCGCATTCGGAGCTGCGACTTCCGGACGGCGAGTAAAGCGCAGTTTATCTTCCAGTTCCCAGATAATCGCATTCACTTTATAACGTGCCAGCCTGTCGATCATCCGGTAATAATATTCCATCCGGTCCAGATGATGCTTCGTATCAAGATGGACGGCACGGTAGGCGATAGCCGGATAATCAGTTATCTTCATCTGCGGAATTTCCAGGTCAAAATCCCGGCTATCTTCCAACAACTGCTCCAACGTTTGGCAACCGTAAAACAGTCCGGCTTCCGTGCGGGCCGTGACTGTCACACCTTTATCATTCACCTCCAAAACATATCCTTCGGGCGAATCAGGCACGTTCGATTCGGAAAGTTGTAAGAATAATCCCTTTCCCATATGTCCTGTACGGGGAAGGACATCCGTCAACGCTCCCAATATAGGGACAAGTGTGTCTGATGCGGCCGATACAAATTTAAGATCGGTATACATAATTCCTTTTCCCGGAAGCAGTTCGACAGATTGAGGTTGGGGCAGGAGCTGAAACGCCTTGTCCAAGCCACGGGCACAGAGGCCATTTGTCATAAACAACAGACTTATGATTAATAGTTGTATTTTCATGATATACGTTATTTTTATCAAAGATACGGGACTCAAAAAGAAAGTCCTAATAAATAAAAGAAGAAAAGGGCCAGCCATAACATGTTTTACACCATTACAACCGACCCTTAGAATAATACCTATTAAAAAACGGTCAATCACCAACCTTCATTCGGGGTACATAACGGATTTGTCTCCAACTCCTTGGATGGTATAGGATAATAATAATAACGATTCGTATCCCCGACCTTACCAGTCATTAATTGTTTATACCGAACTTCATTACAAGTCTGCATACGCTTTTCCAACAATCCCCAACGGCGAAGATCGTAAAAACGTTCCCCTTCCACAAAGAACTCGATGGCACGCTGACGCTCCAAATCATTAAAGACAGCCTCATACGTCTGTGCTCCGCTATAGGGGTTCAAATTAGCCCGTTCACGAATCTGATTCAAATACCCGATTGCCATCGGCAAATCCTGCTTTCCACGCAAATAAGACTCAGCAAGCAGAAGAAGCACATCTGCATACCGTATCGCCCGTTCATTGATGCAAGACATAGGCGGATCAGCCTCCGATTCGGCCGTATTCCAATTCTGATATTTCAAAATCCAATATGTATTCCATCTGTCTTCTGCAAACTTCTCCCGAAAAGGCTTCAAATAATACATACATCCTTCATAATCCCAAGCAACCGATGAACGTGCACGATAATCAAAATTTCCATCTTTATCTTTTTCTTCCAAGAAATAATCCATTATTTGCGGGGTCGGATTTGCCTCATACCAACCACTGGCTTCCGGTGCCGCATATTCTTTCGGACGTGTATTCGTTTGAGTCGAATTGATATTCTCTCCATCTCCCCAAATATCCGTTCCACCAACCGGCTCCATCAACAATTCGAAAATACTCTCTTCATTGTTTTCGTGTACATCATCAAAATTCCATGCAAAATCCTCCACCAAACGATACGTATAAGGTGATTTTGTCAAAGGTTCCAATATTTCAATTGCCTTATCAAAGTCTTCTTCATATACATATATTTTACCCAACACAGCATACGCTGCACCTTTTGTCGGTTTTCCGATAACATCATTCTTCACAGGCAACAAAGAAGCCGCAGTAAGCAAATCCTGTTCAGCCTGCGACCATATCTCGGCCTGAGAAGACTTTTCCAAAGGGAATGTAGAAGGAGACTGAGAAGCTGTCAGACGCAAAGGTGCATTTTTAAACTCTTTTCCTAATTGGAACAAATAGAACCCGCGAATAAACAAACACTCCGCCTTCACCTTATTGACGAAATCCTCTCCGAATTCTCCTTGCTTCTCTTCCAGCTTCTGCATGATTGAATTCGTTCTATACAATGCATTATAGAATTGATAAAACATCCCTTGTGAAAGAGAATTTCCATTTGTATTTGTAAAATAACAGGCTTGAAAGACATCGCTGATATCGTTTCTAAACTCCACTTCGTCCGCACGAGCAATACGCATCATTACACCACGAGTTCCATAATATCCCCCGTTTAGAGCATTTTTCAAAGGAGTATAGCATGAAGTCAAAGCCAATTCAAAATCAGCTTCGGTCTGCCAGAAAGTATCTTCGGTCGCCTTGTTCGGATTCATCTGCTCCAACTGAGCGTCGCACGAAGTACACAAACCTGTAACAACCATTATACAAGATATAAAATATAGATATATTCGTTTCATACTGTTATTTTATTTAAAATGTGACATTCAAACCAAACATAAATGTACGATTAGAAGGATATATAAATTCATCGAAACCACGAGAATATACATCTGAAGAATTCACGTCCGGCGTATACCCCGAATAAGAGGAGATCGTAAAGAGATTCTCCGCATTGACATACACACGAGCTTTCTGAACAAAGCCATGAAACCAAACCGTAGGCAAGGTATAACCTACCTGAAGATTTCTCAAGCGGAAATAAGAACCGCTCTCCAAGTAACGGTCGGATTCGGAACGGGCATTCCTATTCGGGTCGGTCCAAATCAGCCGAGGAGAGGACGCATTTTGATTTTCAGGCGTCCAATAATCCAAAGTACTTGCCAAATAGTTCGTACCACGGGTCACATCCGTCAATTCCAATTTCGTCGCATTATAAATTTTATTACCAGTGACACCTTGGAAACCAATCGAAAAATCAACATTCTTATACGTAATATTACCATTGATCGAATAAGTGAATTTCGGGAATGGACTGCCACAATACACACGATCCTCATCATTAATCGTTCCGTCATTATTTGTATCCTTGAAACGAATATCGCCGGGTTCGGCACTCGGCTGAATCAGAACCCCATCTTTCTGATGAGCTTGCACCTCTTCCGTGCTATTAAAATAGCCGTCAGTAGGAATCAACCAAAAACCACCTATAGGATAACCGGCCAACGTTCTGCTCGTATAAGTTCCTCCATGAATCGTCCCACCGGTAATTACCTGCGATTCTGCCCCCATTTCCACCACTTCGTTTTTATTATAAGTTCCAAGGAAACTTACACCATAGGACAGATCCTTATTCAAAGACTCATTCCATCCCAAATTAAATTCAAATCCTTGATTACGGATCTTACCTGCATTACGAATCGGATCATTAGCACCTCCCGTAGAAATAGGAATAGGCACATTCAACAAGATATCTTTCGTATTCTTTACATACCAATCGGCAGTCAAAGTCAAACGATTACGCAGGGCCATAAAGTCAATACCAACATTCGTCATCGCCGTTTCTTCCCATTTGATATCCGGATTGGCAAACGTTTTTGGGAAAGCACCTTGTATCAGTCCACTCTTTCCATCCGGATAATTAATGCCGGTCGTAACAACAGACACATATTGATAGTTATCAATTTCCTGATTACCTAGCACCCCATATCCGCCTCTCAACTTCAACTGATCCAACCAAGATACGCTATTCTTTACAAAATCCTCTTCTGCAATATTCCAACCAACAGATACCGATGGGAAATTACCATACCGATAATTGGAACCGAACTTAGAAGAACCATCACGGCGAATGGTCGCAGTCAACAAATAGCGATTCTTATAAGAATAGAAAGCACGTCCTAAAATGGAAGTCAACACGCTGCGGCTTGAATTACCACTTACGGCCAATCCTTGAGATGCGGCATCTATTTCAGTAATTCCAGTCGGCATTCCTTGCCCGGAACCTTGCATATAACGATACCGGGAATCCTGATATGTATATCCGACAAGAGCCGACACCTTATGGTCTCCGAACGTACGATCAAAAGTCAGCAAGTTTTCGACCAAAATATTACGTGTACGGGTCTGCTGTTCCGTCACCGCTGTTATATCATGTTTTGCCAGCCCGAAATCAAACAGGCCTTCATAACTATTATAGCGATAAAATTGGAAATCCGGAGTCAGGTTTAACTTATATTTCAGACCTTTCATTAATTCTACGGAGACATAAGCATTTGCAAATATTTTTACATTATCACTATATCTCTTCATTAAATTATCGTCCACCATACCTAACGGATGAGTCAAATTCACAACGTCTCCGTACAAGCCACCATATCCACCTGTCCGGTTTTCATCATATTGTTCCCATGTCGGAATAGCCTGCAACGTATGTCCGACCATTCCCCCTCTAATGACCGAATATAAAGGATTGCTTTGATCATAAGTCAACACGACATTTGTCCCAGCCTGGAAAATACCCTTCTTGAAATCCTGTTTGCTCTGCAACGTGTAACGCTGGTAGTTCGTGCCTTTCATCACGCCGTCCTGATTCGTATACCCCACACTATTATAGTAGGTGGAATATTTACCTCCTCCTTTCACAGAAAGCGCATAGTTTTGCATCAATGCCGGACCAAACATCAAGTCCTGCCAGTCATTATCCGGTTTTGAAGCCAAATCCTGTGCCATTTCGAGCGGACTCAATCCGGCAGCCCTTCTGGAAACGGTCGTCACTTCCGCCCAGCCTGCAGCATCCAATAAATCCAGATATTTGGAAGGCGAATTGACGCCGACATTGGCCGATAGATCGATAATCGGTTTCCCTTCCGTATTGCTTCCCTCTTTTGTCGTTACTATAACGACGCCGTTAGCTGCACGTGAACCGTAAATCGCAGCCGAAGAAGCATCTTTCAACACATCGATACTAGCAATATCGTTCGGATTGATATGATCGATTCCACTCATATACATACCGTCCACGATATACAAAGGAGAAGAATTGTTCAACGTTCCGATACCACGGACCATGACACGGGTACTACCGCCCGGCGCACCACCCTGCGAAACGATATCCACACCGGCAATCTTACCTTGCAAGGCCTGCCCGATAGTAGTGTTGCTCTGTGTATTCAAATCATCTGTGCTCACGTTAGCTACAGAACCGGTCAAGTCCGCCTTTTTCTGCGTACCGTAACCGATCACGACAACTTCATCCAGCGTTTTCGTATCTTCCAATAATACGACATTGATTGTTTTTTGGTTACCGACAACGATCTCCTTTGACAGGTAACCAATATAAGAAATATTCAAAACCGAATTAGGATCGGCCTCGATAGAGAAATTACCATCTATATCGGTAACCGTACCATTTGTAGTACCTTTCACCACCACGTTCGCTCCAATGATCGCTTCGCCGTTATTATCGACAATCCGACCGGTTAAGACATGTGTCTGCTGTTGAGCGGCAGCGATCGCATCCCGGCTTTTCGAAGACAAAATAATATGAGTTCCTTCCATTTCATATTCGATACCCGCATTCTTGAACAGGTTATCCAATACCTCTGAAACAGGTTTCGTTTTAGCCTTTACCGAAACTTTCCGGTTAACATCTACCTGGTTATTATAGATAAACAAATAATCTGTCTGACTTTCAATCTCATTTAGAATTTCCTCTAATTGAGAATTGTTCTTGTTAATACTAACCCGGGCATTCTGCGAATGTGAATCTTCAGCATACGAACAGAATACGCAGGCTCCCAAAAGGAATGTGGATATTCGCATAGTTCTCAAGATTTTTTTACCTGACGGAGTTTTCGGATAATATCCCCCCGACAAAAAGTTTTTTTTCATACCTTTGTAACTGATTTGAAGTTAATACAATGAATTAAAAAAATTGTGTTGATTGGAATGCCGGCAAATGCCCCCCAGCGCTTGCCGGCATTTTTCTGTTATTGACTGCCTGTTTTCATGTTTCCTTTTATTTTATAAGGTTAATACTAATTATTGTGTTTTTTATTTCTGTTCTTCTATTACTTGTGTTCACCTAATATAAATAATCTGATTTTCATCGTCTCGTTCATACTTGAAACGGATATCCCTCTGCAATACCCTCAACGCATAGTCGATACCGTCTGCTTGCCTGAACTTTCCCGTGAAATAGTATTTCAATACATTCTTATTCTCAACAACTATGCTGACTCCGAAATATTTCTCCAGATCACTCATGATCGAGAGGAATGATTCGTTCCGAAAACATATCAGTCCTTCTTTCCAACGATAGGGATTGTAATCGTCAACCGGAATGACTTTCAGCCTGCCGTCCTTTTGCAGGCAAGCTTTGCTGTCCGGCTTCAACATCAATGTATCCCCCAGACCGATACGGGAGGCAACTCGCACACTTCCTTCCATCAACGTAACCTCGAAATCGTCTTTATCGGAATAGCCTTCCACATTAAATTTGGTTCCCAGTACTTCCATATTACATTTGCCCGTTTCCACGATAAAAGGCCTTTTCTTATCTTTGGCTACATCGAAATAGGCTTCTCCGTCTACCGCTACCTGGCGTTCGTACTTGTCCAACACAGCCGGGTAAACGATCTTCGTCCGAGCATTCAGCCAGACATTCGTCCCGTCCGACAGCGTGATGTTCACCCGTTGTCCGGTAGGGACATAAATGGATTGCATCGGCACAACTCCATTTTTATCTGAAACAAATTGATATAATAAGCTAAGCCCCAATGTCACAGCGACAGCTGCCGCAATCTTGATTAACTCAGTTCCGAGAGAACTCAAGCTCCATGACTTGTGTCGCATCTTTTCTTCGATCGTTTTTTCATCGCCAAGAAGCAACATCGAGTCGAATATCTTTCTCTCTTTCAAGAATTTTCGTCTGTTTTCCGGGGAATGTTCCATCCATTGCCGGATCCGGACTTCTTCTTCATAAGAAGCGGCTCCTTCAAAGAACTTATATAACGTTTCCCTGTCCATTTTTCATCTTTTTACTTATGCTTACATAATACTAACAGTTCACAAGCCTATATCCCCAGTTGAAAATGAAAAAAAATTTCATTTTTATATTTTTTCTTCCGATATCGAATGCCATAGTTCTCTCGGAACTACGTTCTTTTTCAAGAAATATCCGTTCCAACCAGAACCCCTGTTTGTCATCATTCACAGTCTTGGAAACCTGCAATAATAGCTCCTTCCAAGAAGGATCGGGAATATTTTAAAATACTCTCCTGAAAGATTCCGAAGCTCTGAACGAAGTTGTAGGGTAACCGCACCAAAATCATAAGGGACAATCAATCCTTGTCTTTAGTACGGGTATTTCTATATAAAGTTTTTTGAGCAAAACAACTATCATACTATCATAATCAAATTTATATAATTGTAAAACAGCATGTTACTCCATGATAGTTCCTGTTTTTAACTATCATTTATCTATCATAACTATCATGGGTAAAAATAATAAATCATTATATATCAGTATTCTATCAAATTTCAGATATATTCTGAAGCTAATACAAAACAGATTAAATAGGCTCGTTTTTTCATGAAGAC
>OGNV01001691.1_pt1 | contig 12796 bp, 9 predicted proteins | sample 1573561 | NCBI WGS metagenome assembly OGNV01 (sample SAMEA2581892, study PRJEB24529) | metagenome | biome: Human gut stool | place: China | collected 2011
ACGGAGAACATCAGGCTCCATTCGCTCTGCCTGTCAAGATACTCCTGAAAAGGAAGCACCGTACCGTCATGACGGTACTCCGGCCGAGCAATACTCAACAGTTTCATCAAATCATAGCTCCACACTTCTGTTCCTGTATCCGCATTTCTTATAATAAAACGGTAATCCCATCCCGTCCGGTTAAACAGACGCATAGTATTCATACGCGCTGACATTAGCACTTCAGAGGTGTCACCCGGTCCTGAATAATGAGACGCATATGTAATCGGTCCCTGACCTGTAGGCTCGTTTTCCCAGGAATAGATGGCATTTTCAGGCGACTGGATTTCAAAAGAGTACTGATTCTCAGTTTCTTCTCGACCTTCATAATCCATCAACGCAATATTAAACCGGTTGGTGTTACGTACCATGTTTACCTGATAAACATTGTGACTGGTATTGGATGGCAAATGATTCACTTCCACAATTGCTCCGAAATAGAGGTGCGGAAACTCAAAATCCACGATATCCGATTCACGGTTCAGAGCTAAAGTGACTTGCTGATAAGTGGTCGACCGCAAAGCCATCCCACTACCTCCATTTCCTAAAGCGCTAAATTTGTCGGACAGTCCGCCTACAGTCAGCACTTTATAGTTGCCAAAGTCCAGTTCGTCAGTCAACGGCATTCGGTTCCCACCAATCAGTTCAGTAGATTCCGCTCTTTTAGAGAGAACCAGTTTGTCATCACTATCAAAAACAAATACATCTACCGACTTAACCTGCGGATTGAACGCATCCGCATATTCCATATTGTAATCGAATGTGAATTCCAGCCAAAGTTCGCACCGAGGCAAATCCTCACGTATACTATCGCACGAAGCGATGAACAACAGCGAGGTGACAATAAAGAATAGCGATTTGGTTTTTCCGAACATATCTTTTTTCTTTTATGAGGCAGTGCTTTGAGGACTGCCGTTTATATTGTCAGAGATCCTGCTTAATGATCTCCGGTTATTTCCATTTTAGGGGGCGCGCGGTTTGCACTCCATGCATTTCTGATGCGCCAAGATGTTTCCGTGCTGTTTTTAGAAAGCCTGTCACCGGCTTATTTTACTTTTCCCTACGGTTCATTTCCATACGGAATATCATTAAGAAAATACAGGGCAGGCAGTTTTGCACTGCCCTGCGCTTTTTCATAGAGAGTATATTAAATCTCAAAACCAGTCTGCCAGTATACCCACGGAGCTATTTCAATATCGAAAGCAAGGAATCCGGGCTTTTCATCAATTGGTTTTTCCGGATCCGGATCTTCTGGTCCATCACCAGGATACCATGGAGTACCAGAACCATTCACCTTATTCAGAGTAAGGTTATACCAGTTATTACGTACTACACCATATTTACCAAAGTACATATATTCATCATCAGTATTATCATGGCGAATCTCATAATAGTAATAGTTAAGACTCTTCTGATACCACTTAATACACTTGGCAATTTTCACAATCTCACCACCATCTGTGATATTATCAAGATGCGTATCTTGATCAAGATCTGCAAAAGCGGCAATTGAGGCACTTAATGCTGTATTTACCGCACCTAAGAAGTTATCGCAAACTTCCATAAGCAATGTTTCTACAGGATAGAAGAGCTTCGCATTCGCCAGTGCATCAACCGGATCCTCCCCTGCCAATTCCAATTCATCAGCCTTAGCCTTAATCGTGGCACCAGCTGTAGAATACGCAAGCTGAAGATTTGCAAGAGTCGGATAGTTTATGCCACCGAAAGAGAACCAGTCATTTCCGAGTGTAAAATCTTTTGGAGCATATTTTCCTTTTATTACTACACGGGTAGCTGCACCAAACTTCTGGTCGGCATCAGCCATTGTATTCTCAATACAATATTCAAAAACCGGAGTTAGAGTTTCACTTTTAGCTTTCCAGGTTACAAAAGGCGCACGATTCTTGACTTCGTTTAGAACAATCCCGGTTGTGTGACCTGGAGCCGTAAAGTTCGGATCCTCAGTATAGAAACTATTCTCATAGAAAGCTGCAGTATGGGTCGCTTTGGTTGTAGATTTCTCTGCAAATGGATAGAAAGTGCTATTGTAATAATCGAGTGTCCAACCACCGAATTCGAATGTTGCTCCTTCAGGCAATACGTCCGGACCAGATGATTTAACAGCTACTTCCACTTTTGCAGCAAGACGTTCAATTTTCAGCGTCGCTCTGTTCCCTACTTTTTCCGCTTCATCTTTGGCTGCGGCTTCATCTTTAATGGTAGTACCATCAACAGAAATCACATTAGCTTCTACGTCAAGCAGACAGCCTTGGTTCCACTTGTCACCACTAACATCGTAGGAACCGGCATTGATCATCGTAAAACCCTTACCACTATCCGCAGGATCCGCAATCTCACCTACAAGTGTCTCAGGTTTACTATTGGATGCCAAGCTATTGACGATAGCCATGTTGATATCATTGTATAAAGCACCGGCAGTCAAAGCCTTCAATCTCGTCTCCAACAATGTACCCGGATTAACGACAACGAGCAAATACTTAGTACTGGCACTCACCAGAATCGCCTCTGTCGTACCTTGATTACCACTAGCTTGTAGTGCCAAATCGCCTGATCCCAAAACAATAACAGGATTCTTTCTGGAATGGTGTACCAGTTTTTGGTCCTTGTCGAATGTAATGACGTAAAGAGAGTTGACATCACCTTCATGTCCGGTAGGATCTTTTTCCGTAGAAGTACCTGCAGCACGGGTACTTGCCTTCTGGGTAGGTAATGTAATCCGCAATGACATGTAAGCCACATCCAAATCGGCCCCCGTCCTCGTATCTTCTCCTTCCAGCTCATTTGTTGAGCAACTTGCCATTGCCCCAAGGGCCAGCAACGATACTAAAATTGATTTAATCTTTAGCATAATACAAAAATTTATTAGAAATTAATAGATATAATTATTCACTTTAATAGTAACCACTTTCGGGTTCTTATTTATTATTCGTTTATTTACTCTTTTTCCTGATCTCAATAGCATTAGCTTTCTTCTTAGCTAATTCTTCCAAGTTGCTTTTGGCTACATCCAGCCCCAACTCTTTGGCAATCTTTAAATGTTTCTCTGACAATTCATAATCCTCCTTCATTAATAGTAATACTCCCATTGCATTATTATACTCCGGTGAATAGTCTGCTGACTTCACCCTCTCTAAATAGCGTTTCGCAGAAACCAGATCATTGCGTGAAAGGGCTGCGGTAGCTGCATTCATATTGGCTATTTCACTCTCCGGATAGATACGGACAGCAGTTTCGAAGATATCGATAAACTCCTGCGAACCTTTCGGATACGTATTAGCCACCATAAACATCTCGTTCAAACTCAGATTCTGAGGACGTTTCTTTATCACTTCTTTCGCCTCTTCCAGATTGAAATTCCTAATATCATAACTCACTTTACAGATCGCGACACGCAGACTCGGGAAAATATGCTTCAACATAAACCGATATGGCACTCCACCATTTAACTTCATCAACTTGGTTTCCCTTCCTTTTTCAATCGGGATGCTGGCTATAATATCCAATACTTCTGCCTTGTCATCCATTTCAACGGTAGCAAGCGCCTTCACCAATCCTTCCCAGTTTTCACCTCCAAACTGGATATGATACTGGTTCTTCGGGAAATCATACTGCGTAGCCAGATAGTTACGCAATGCCATAGCACGGCCCTCAGACAAACGTTTATTCGCTTCCAGCGTCCCTTCAGGAGAAGCATAGCCAATAATATCCAAGCGCTTCACATTCACATTCTCATCAATCTTCAGATCGTCAATCATGGCACGTATCTTACCCAGTTCCTTGGGATTATTCATATATTCAGGACGAATATCCACTCTGTTCACCACAAAGTCCAGGAAACATTCAGCTTGTACATCACGACTCTTTATCTCTTCCACCATCGGTTCTACATAAGACAAATAGGGAGTCACTACATATGGCACCAGCATACGTTCAAGCGTAACCTTATCAAAAGCATATTCCACATTCATCAATGTGCTTTCACCACAACCACATTCGTCACGCTGCACGTTCAACCGGGCATCTGCCATCCAAGGTTCATAGGGTAACGCATATCTGTATTGCAGCACACCACTTTTTTTCTTGTAATTCTTCTCTACCAGATAGGGAAGTCTATAACTATCCTTCTGCTTCCGGCTCATTACCGATAACCTGCGTTCATAGGCCAGATACTCATTCCGGCCTTTAATAGATATTCTCGGAAGATCGCGGGTGGTAATAGACGAAATCAGCTGAGGAATAAAATCCACTCCACGTGCAGACTTCACTTTCACATCATCCATAATGACATCCAGATCTATATGGAGGAATTCACCCGATTGTTCCAACCGCACAGGTTCTATCCTGATAGTACCTTCGTATGAACGGTCCTGAGCCGATGCTCCGTTCACATTCAGGAATAAGAGAGCCAGTGTCAGTGCAATGAATTGCATATTTATTTTCATCATTCTCAATCTATTTAATTAAGTAAATAAGTGATAAGCTCGCTTTTGTAGGACCCAGATAATTTTTGCTGGTATCTTTCAGTTTGGTGCCACACGTTGCGCAAGGATATTTATCATATAAAATACGTGCATATCCCAGTCCGATAGAAGCCTCAAGGCTCCAACGCTTCTTTAATATCCATGAATGCCCGATTGAAAGCCCACCACCATAGAGACGTCCCTGATAGCGCATATTCTGCATATTCTCACTGATTAACGGCCAATCTGGCCATCCACCTACATTGAAGTCGGCATAGTGCGCATGCAACCCGATGAACGTACGGTTAAAGCTTTCGCAGAACCAGTATCGAAGCTCCGGCTGTATACCCCAATGCTTCAAACGGGCATCATCAAATTTCCATGGATTATAGTTGACCGGGATATCCAGTGTCCACTTGCGTGCCAAAGCAACTTCCAAACCAAGATTCATAGTAGTAGTGGCATCATAAAGCAGGTTACTTTTTACGGCAACCTTTTGAGCTTTACTTTCAACCGACAATAAACCCAATATGAATAGTATGCAGACTAGTATTTTCTTCATTTATTCCTTCTTTTTATTTTAAAACCATTCTATAAATCCAATTTCATGCCGTGAAACTTTGATGAAGGAGAGCATTCTTTAAAGAAACATTTTATATCTTTGCACTCTCCATCTATTCCATGCTTCGGCATCCCGACTTCATCCCCTTCAAACCTTGAATAACAAACCAAAAAAGGACAAAATCTCAGATTGCAAATATCGTGGAAATAAAGAAGACTGGAAATCGTATCAAGTTCTGTTATAGGCACTAAAAAAGAGGCCACACAACTAATAATGCTAGTATGCACAATAAGAATGACCAAAATAAGAAAAAAGAGAAAATATCAGTTTGCATTTCCATTATCCGCATATTTTTATTTTATTTGTTTCAATATCCGAAACTTTCTAAAGAAATTAATCCAAACTATTTAATATAAGAAAGAGCAAGAAATAATCATTAAATACAATAAATACAAGATAGAATATACAACTTTACTATTCTCGCCCAGGCTATACACACTCCTCGCCACGATTAGAAAGGAAAAGGGAGGAAATTTCATAGAAGACAATTTTGTATTAATTACTACATTATATGCTTTATAGTCTTGCCTTTATTATAAAACAAATGAGTTGTCATCTTTTTCTTGCAGACTGAGCGATTATTCCCCCAGTAAACACTACCTTTGCTATTATTTACTTATAAACGAATACAATTATGAGTCCCGACTTTAACTACAGCGAGGTACCGGCCACCTTCCTCCACTGCCTCAACAAGCAGTGCAAACACTCCGCCAAATGTATGCGCTACCTGGTGACAGCCTATGTCCCGGACAACTACCCGGTAATCAGCACCGTAAATCCAAACTATTTTAGTTCGCACAAAGAATCCTGCCCGTACTTCATGGCGGATAAAAAGAAACGTTTCGCACTCGGCATCACCCACCTGTTGGATAATGTACCGCACAAAGAAGCCCTCGGCATCAAACGAGAACTGATGGCAGAGCTTAACCGAACCACCTATTACCGCTGTTACCGCAAGGAACGACTTCTTAAACCCAAAGAACAGGAATACATCCGTCAACTGTTTCTCAAAAGAGGAATAAAGGAAGAACCCGTATATGACGAATACGTGGAGCAATACGAGTGGTAAGCTTCTGGAAATAAGCCCAATGCTTTCTTCTCTCGGAAGGCGATACTAATCCGGTATCACCCCATTATGAAGAAATGTCCGTTTCACTTTACTGGCATTTTTGTTTCTCAGGCAAGGCACTCTTGTTTCTTAGGTAAGAAACTTTTGTTCCTCAAGGAAGAAACTTTTGTTCCTTAGGCAAGGCACTTTTGTTTCAACAGGAAGAAACTAAATGGAACAAATAGAGACCCGGCGAATCGCCTATATCTCCCTGACTGACAACAAGAAAGGGCGTAATCTTGCGACTACACCCTTCCTCTTGTCAACTTAATAACGTTATTACTTCAATTCAAAAGGAACGATCCCTTTGATATCCGCTGCCGAAGCGGCGATAACAGCCTCAAACTTACCCGGTTCGGCTACCCAGGCATGTTGGGCATCGTCAAAGTAGCTCAAAGCTTCTTTATCTATGGTGAAGGTTATTTCTTTCTCTTCGCCCGGAGCCAGTTTCACTTTCTGGAAACCTTTCAACTCTTTGACAGGACGGGGCAGAGAGGATTTCTTATCACTGATATACAATTGCACAACTTCCTGTCCTTCGCGGTCACCGGTATTCTTCACGGTTACGGTAAAACTGATCTGATCATCGGCAGACATCACTTTCTTATCAGCCGCAGGTTTGCCATAAGCAAACGTTGTGTAAGACAGCCCGTGTCCGAAGGGGAACAATGGTTTCACCTTCTTCTGCTTGTCCGCCCAACGATACCCCACAAAGATGCCTTCGTTGTATTTCATATCTACCACATCCTTACTTCTCTGACTGATATATTCGCCAACGCTATGAGCCGGAACATCTTCCAGACGGGCAGGGAAAGTGAAAGGCAGTTTGCCGGAAGGATTGGCATCCCCCATCAACACGGCAGCGATTGAGTTTCCAGCTTCCGATCCCAGGAACCAAGCTTGCAAAACAGAAGGAACTTCCGCAATCCAGGGCATAGCTACCGCATTGCCGGAAACATTGATGACTACAAGATTCTTGTTTGCCTTCGCCAAAGCTGAAATGACAGCATCCTGTCCGTACGGCAATTCCAAGCCAGCACGGTCGGTATCTTCGCAATCCTGATTGTTACTCTTGTTCAGCCCACCGATGAAAATCACATAGTCGGCATCCGCAGCCACCTTTACGGCTTCGGCAATCAGCTCCTCAGGCGTACGGTCATCCTGTAGATTCTGACCGGTTACCACACCATTATATTCGCCACGGGCATCGCCTACGTATCCACGGGCATAAACAACTTCCGCCTTGTTTCCTACGCGGTTCTTGATGCCATCCAACGGAGAAAGTTCGCGCTGCACCTTCAGGGAGGAGCTACCACCACCTACGGTCATCATTTTCACAGCATTCTCACCGATAACGGCAATCTTCTTCACTTTATTCAAGTCGATGGGCAATACGCCGTCTTTGTTTTGCAGCAGCACAATGCCTTCTTCACCAATGCGGCGGGCAGCCTCGTAATGCTCGGGAGAAAGGATAGAACCGAAAGGACGGTTCACATCCATTGTAGTGCGGAATGCCAGGCGCAGGATGCGACGTACTTTTTCGTCCAGTTCCTTCGTACCTACTTTGCCCGATTTGATACGCTCCAGATAAGGCATAGCCAGATAATAGTTATCATAAGCGTTGCTGCTGCCATTGGCAAGACCATCCGTCCAGCTTCCGAACTCCATATCAAGACCGTTTGTAATAGCCTGATCAGTATCGTGCGTGCCGCCCCAGTCAGAAACGACCACACCGTCGAAGCCCCATTCGCCTCTCAGAATATCGTTCAGCAGATATTGGTTGTGGCAAGCATGCTGACCTTTATACAGGTTATAAGCTCCCATGATAGACCACGCTTTACCTTCCTGAACGGCCGCCTTGAAAGCGGGCAGATAGATTTCATACAGGGCACGGTCGTCTACTATGACATTGGTGGTGTGGCGGTTGATTTCCTGATTGTTCAGCGCATAGTGCTTCACGCAGGCTGCCACCCCATTCTGTTGTACGCCCTGCACGTAAGGAACCACCATACGGGAAGCCAGGTACGGGTCTTCGCCCATGTACTCAAAGTTACGTCCGTTCAGCGGAGTACGATAAATATTAACACCGGGTCCCAAAAGAACGGTCTTGTTACGATAGCGTGCTTCTTCACCAATGCTTTTGCCATAAAGCATGGACATCTCGGGGTTCCATGTAGCCGCCAAACAGGTCAATGCCGGAAAAGCTACACAAGAGTCATTGGTCCATCCGGCCTGATTCCATTCATCCCAAAGAACTTCGGGACGGATTCCGTGAGGACCGTCCGTCATCCAAAATTCCGGAATACCCAGACGGGGTACACCCGGACTGCTGAATTTACTTTGTGCATGCAGCATGGCTACCTTTTCTTCCACGGTCAGCCGTTTCAACGCATCTTCTACTCTTACTTCCATAGGTTTGCTCGCATCCAGATATACAGGTTTCTGTTGCGCAAAGAGCGGAAGAGCAACAGCGAATGCGAAACCGAATAATACTTTCTTCATATAAATAAGTGGATAATGGGGTTAGTAGTTAAATTTGTTTCTTTTTGTACTGTTATGAACCAAACTCAACTACTGACTCACATGATTAAATATTTAACAATAGCTTCTTACTTCATTCCCAACGATTGAATATACCCTTCCTGCACCACACAGTTTTTCAGCTTGCAAGCCTCGATGAAATCCATCATGGCTTTGCGAGCCATTGCCTGGTCGGGACGAGCATCACGAACTTCCTTATAAGATGCGCGGGGAGCCTCGGAGAAGTAAACGATATTCGCCCAATTCTCCGGAGGAGTGATGCCGACGAAGCTGGAACCATCCATCTTCTTATACGGCCAGAAGGTGTAGCCGATATTATTATCACGCATAGTCTGGCAGAATGCTGCTTGCCATTCATCCGCATTATGTCCTATTTCGCCCATATACATCGGCAGGTTCACTTTGTCACGGAAATCAATAATACTCTGGATAGCTTCTTTTGTAGGATCGCCCCCATAGCGGTGACAGGTATACATGATCTTATCATCAAACTTAGAGTCCTTGAACGGCTTGAAGCTACCGTTCAGTTCTTCCATATTCGGGAAGTACGGGGCAATAGGTTCGTTGAAAAGCTCATAACCCAGAATCACCGGTTCATTTTTATAACGCTCCGCAATCTTACGCCAGATGTCACAATACAACTGCTGGCTGGTTTCACTTTCAAACAACCAGGGATAGCCATAACTGTCGTCAATGTTATCTCCCGTTTGTCCGCCCGGAGCATCGTGCATATCAAGAATCAGATAAAGATCGGCTTCACGACACCATTCCACCACACTGTCCACCCGGGCGAAACCATCCTGATTGGCAGTCAGCCCCATAAAGTCCTCATCTGTGAACAACTTATAGTGAAACGGCAGACGGATTGTATTCGCACCCGTATTCTTAATGAACTGAACATCTTCACGGGTGATATAATTGTCCTTAAACGCTTTCCAGAACTCAGCGGTAAAGTCGGGTCCCACCAACTGACAGAACATCTCGTTGATGAAACGGGGGGAATTCGTCTTACTGAACTTGAACATATATCCTTCCGGATTCAGCCAATTACCCAGATTGGTACCCATGATAAAGAGTTTCGTACCGTCGGGCTTTATCAGATCTTGCCCTTGAATTGTTACAAATGCGGCAGGTTCCTGTGCTTTTTCTGCCTTTTCACCGCAACTCCCTAACATCAGAGAAGCTGCCAAGAGGGATGTACCCACTAAAATAGATTTCAACATGGTATTCTAAATATAAGATTATTTCTTCCAGCGATAGGATGCTACAGACTTGGCAGGCACCGCACAATCCACACAGTTCTTTCCGTCCGTTACCGTCAGGCGAACTTCCTTCGTACCCTCATTCAACAGCACAAAAGCCACGGTTCCATCGGGATTTTCGAATGCAGAGTACATCAATCCCTTCTCTGCAACGCCTTTGCTTTCTATGCGGACAGCGCCCGGTTTCACTACGGTAGACAGATGTCCGATGATATAGTAATGGGAGTTGTAAGTCATTGTTTTATAGTCGTCACGACTGATATCCACGGCTCCGTAACAAGTCTTGCAGCCACCTTCACGCCAAGGCCCACGTTCATTGTCCAGCATCAGATTCCAGACTATGACACCTTTACACCAGTTGTTCACTGTGCCAAGGGCTACTTCACGCATATCTTCCATCAGACGTTTCTCCAGGTTACGACCGTCATTCCACATGCCGATAGAAGTTTCGGTAAAGATCAGTTCCTTGTCAGGACGCTTCTGTCGGATATTGTTCAGTTCTTCGCGCCTGCCGCCATAATTGTGGTAAGCGGCTCCGGTCAAGAAAGCGGCGGCTACTTCATCATCATACATCTTAACGGGGTATTGTTGCTGATCGGCCATGTTATCGTAGTTGTAATTATGATCGAAAGCATAAATCTTCGTATCCAGTCCGGCAGCCTTGAAAGCAGGACCAAGAGCGTCACGCACAAAGGCCAGTTCTTCCTTCCAACCCATGAACAAAGATGCGGAATTTCCCCTATTCAACGGTTCATTCTGTGGAGTAACGGAATAAATATCAATACCTTCATTACGAAATGCCTCAATCCATTTCACGAAGTAAGTGGCATAATCCTGATAGTAATCCGGATTCAGTTGTCCGCTTGTCCAGGAATCAAAGGGTTTCTTTTCCTCCAGGTTATTCACCTTCATCCATTTGGGGCATGTCCACGGAGAGCCCAGTATCTTGATGGTGGGATTAATCGCCAGAATATCTTTTAAGATAGGTATCACGTATTCTCTCTCTTCCGTCTGTAAGGCAAAGTTTTCAATGCCTTTCGTATCGCAGCAGGTATATTCGCTCAGCGAGAAATCGGAACAGCCTATGGAAATGCGGATATAGCTGAAGCCTAGTCCGTCTTTATCCGAAAAAGTTTCGGTAAGAAACTTCGCACGGTCGGCAGGTGTCATTTGCATCAGATTGTAGCAGGTAGAACCGGTTACGGCAGCACCGAAACCGTCCATCTCCTGAAATTTCACCTTCGAATTCAGGGTGATTACGGATTCAAACGCAGGAGTTTTAGAGAGCTTCTGAGTAGTGTGATTAAAGCTTTGCTGACGGTCGGCAGTCGTGATGTACACATCTGCTTTCTTCTTTCCTGCCGCATTTTCGTCCAATGAAGCGGAAGTCTCGGCACAAGCTGTAATGGCAGCGAATAAACAGCATCCTAATAAAAGAGGTAGTTTCAAGTTCATGGTATGTTTTCCAAGGGTTAATTAATCTTCCCCAAAGGTAGGCAAGATAAAGACAGTATGCACCTCCGGTTTATCAAGATGTGGATAAGATGAAAGCATGCAGAATGATAACAGACTAAATAACAAGACTATAAGTTTGCGGTGAGAAAGTAAAAAAGTGGATGAACAGGAAAGAAATGGCGTATGTTTAGCGTATCCTCATAACACACATTTCAAAATCATCCCGCGAGACGCACGCTTTATTTTTCACTTTAGCACGGTAATTATAGATTGTATTGACGGAATAACGAAGGAACTCGGCAATCTGCGAACTATCGTCAATACCCAGACGGATCAAGGCAAAAATACGCAATTCTGTATTCAGCAGTTCGCCCTTGCGGAGTATGATCCGTTCTTCAGGCTGCAACAACTGATTGAACTTTTCTACAAAGTCAGGGAAAAGATGGAGGAAGGCAGTATCGAAGTTCTCGTACAGTTCTTTCAGATCAGTGTCAAGCACATCTCTTGAACGCACCATCTTCAGCAATTCTTCTGTTTGCCCGCCGGAAAGCTTTTTGTTGACCATGCGTCGGTAAGCATCCAGACGGTCGATATAAGTAGAACACAGTTTCAGGAAACGGCCGATATATTCCTCCTTTATATGATTGGACATCTGCAACTGTTCATTGGCCTGTTCCAGATGACTGCGGGCTATGGAAAGATGCTTCATCTGCCGATATATCCAGATGACAGCCATAATCAGCAACAGGGACAGGATACTGATCATCCAAAGATAAAAGAGCAGACGGTCGTTCTGCTTCTCCTGCATAGCCTGATAGGTAAGATCTATGAGCGACAGAATACCTGCCGTCTGCAAGCTGCGGCTACGGGCATTGTAGTGGTTAGTTTCATCCCACGAGAAGCGAATGTAGCGGTAAGCACGTTCAATGTCTCCTTCTTCATAAAGCAGTTGCGCCAAGGTCCACAAGGAAGCATGATCAGTAATTGCCAGCCGGACATCTGTCAAAGCAGACAAAGCCAGATAATACTTTTCCTGCTGCCTGTCTCCCAAACTACGGTAAAGCTGGGAACGGTGGTAAGTGACCAACGCATATTCCGGGGTATCGGGACGTATGCCCGCCAAACGGCTATCATTCATCTTCAAAGCCTCCTCCAATTGACCGGAGCCGGCGGCTTTCATCTCTTTACGTTCCAGGTAAAGGGCGGAGGCAGGAGAAAGCACCTGCATCAGAGAGTCTCCATAAGCGACAGACAAACCGTAATAATCCCTTCGCCGGAAGGTATCCTG
>OGNV01001702.1_pt1 | contig 12722 bp, 8 predicted proteins | sample 1573561 | NCBI WGS metagenome assembly OGNV01 (sample SAMEA2581892, study PRJEB24529) | metagenome | biome: Human gut stool | place: China | collected 2011
ATTCAGCATAGAAAGGTGCCCCCATATAAAGACCATCCAACCACATCTGGTTCGGATATACTTTCTTATGCCAGAAACCGCCGTCCTCATTACGCGGATGGGTGTCAAGCTGACTACGCAACAAATCAATAGCCTTCTTATATTTTTCATCTTTCGTCTGTTCGTAGATGCGGAACAGGAATTTACCTGAATTCAAGCGGTCGATATTGTATTCATTCAGTTTATAGGTCTCAATACTTCCGTCCTTGTGTATCATGGTGTCCGCATAAGCTAGTGCATAGTCAAACATCTTCTGATCTCCATACGTATCATACACATCCAGCATGGCTTGTAATTCCAGCCCATGACAATAATCCCATTTCAGTTTCGGCTGGAAATCCAGTTGCCAGGATTCCGGGCAACGAATCATCTCCGATTCAGTCATCCGCACCGACCAAGGTTGCTTATCGCTTACTTTCTGAGCAGACAACTGAGTGGAGCAAATCAGCGCTCCCATCACAAAAGTTTTACAAAGCAGATTGTTCATCATTCTGTTCTTGTTTTTAGGTATATAGATTATATTAAGTAATGTGACAAAGATAGCGGTTCTCACCTAAAGCGTTGTGTACTTTTCGACTGAAAAGGTGCATTATTTATTTTCACCTTCTATAAACTTAGTATTTCGTGTGCGAGAACGAGTGTTTTCGTGCACGATAACGAGTTTTTTTGCCATTTATTTGCATTTCGAACAAAAATTGCAGGAAATTAGACGAAAAAAGTATTGATATACATCAAATAATGTGTATTTTTGGCCCCAGAAATAAGAATTAATAATTTTAAATCAACGTATCATGAGTTTAAATCAAAATGCAGTGGGAAAGATGACCAACTACAGGTGGACCATCTGCGCCATGCTATTTTTTGCGACAACAGTAAACTACCTTGACCGCCAAGTGCTGTCATTGACGTGGGATGAATTTATCAAACCCGAATTCCATTGGGATGAATCACACTACGGAACAATCACTTCTGTTTTCTCTATTGTTTATGCAGTCTGCATGTTGTTCGCCGGTCGCTTTATTGACTGGATGGGTACAAAGAAAGGTTTCCTTTGGGCTATCGGTGTATGGTCGGCAGGTGCTTGTCTCCACGCTCTTTGTGGTATCGTAACCGAGCATTTCGTAGGTCTGCATAGTGCAGCCGAATTAATGGGTGCCACAGGTGATGTGGTAGTAACCATTGCTACTATTAGTATGTACTGCTTCCTGGCAGCCCGTTGTGTACTGGCACTTGGTGAGGCTGGTAACTTCCCTGCCGCTATCAAAGTAACTGCCGAGTATTTCCCTAAGAAAGACCGCGCGTATGCTACTTCAATCTTTAATGCCGGTGCTTCTATCGGTGCTCTGGTTGCTCCGTTGACAATTCCTTTGCTGGCTAAAGCATGGGGTTGGGAAATGGCTTTCATCGTAATTGGTGGTCTTGGATTTATCTGGATGGGCTTCTGGGTATTCATGTACTCTAAACCTTCTGAAAGCAAGCATGTAAATAAGGCTGAGCTTGATTACATTGAGCAAGACAAGCACGAAGAAGGTGCTGCTCCTGTCGTAGAAGAAAAAGACGAGAAGAAGATGAAATTCTGGCAATGCTTCAGCTACAAACAGACTTGGGCATTTGCTTTCGGTAAATTTATGACCGATGGTGTTTGGTGGTTCTTCCTGTTCTGGACTCCTTCTTATCTGAATACGCAATTCGGTATCAAGACTTCCGAAGGATTGGGCATCGCATTGATCTTTACTCTGTATGCCATCACGATGCTTTCTATTTATGGTGGTAAACTGCCTACTATCATTATCAACAGAACCGGTTTGAATCCGTATGCAGCACGTATGCGTGCCATGTTGATATTTGCATTCTTCCCGCTGGTAGTATTGCTGGCACAGCCTCTGGGTACTATCTCTCCGTGGTTACCGGTTATCATGATCGGTATTGGTGGTGCAGCTCACCAGTCTTGGTCTGCCAACATTTTCTCTACCGTAAGTGACATGTTCCCGAGAGCAGCCATTGCAAGTATCACTGGTATCGGTGGTATGGCCGGTGGTTTCGGTTCAATGATTCTTCAGAAAGTAGCAGGTAACTTGTTCGTATATTCATCAGGAAGTACAATGGTAGATGGAAAAGAAGTGGAAATGACTCATGATTTACTGGAACAAGGTGCACAGTTCGTACGCCCTGCCATGGAATTTATGGGCTTCTCCGGTAAACCTGCAGGATACTTCATCATCTTCTGTGTATGCGCAGTAGCTTACCTGATTGGTTGGGTTGTAATGAAGGCTCTGGTTCCGAAGTATAAACCTATTGTATTGGAATAATACTGGAATAATATATATAGATAATAAAAAAGGTGCTCAGCAGTGAGCACCTTTTTTGATATATATAAAAGACAGAAAAGTACCGGCACAAAAAAAGCCCCTTCTCACGAAGCGACTCTCTTCTGCACTCTCCCGTGAAAAACATGAACCTCAGTATACTTTAGCAAATTTACCTTCAAACGGTCCATGAGAGATACAGGAGCGCAAAACTTTAAGATGAAAAAAAGGGAAGTCTCACGACTTCCACAATTCTTCTAACCTTAAATCTAAATCTCTATGAAAAAAACGTTCGACAAAGATAAGGGTTTATTACATTCAAAAATACTAATAAAAGATATAAAGAAAAGAGGAACGTTTAAGATTTGCTAAATGGGACTCGGATTATCCTCCTGAAAGTCACAGTTCCTTCCATTTTAGAAAATACTATCCAACAAGTCCGCATAGATAGGATTTTGCCGTAGCAGATGGGGTACACCTGTCATAAACAATTGCTTACGGGCACGGGTAAGAGCCACATTCAATTTCCGGTCAATCCATACCCCACCCTCTTCCGTAAGATTGGCAAGGAATTTCAATTGATAAGTACGGTTCACACAGAAGGAATAAATAATCACATCGCGCTCACTCCCCTGGAAGCGCTCTACGGTATCTACCAGGATATCGTTTAAACACGGAATGCCCAAAGCGGCTATTTCACTTTTAATAAGAGCTATCTGACTACGATAGGGAGTGATAATCCCCAAAGTCAAGGCAGGACGAAAACCGGAAGTACCGTCATATTGCCGATAGATAGCAGCTGCCAGTCTGGCTACGAGCTGCGCTTCAAAATGATTAATCTTTGCCGATTGCGAAGCGACCTCCGGCACTGAGGCAAGAAAAACCACACGACGCACCAGTATATCTGCAAATTCATCATTTTCCAACCCCGGAGCAAGTGTCAGTTCCCCTTGCTGGTGTTGCAAACCGACAGGTTCCAGTAGTCCGCCATAAAAGGCATGATTAGGAAAACGAGCCACTTCCACATTCATACGTCCCTGGCGACAAAGCATGTCGTAGGAGCGGTTAGTTATGAGTGATAAGTGATGAGTGGTATCGGCAGAATTCCGGTAGAGGCGTTCAAAAAGGGAATCTTTCAAATTATGCAAACCGATGTTATGCAGGCAGTCCTCGCAGACTTCAGATTGGGATTCGGATTGAAGCACGACGGCGGGCAATTGTTTATGATCACCAATGAGGATAAACTTACCAATAGCATTTCCACCCGCCACATTACGCGCACAAAGAAGCCCCAGCAGTTGTGGTTCCAGTATCTGAGTAGCCTCATCCACAATAGCCACATCGAAAGTTTTCAGACGGAACAATTCCGTTTTGGAGGAGAATGTGGAGACAGTGCCCACAAAAACACGGCAACGCTCTATGCAGGCATGCACCTCACGACGTGAAGAGCAGGATTCCAGCACATTCTCTATCAGATGTGAACGGAAAGGTATATCGCAGGAAAGTTCACTCCCTATACGGATGAAATCAATCTCAGGCGTAATGGCAGAGAGGGTTTTGCAGATTTCATCCACTGCACGATTAGTGTACGAGAGCAATAATATCTGCTTCCCCTCACGATAGAAGGCTTCCACCATACCGCGTAGAGCACGGGAAGTCTTTCCGGTGCCCGGAGGACCTACCAAAAGAAAATAATCTTTAGCAGCCTGGGCTTTCAGGGTGATACGGGAGAAATCATCCGGAGCAACTGCAATGCGAGGATCGAAAGAAACGTCAAACTCCGGCTGTCGCTGGGATAGCAACAGGTCCCGGCGATCCTTGTTGGCAGAAAGAAAGGCAGAAAGTCCCAGATACATACTGCGGAAAGAAGTATCCATATAATCATGCTCGATGGCATAATGACTGTCGGGAGGAAGCACGGAAGTATTTTGTTGCGAAGCACGAAGCCGGATACGGATATCTTGGTCGGTGATTCGCTCTATATTTCCTTTGAATACCATTTTATTGGTTACGTTGTCCGTATCATTATTACGTTGATAGAGAACGATGGAGTCACCTTCACGGAAATTCGGCAATGTCTGCGCCGACCGCTGATTAGCCCGTGCCAACACAAGGTATGCTTTATGCAGATCCGCCGCATGATTCTCTGTGATTGTCAGATCGTATAATATCTCTCTGCGCTGACAATGTTTATTCGGAGGGGTAAGCATCAAGGCGGCAGCACCTGTACGCCCTTCATAATCAATATCTCCCGATTTTGAAGTGTACAGTTCCTTCGTAATAAAATTATAGAGTGTATAGAAATAGCATTGTTCCAACGGTGTAAGCGCCCGAAGACGCTGCATCACGGCATCAATGGCAGGGTAAAGATAGCGTTTCCACAATGTATTGTTCAGGTGGCGTTCATTCAGTGTATCCGGATGAATATCCTTCAGCCGCTCTGCCGTATAGTGCGGACTATTACGTAATTGCATACCATATTCATTCGCCACAATCCGGTTACGCACATCCATTACACGGCGCACCATCGCCCACGACGGACGAGCGGGATATAACAACGGATAGCGGGTATAGAGCAAATAAGCTTTTACCTTGCGGTGATCCATTCCCATGGAGTATTCCAATACCGCCTGATACAACAACATCTGTACCTTATTATTCTCCTTCGGCTCCACCTTGCCCCGGATAGAATATTCGTCAGCTTTGCCCGACTTCATTTCTATGAAGGAAGACATATCGCGCTGCATATAGTCCAGGCGGCCTTGCAATCCCAGAGCTTCACAGATATAGGTAGGTTCCAATACTGCATCTGTTTTATCCAGTTCATAACCGGGAGCACGGAAAGTCTCCGTCACCGTTTGTCGGATATGGTCGAAGTGCCGTTTACAATCAGCGAAGAATTCCTTTTCCTTTTCTTTATCCAACAAATCAGCACACGCGGCCAAATCAATGGAATAGGTACGGAACGCTTTCTTCATACAAGTCAGATAGTCCGGTTCCTCCTTGGCATAGATCCACTCATCCAGAAAAAGATTGGCGATGTTTCCAAGCAACAGCGGACGCGTATTGTCAGGAGATTGCAGGCGTGCCAGCAAATAATTGGCAGGATGATGCCCGTAATCTTTAAAGCACTCTGCCAACGAGCTGATATCCAACAGATAGTCCGGTTCCAGTATAATAAAGGAAGGCGTCAGTATACCAGCCTCATCTACAGCTACATCCAGCAGGTTAACCTGCGCATGACGCCACAGCAGTTTGCAAGTCTCGGCAAATTCCTCATTCACCTGAGATACATTGTAGCGTACCCTCAGCGGTTCATCGGCAACGGTATCTACAGGCAATACATATAGAAAAGTGTCGTCAGCATACTGGAAACAGACACGCATCCGGCGTATCCGTTCTTTTGCAGGCGGAGCAACAATATAAGTGGCATCTGCACGGGGAAGCTGATGATATAGTTCAGCAGGGATATCCTCACCCGTCAACCGTTTCACAAAGAAGGTCAATGTCTTGATGTCACGCAACAGATTCTCACGTGAAGGTTCGGATTGCCGATTCAGTACGGCATTGGAAGTCAGTCGGAAGGTGTGCAAGCGGTTTTGTTCCACTACGGAGAGCCCCACTTTTGAGGCCACAAAACTGACACGAGCGGAAAGGTCCGTCATTTGCAGGCTACCGTCCGGCATCTGCGTACGGCAAAGGCGTTCCAGAAATTCACGAAGCTGACGATAAACTGTTACCAGCGGAATATTTTCATCCCGGCAGACAGCGAGCAAGAAATGGTAGTATTCCCGTGCTTCTTCTTTCATTATTCCTCCTTCTCTTCATCAGTCTCGTCCGCGTCGGTCTTTTTATCCTTAATCATCAGGATACTCAACTCATAGAGCAGATAAAGCGGAACGGAAACCACAGTCAGGGTGAAGGGGTCGCCAGTCGGCGTAATGATAGCTGAAATAATCACGATAAGCACCAGCGCATGACGGCGGTATTTGCGCAGGAAAGATTTATGTACCAGTCCCAAGAGCGAAAGCAGCCACGTCACTAGCAGCATCATGAAGTTATCTATGTAGGAATTCAAAGAAATCTGGTTCTCAATAGCCGCGCTCAATTGATAGGTGGAAAGAAAGCGCAGCGTCAGCGGATAGACCATAAAATAGCCCAGAAGTACACCGAGAAAGAACATCACCGTACCAATGCACAGGGCTTTCTTCACGCCACGCCGCTCATTAGCATAGAGCGCAGGACTGATAAACCGCCAGATTTCAAAAAAGATATAAGGCGTAGCCGTCACCACCGACATCCAGAATGCAGTGGACATGTGAATAAAGAACGGGGCAGCCAGATTAATATTGATTAGTTTAACGTGGAAATCCTGTGTGAAGAAATCATCATGGAGATCGAAAACTTTTCCCACATAGCGCAGCACGTCGTAGAAAACGAAGTCATTGTGACAGGGAGCTAACACTACGTTATCAAACAGCCACGGCATCGCAATAAAATAACCGACAGCCAATACAAACCATACACCGAGTACCCGAAACAATACACGACGCAGTTCGTCCAAATGATCCCAAAAGGTTAATTCCTTATCTGCCATAGTAGTAAGTAGCTACGAGTTACAAGCTACGAGTGTCATGCGGCATAATCGCGCAACCACTTGTAGCTTTGTAGCTTGTAGCTCGTAGCTTATGTAACTCATTTATTTTTTGAAGCCGGCTCTTCTATATCATCCTTTGCCTTGTTTATTTCTTCTTTTGCTTCATTCACACCATCTTTGAAGCTCTTCACACCTTTACCGAGTCCTTTCATCAGTTCGGGGATTTTCTTACCACCAAACAACAACAGTATTAACAGGGCGATGATAACCCATTCGGAACCGCTGGGCAGAAAGCCTAATAAAAGTAAGTTTGTCATATCCGTAGTCTTTTAAATTTGTTGCAAATATAATAGTTTCACCACAGATTACACAGATTTACACAGATTAAAACGAAAACTTTCTGTGTCAAGCCGAATAACCGGGAAGCATATACAGCTCACGAACGGACGATTAATCCTGATAATAGATTCTTTTCACCCGTGTAGAAATACTTGTCAGCACCTCGTAAGGAATGGTTTCAAGAATATCGGAAAGTACCGTAATAGGCAGATGATCGCCGAAAATCTCTACGGCATCCCCTTCCTTACAGTCAATGTCCGTAACGTCAATCATGCAAACGTCCATACAGATGTTACCCACATAGGGCGCACGCTGGCCATTCACCAAGCAATAGGCGTGGCCGTTGCCAAGATGACGGTTCAACCCGTCGGCATATCCGATAGGCAGTGCAGCAATACGTGAATCACGTTTCAGATGCCCTTTGCGACTATATCCAACCGTATCTTCTTCGGGTACCTCCCGTATTTGCAGGATGGTAGTTTTCAGTGTGCTCACATTATTGATAATGCTGTTATCAATGGGACTGACACCATACAAACCGATACCCAACCGTACCATGTCGAACTGTGCACCCGGGAAGCGCTCAATACCTGCCGAATTGCAGATGTGCCGGAGTATCTTATGCGGAAATGCTTCCTGCAACTGCATGGATGCCGCTTCAAACATTTCAATCTGTCCACGTGTAAACGCATCGAACTGTGCCGCATCACTACCCACAAAATGCGAGAATACCGAACGGGCAATCACTGCATTCTGTCCTTTCAGCCGTTCAATCAATCGCGGCATATCTTCGGCAGCAAAACCCAGGCGATGCATACCCGTATCCAGTTTTATATGAATCGGGAAGTTAGTGATTCCCTCCTTCTCCGCCTCTTTAATCAGTGCATCCAGCAGGTGGAAGCTATACACTTCTGGTTCCAGTTTATAGTCGAACATGGTCTTGAACGCGGTCATCTCCGGGTTCATAATGATGATGCTTGCCGTAATACCCGCTTTGCGGAGTTCGGAACCTTCATCAGCCACAGCCACAGCCAGGAAATCGACATGATGTTCCTGCAATGTCTTGGCAATCTCATACGAACCGGCTCCATAGGCTGATGCTTTCACCATGCACACCATCTTCGTATCCGGACGCAGCCGACTGCGGTAATAGTTCAGATTAGCTATCATGGCTCCAAGATTCACCTCAAGAATGGTCTCGTGTACCTTTTTCTCCAGTTCTTCCGTTAAAGCATCAAAACCGAACTGACGGGCACCTTTTATCAATATAATCTCATTCTCCAACCGCAGTTCTCCACGGGAAATAGCGCGCAACAGGGCTTCTGTATTAGGATAGAAAGCCTTCTCGATGTCAAAGCGTGCGGCACACGAAGATATCTCACTGCCTACTCCGATGATACGCTCAATGCCGCGGCTACCGGCAAGCTGCGATACTTTCCGGTAAAGCGTCGGCGCATTCTGTCCGGTTTCCAGTATATCCGAGAGGATAAGAGTCCGCTTCAGTCCGTTACTCTGCGAACGACGGTAAAGAAAATCGAGTGCAATGTCCAGTGAAGCGAGATCACTGTTATAGCTATCATTTATCAGCAGGCAACCGTTTTTACCTTCCTTCACTTCCAGGCGCATAGCCACCGGTTCCAGTGTCGCCATACGTTCCGTAATCTTCTCGGCAGGAAGCATCAGATAAAGACAGGCAGCCAGGCAGTTAAGCGAGTTCTCAATAGAAGCATCGTCAATAAAAGGCAGTATAAAGGTATTATCCATCTCCAGATAACGATAAGAAATGACGGTACAATCCTCCTTTTTCTCCACCTTACTTATAAACAGGGGACGCTCCATATCTTTCCGGCTCCATGCTATTTCACGGGCACTGAGCATAGACTTCGCCACACAATTACTGATAAACTCATCATCACCATTATAGATCACCACATCGCAGTTCTTGAAGAGCGACAGTTTTTCCATGCACTTCTCTTGCAAAGAGAAGAAGTTCTCCTGATGAGCTCCGCCGATGTTGGTCAGTATGCCAATGGTAGGTTTGATGATATTCTGCAAGGCACGCATCTCTCCCATCTCCGAAATTCCAGCTTCGAAAATAGCGAGTTCGGACTGCTCGTTCATCTGCCAAACGGACAGCGGCACGCCGATCTGCGAATTATAGCTGCGTGGTGAACGAACAATCACCCGTTCAGGGCTGAGCAATTGATGAAGCCATTCCTTTACAATCGTCTTTCCGTTACTGCCCGTTATGCCGATAACCGGTATCTGAAACTGTTCACGGTGTTGTTCCGCCAACTTCTGCAAAGCCTTCAACGGATTGGCGACCACAAGGAAATTAACAGCTAACATATCCGAATTACTCATTGCCAGTTGTCCGCTTTCCACCCATTTATAAGCTTCTTTGCTGACTACAAAATTGCGAACACCGCGTGAATACAAGTCAGAAATATAGCGTGCGCCATCATTGCGCTTGGTAGTTAAGGCAAAAAATAAGGTTTCTTCGGGGAAACTCAAGGAACGGCTATCGGTAAGTAACCAGTCTATAGTTGCCGGCGTGTCCCCCACACGTCGTGCACTGATGCGTTCGGCTATTGTTTCAATCGTATATGACATATATCTTTCTCTTTTTTGAAATCTAAGTACGGGTATTTTTTGTTAAGTCGGTCGATTTTTAACACAATTTGTCCTAAAAAACGCTTATACTCGCCTGACTCCGGATGGAAGGGCTTATGAGATAGCGCTTTATTGATATTTTCACTTTCCTGCATAATCTCTAACGCGTCCTCAGAGAGACAGGTCTGCACGAACTTCTCCCATACATAGCGTACCGCCAAGGGAGATGGATGCACCATATCATCGGCATAAAAACGATAGTCACGAAGCTCGTCGAGTAAGAGTTCATAAGCCGGAAAATAAAAGACATGTCCGGGAAAAGAAGTCTGTAACTGATCGATGGCAAGCAGAAGTGTAGCTTTACTCAATTGATTAGCGTGCATCCCGTCGCGTACGTGGCGGATGGGGCTGACCGTAAGAATCACTTTCAACTTCGGATTCCGAGCAATCAAACCGGAGAAGAGAGAGGTATAATCCGATACAATCTCCTGCACGCTGAGCCGGCGACGGGTAAAGACAGACTCCGGTTGTTTATGACAATTAGCAACCACATGTCCCGTGGATTTCTGTTCGTACACCCATGCTGTACCAAAAGTCAACATCAGGCAGTTCAAATGGTGGATACGTTCGTGCGCTGTTTGCAGACGGATATTAATACGCTGCAACACTTCTTCTGCAGAGGGAGAAGAAAAATCACCATGATGCATCGAGCTATGCCAGCACTCACGAAAGAAAAACAGGTCTTCTTCTTTATACAGTCTGCCCGTCACCAACTCACGCAAAGCTGTTGAAACAGACAAAGGATTATAAAGAACCCCAAATGGATTGACATCCGGACGAAATCTGGCATCCGCAAGCAGTGCACCGATGTTGGTGGCAAAGCAGGAACCCATCAACAGAAGTTCGTCCGCCTGAGTAAAACGGGGCAGATCGGAAGGTAATTCAACAGGGGTAGAAAAGTTCATACGTTTACATCATCATATTCTTCCGGATAGAGAATTTCACGATAGCCATTGCCTGAATGGAAGCAAAGGGAACATCCATCGGTTCATGGTGCGGATTATAACTCACAAGTTTAATGCAACCCTCCTGCTCCGAACGGTTCACATACTTCACTGCCAGATACTCATCGCCATCAATATCGAATGAGACTAGATACATTTCACCATAAATGACATTGCTGAAGCTGTTCATTTCCTTGAAACCTACAATATCTCCCGATTTCAGGATGGGATACATACTGTCCCCACTAATATAAAGGGCACCGTCGCATACGGGAATACTAGGTATTTGTATTCTTCCCATCACAAACTGGTGCTTATTGGCAAGCAATGTACGCAGATTAGCGGCAGCAGTAATGTCGTACAGCACTACACTGCGGTCTTTCATCGCATCCGGCGTTTTGGAATTGTGTATTATCTCAACATTACCTGTCGCCAGTTCGCTATAACAACTTTGTAAATGACTTACAGGGGTTCCCTTCCCTAACAGCAACCAGTTATAATCCACATCCTTCATCTTGCTCAGCAATAACGGGAAGTCGGTGCTGTTTCGTGCAATCCAGTTACTAAGTGTAGAACGCGACACACCCAGGTAGGCAGCCAGATCAGCATCTGTTTTGAAGTTCAATACACGCTTGGCACGCTTCACGATGTCCGCTACATTAAAAAAGATATCCTTTTCCATTTTATTTATGTAAATAAGTTCTAATGTTGCCTTCAACATACACTTATGCATTTTTTTAATGCAAAAGTCAATATATGATGTTTTCCATACGAAAACGAAGTTATACATTACAGCAACAAAACTAATCAATTTGTTTTAAAGGGGCAAATAAAAGTAAGGGAAACAATACCGGCACTATAACAGAATATCTTTCCCACTACGAGTGAAAGTATTTCCCACTACGACTGAAGGCATCTCCCACTACGACTGAAGGTACTTCCCACTACGACTGAACGAGTGTTTCACTACGACTAAACCGAGTGGCACACCCATCCTCTTATCAGACAACAGCTTAGAGGGAATTTATGGCTTTTGGCACATGATATCCGTCCCAGGCATATTCTTCGGTATAACTATCGAATGCAGGAGTTTCCGTAATGCACGCTTGTGCAAAAAGCCCGGCAATTTCCGCCTGTTCTGCCGGTGAGAGTCCACGTTCCTTGTGCAGGATACGGTAATAAGTGGGTTTTGGAAAGAGAGTACGAATCATCCCTTTCAACAGCAACGCTTTCTTATAGGGGATGTTATCAAAGAGGGTACTGATGCCCCAGGCATAACGAAGTTTCACAGTGCTTCGGAAGTAAGGACACTGACCGGCATCCATAGGATAATTGGCAGGATTCACCGTTACAATACTCTTCACACTTTGCGGCACATGCAACGTAACAAGATGGCGCAGGCAACTTTCACTTCGCTCACAATCAGGGTTAAGACAGTGGAGGTAATTTAAAGGCACCGAATCATAATTAAAGCAGTCTTCCATGATATTCTGTTTTTGAGGGGACAAATGTAGTGAATCTATTCTGACGGAACAATCCAAAGGAGAAGAGTTCTCGAAATATTAAGATAAAAAAGGAGAAGAACTAATGTTAAAGCGGCAAGGATTCATATTTTTCCCCAAAAAAGGGAATACCTTCCGTTTTCTTTTACTAATTTTGCAATTTGTAATCCTCAGAACAGAGATGAAGACAGAGACAGCATCATATAACTTGCTAAATTCTATTTCTGACCCGGAAGACCTGCGCAAGCTGAGTGTTGAGCAACTCCCGGAAGTCTGCAAAGAATTGCGGCAGGACATTATAAAAGAAGTTTCGTGTAACCCG
>OGNV01001724.1_pt1 | contig 12548 bp, 8 predicted proteins | sample 1573561 | NCBI WGS metagenome assembly OGNV01 (sample SAMEA2581892, study PRJEB24529) | metagenome | biome: Human gut stool | place: China | collected 2011
TGAACCGAATTTATTTAATTTTTAACCCCGTCCATTTTTAGTGGACAGTAGTGATATTTGATATAAAATTACCGATCCACCCCCTCTTTCGCCGGATGGATTTACCCAACCCGGAAAATCTGCCCCCAAATCGGAAATTTACTATTAATGAAAGGTAATTGTTGATGCAAGAAAATTAGATCGCTTTTTCAAGATTATAACAGGAAATACCCCTATTAAGTTCTATGACAAGAAGCGACAGAGTTGTGTAACCACGTTGTGACCTACGTTAGAAACAAGCAACAAGTGGAAGCCGAATCAAAGAAGCCAACCTCTCGAAAATATAGCTTATAGCAATATGTAAGCGGCATTTTCAGGAAGGCCCCAGACGGATCATAGGATGATTCCATCGAGTTCACAAACGGATCCCAGCGAGATCACTTCAGAGAAATGAAAAACTCTGACAAACCAAGACAAACATCTTTAAACCAGTGGTTTAAAGATGTTTTCCACCTACCTGCGACAGAAAAAGGCCTCAAAAAGTCACCCTGTGAAAATGAATCGCTGTCAATTCGTTACTATAAAAGCCGTAACGAATTTATAAATAAGTCGCTCTCATTTGTCGAATATTGGTAATCGGAATCCATAGCCGTTATAAAATGAAGCTATCTTTTTATCTACACAAGTATCACAATTACGATAGAGACAGAATACAGGTAAAAACAAGGAGGGTAACTAAAAAATTAGTTACCCTCCTTTCATTCGCCTACCTGAAAGACTCTTTTATTTATCTCAATAAGAAAGACTCTGTGAGTCTGATCGTGTCAAATCCACAAGTTTCAACTTTTTCTTTCTCGCAAGAGAAAAGAAAAAATAAAGAAGCAACGAATGTTACAAAAAGTTTAATGTTTTTCATAAGCAATAAATATTAGAAAGATAATTTTAAGTAAGATATATGACCATTCTGTATTGCTTATAAGTTTGAAAAATTATAAAGATGTAAATACCAAACAATTCCTGATCAAATTTAATAATAATTATAAATATTGCAAACACAATTCGACAATTTATCTCTTTTCATAGCTAGAAGTTGTCTTATGACACATACTATGCAACAATAATGTTTATTAATATATCAAACCATAAAAACGAGTCGATCGGTAACCTTCTTGAAAAATCCACTTGGGACTTTATACAACCATCCTGTTTATATTCCAAGCAGCAATATCAAGATTGTTTAAAAATATCGCGGCAAAACATTCCGTAATGTATTTCAAGATTATAACCGGAAATAATAGAATCAAATCCTACCACAAGAAACGAAAAATTACATAACCACGTTATGAAGTACGCTCAAGATAAGTTACAAATTGAAACAGACTGAAATAAACCACGATCCGAAAATATAGCTTGTAATATCATATAAGCGGCATTTTCAGGAAGACTCCGACGGCTCATTGAGTGATTCCGACTGGATCACTTTTAGGTCCAGCAGGATAACAAAAAAATAGCCGATAATCGATCGATTATCGGCTGCCTTTGTCTTTACCCTATCCTATCGAAATCTGCAGCCGAAAAAAATCAGGCATTTTTCTTTCTCCGATTTTAATTCATTTTTACAAAGTCTGCATTTTGTTCAAAACAACGGTCAAAATGCAATTTCGCGTCATACCTCGATATTTTTATTGCTCCGCAACTCCGTCCATCGTAAATATATATTCAAATAAGATATAGAAAAAGTTCAATATCACACAAATAAAATTACCATTCTTCGATTTCGCAACTATTTTATCCGAAAATTATTTGTCTGATTCCCGATAAAATGCTTATTTTTAATTAAGAAACATTCAACGGCTATGAAAAGATTCGTTTTATTATTTTTCGCTTTGGCAGGCTTCATAAGTTCTGCGGCAGGACAAGAGCAGGAGATCACAGGTTTTGTGTATGTATCGGAAACACCTACCCCCGTTCCTTTCGCATCGGTATGGTTATGCGATCCGGCGACCGGAGAACCCGAATACGGGACTATTACGGCAATGAACGGTTGGTATGATTTCGGAAACGTCGCAACCGATCAGACCTATCAGCTTAAAATATCGGGTCCGGGTATCCGAACGAGAAGCAAGGAGATCGAGATCAAATACGTTCCCGGCAGAATAGGCAACATCGATTACTACATTCCTGTCGAGCGCTCTGCCGATACCGTAGCTTTCCGACCCGTGGAAACGTATCGTCCCAAACAGATTGCCCCCGATGCCCGGACGATCGAGGATCTTTACAGCCATATTCCGGGCATAACCTACGAAGATGGTTATTTGACCGATGAAAACGGCGCCACGGTATGTCTTATGTTCAGCGGTATTATTCCGGATGAGGCTGGATATGCAGCTATTTTGACAAATCTGACCGCAGACAACATCGAGCGTATCGAATATTACAGACTGGACAACCTGGAAGAGCCGTATTACGACGGGGTATTGAATTTCGTAACTGTCGGAGTGAATTTCAATGCCCCCTCCATTAAGGAACAACTGACGCCTTCCCCCGGTTGCGAACTATAATCCGCTCCCTTCCCGCCCCGTCTTCACTACTCTATTTTATATTCTTTTCAAACTCCGCAACTATGAGACACCCCCGACTTATCCCCGTTCTTCTTCTGATCATCATAACGAGCCTGGCGACACCGCTCCAGGCGCAAATCGTCCTGAAAGGTAAAATTACCACCGAGAAAAACGAACCGGTCGCCTTCGCCCCGGTCATTCTCCAGCAACTGCCGGATACGACCCGCTACACGGAAGGCGTGATAACCGATATGGCCGGCAATTACCGGTTCGGAAAACACCGTGCGGGCCGCTACCTGCTATCGGTTCGGACAATCGGGTACAAGACTCTTTACGATACGGTGCTTCTTCGCAAACCTTCGATAGGCATGACGGAGGTCGTCCGGGATTACGTCCTGTCCGAAGATGTCGCAGAGATCGATGCGGTGGTCGTCACGGCCAACAACACAGCCAGCTATTTCGACCGGACGGTATATACCATCACCAATGAAGACCGGAAGGCGGCGGTCACGAGTCTCGATCTGACCAACAAGATTCCGCAGATCAGAATCAACCGCCAGACCAATCAAATCACCGCGTCCGATGGCAGTGTGACGGTCTTGGTAAACGGTATCGCCTCTTCGGAACAGGAATTGACGACTCTGCGGCCCGAAGATGTCCGAAAGATCGAATACTACGATCTGCCGCCCATCAAATTCGGCCTCAGCAACGGCAATAAAGTCATCAACATTATCACGAAAATTCGGGAAGACGGAATATACGGAAGTGTGGAGCTGAACCAACATCTGACTTCGCCCTGGTTGAACGATAGTTTTTTCCTGCAATACAACCGGGGACGGCATCAGTTGGCATTTACTGCAAACATAGGCTACGGATCATGGGATGATCAATATGCCTCGGATGAAATGGAATATACGCTCGACGGGGTGGATTTCCGGCAGGAGGAAGAACGGCAGAGTGAAAACAACTTCTTAAGTCCTCAATTTAGTCTCAAATACACGAATCAACTCCCCGGAAAATATGTATTTCAAGCCCGCTTTTTCCCAAGTTATGATAAGCATTCTCAACAGACCGATTCCCGGCTTGCCTTTATTCAGGATGGCATAGGTTCGGACCGTTACGGAGTGAAGGAAAGCGAGTCCCACTCATTCAATCCGACGCTCGACCTGTACTTCTGGAGGCAATTCCGCAACCGGCATGAACTAATGATAACACTTCGAGGCGATTACATAAATTCTGTTTCCGATACCTATAAGAACCAATACGCATTATCGGACGATACGCCTGTATTTGAAGATTTTCTTAATATGGACGGAGACGGCTATCAGATGAACGGCCAAGCTCTCTATACCAAGACTTTCGACAAGCTGACGCTTTCATTCGGAGATTATTTTTACTATGATATTAGCAAATATCGAATAGACAACACGTCGGGCTATTCCCGGGAAACTAACAGCATTCTGAAAAATTATTTTGCCGGAGAGATCACCGGAAAGATCGGGCCTCGGTTTACTTATCGTTTTTCTTTGGGAGTAACAGGGACACGAACAAAAACAAACGACAACGATATTTGGCAATGGGTCTTTGCGCCTCGGGTAGATATCGGTTATCGTATTTCACCCTCTTTTATGCTGAAAGCCGGATTCGTCCAAGCCAATATGCAGCCAGGACTGGGACAACTCAGCGAAGCCACTTCGTTTTATAATCAAAATATTATCGTACACGGGAATCCCGAGCTGGTCGGCGGCCGTGCGAACCAGACGACTTTCAATGTCGTATATCATAACAAATGGCTCAATATAAATGTTTCATACAGCTACTTATATTACAAGAATCCAATCGACTACTATTATCAGTATGAACAGCCGTATATCGCATACTCACCGATTAATGACAACTGGGCAGATGTGCACTCCGTACATTATGATTTGAGACTCAGCCCATTCAAAAACGACTTGCTGGCATTGAAATTAGGCGGAGGATTCAGTTATACAAAAGTCGATTCGAAAGTATTGGGGAGGGTGACTCATTTTCAGGCTCCGATGTACTATGAGCTGACTTTCAACTACAAAAACTTTTCCGCATATTATCAGGGTGCGATACCTTGTAAAGGATTGTCTATTCCGATGATATACGACAGTGAATTATCCTCTGCGATAGGTGTGAGATATAAATACAAAGACTGGGCATTTCAACTCTCCTGCGACAATTTCCTCACCAATCCGGAAAGCCATTACCATTCCATCGAGAACAGTATCGTCAGAACACAAGGGACTTCTTATGTAAAAAATGCCTGGAACAGAGTAATGTTGAAAATCAACTTCCGTTTCGGAAAAGGTAAACAGTACCAGGAACCTGTACGGAAAACCGTCGAGGAGGGACTATAGAAATTTTGTGGCTACAATATTGGCCTAATTTGTTATTGCCCAGGCATCCGTCTCATACAGCCCGACAAATTATCGCGACAAAAACAGAACTCTCCGACTACCAGAATCACCATCTTTGAACATATTCTAGATAGAATGCACCTCAGAAAACCGGGAACAAGTTCCCGGTTTCTCCTGGCTTTCAATATATTTGCAAGAGCGAAACCGAATCGAACACCTTATGTTTACTGCCAGAAAAGCCTCCGTCGAAGATTGTGGACTGATACGCGAAATGGCCTGCGTCGCATTTCCCGACACCTATAAAACCATCCTTTCGCCCGAACAGTTGGACTACATGATGGAGTGGATGTACTCCCCCGAAAACCTCCGGCGGCAGATGGCCGAAGGGCACGTATATTACATCGCCTACAAGGACGGCACTCCCTGCGGCTATCTCTCTGTCCAGCCCGAAGCAGACGACCTCTACATCCTGCAAAAAATCTACATCCTGCCCCGATTCCAGGGTGTGCACGCGGGGAGCTTCCTCTTCCGCAAGGCTATCGAACACATCAAACAGCTCCACCCGGCTCCCTGCCGGATGGAGCTCCACGTAAATCGCCATAACAAAGCCGTAAAATTCTACGAACGGATGGGTATGCGCAAATTGCGCGAAGGCGATTTCGAAATCGGAGGCGGATTCTACATGAACGACTATATCATGGGGCTGGAAATCTGATCGGATTCCGGCCCGAATACGAAACGACGATGCCGATGATTTTTCGATCATCGGCATCGCTTTTCCATTACGGGAAACGCCGCCTCCCTACGAATTCACCTTGGCGTGGTCTGCCAGGAACTGCGCCAAACCGATGTCGGTCAGCGGGTGTTTCAGCAAACCCTTGATCGCCGCAAGCGGGCAGGTCGCCACGTCGGCCCCCGCCTCGACACACTGGACGATGTGCTGCGTATGCCGAATCGAAGCCGCCAGCACCTGCGTATCATAACCGTAGTAACGATACATACGCACGATCTCGGCGACGAGAGCCACCCCGTTCTCGCAAATATCGTCCAGACGGCCTACGAACGGCGACACATACGTCGCACCGGCCTTGGCTGCCAGCAGAGCCTGACCGACGGAAAAGACCAGCGTGCAGTTGGTGCGGATATTCTTGCCCGCGAAATACTTCACGGCACGAATACCGTCGGCCGTACACGGGAGTTTGACCACGATATTCTTGTGCAAGGCCGCCAACGCTTCCCCTTCGCGGACCATACCGTCGAAATCGGTGGCGATCACCTCGGCGCTCACATCGCCATCGACGATGGAGCAGATTTCGAGGTAATGGCGACGGCAGGCCTCCTCACCGCGAATGTTCTCCTTGGCCATCAGCGAAGGATTGGTCGTCACCCCGTCGAGCACACCCATTTCGTTAGCTTCCCGGATCTGGGCCAGGTTAGCTGTATCGATAAAAAATTTCATAGTGGGAAATATTTAAGTAACATGAAAAAGCAAACCAATGAACCGGAATGAAGAAGTAAAACCATCGTTCCGAGCCGAATTTACGCCGCATAAAAGTACGAAAAAAAACGAAACCCGAACACTCCTTGCCGGAAAATTCCGCAAAGACCCGCAGGAAACGCCTCCGCCCCGTATCATACGGCCGGTAACAGAAAACAGAAAACAGAAATCGGCAGCCCGATCGCAGCTATCGAATTTATTTCGTCGTTATCGATAATCCGGCGAGATAATTACTACCTTTGCGGCCGAAAAATCGAAACATCATGAATTTCATCACCCTTCTCGACTATGTCGGTACCTTCGCATTCGCCATCAGCGGCATCCGGCTCGCTTCGGCCAAACATTTCGACTGGTTCGGAGCCTATGTGGTCGGATTCGTCACGGCCGTCGGCGGCGGTACGCTGCGCGACCTGCTGCTGGGCCTGCCCCCTTTCTGGATGCAGAACGTTTCCTACCTGGTCGTATCGGGATTCGCCTTCCTGTTCGTAGTCGGGCTGCGCAAATACGTGATCCGGCTCAACAACACCTTCTTCATTTTCGATGCCGTCGGACTGGGACTTTTCACCGTCGTCGGCATTCAGAAAAGCATAGCCGTCGGCTATCCGATGTGGGTGGGTATCATCATGGGTACGCTGACCGGTGCGGCGGGCGGTATGCTGCGCGACGTGCTGCTGAACGAAGTACCCCTTATTTTCCGCAAAGACATCTACGCCATCGCCTGCATCTGCGGCGGACTGATCTACTATCTCTGTATGTATCTCGACCTGCCGGCGGCCCCCACGCAGTTCATCGCCGCCTGCTCGGTGATCCTCATTCGGATTCTGGCGGTACGGTACGGCATCTCCCTTCCGGCACTCAAGGGCGAAACCAGACCGGCACCCAAAGAGAAATAACGAATCGTTTCCGAAATACCGGTCCGGCGGTCGCTTCGACAACACGACAATTCCGCCGACCTGCAGAAAGGGATCGAATAGCAAAAAAGAATTACGGATCTTATTCCGCCGCCACAGACGACGGACGGCTGATTTCGGCCGTTTCGCCCCCGACGAAGCGAAGCAGATCCTGCGGAGCGATCCGGATCTGCAATCCCCGAACTCCCGCACTGATATAAATGACGGAGTGTTGCAAAACGGAAATATGGAAAAAGGTCGGGAACGGTTTTTTCATCCCGATCGGGGAACAGCCGCCCCGGATGTATCCGGTCGTCGGAAGCAACTCCCGGACGGGAATCAGATCGGCTTTCTTGTTGCCCGAAATGCGGGCGGCAGCTTTCAGATCGACCTCGTGATCTCCAGGGACGACACAGACGAAATGGCCCGTCCGGTCACCACGAAGCACGAGCGTCTTGAAAACCGCAGCAACATCTTCGCCGAGCTGTTCGGCCACGTGAGTCGCGGCCAGATGCTCCTCATCCACCCGATACGGGATCAATTCGTAGGCGATTTTGGCTCGGTCGAGCAGACGGGCCGCATTGGTCTTTTCTATTTTGACGTTCCCATGTTTCATTCCGCAGAAAGTAGTTCCATCCGGATCGGCAAAAATAATAATTTTTGACAGTCCGGTAAAATCTTTGTATTTTTGGGTATATTTATATTTTAGGAAAATCCGAAACGACATTCCGGAAAGGCTTCGATGAAACGACTCTGCGGCATACTCCTCGCTCTTGCGGGACTATTTCTGTACGCCCCCTGCGCCGCCCAGAACACCCGGGTGCGCGGTACGGTCACGGACGCACAGACGGGCGAGCCGATTCCCTACGCCGTCGTCCTGTTCCCGGGTACGACCACCGGCATCACCACCGACGACGAAGGGTTCTACTCGCTCGAAAGCCGCGACACGTCGAGCTACATCCGGGCGGAAATGGTCAGTTATGAACCTCAGATACGTCCGGTCCACGTCGGGGGCTACAACCAAATCGACTTCCGGCTCACTCCTTCGCATCTGGAAATCGAAAGCGTCGTAATTACCCCTGGGGACAATCCGGCCCATCCGATCCTTGAAGGCATTATCCGCAACAAAAAATACAACGACTCCAAGGAGTACGACCGCTACATCTGCCGCACCTATACGAAAATGGAACTCGGACTGGCCAATATCCGGGAATTCCGGAGCAAAAAACTCCAACAGAATTTCGGTTTCATCTTCGAGCACCTAGACACCTCGTCCGTCACGGGACAGCCCTACCTGCCCGTGATGATCTCCGAAACAGCGGCGGATTACTACCACAGCCGCACGCCGTCCGTCGCCCGCGAGGTAATTCGCGCCAGCCAGATATCCGGTATCGAAGACAACAGCGTGCTGGCGCAATTCACCGGACACCTGCACGCCGACGTGAATCTTTACGAAAACTTCATCGACCTGTTCGGCGTGAAGTTCGCCAGCCCCCTCTCCAACTCGGGACGCTCATTCTACAAATACTTTCTGGTGGACAGTACGAACGTGGAAGGGCGCAAGACCTACAAAATCCGGTTTCACCCCAAAAGTGTCGCCACCCCGGTACTCGACGGCGAGGTCAATATCGACTCGGCAAGCTATGCGCTGCGTTCGGCCCGCGTAAAAATGGCCAAAGGAGTCAATGTAAACTGGATTCGCCACCTGGCGATCGAAGCCGACAACCGATTGACGGCCGACTCGCTGTGGTTCCCGCAGCGGGAGAAGATGACCGCCGATTTTACGCTGACCAAATCCGACTCCTCGAAGATGATCGCTTTCCTGGGCAGCCACGAGGTAACCTATTCCGACGTAAAGTTCGACACGCCGATCCCCAAACAGGTTCTGGGTACGTCAGCCAGCGTGATCCTCTCGGACGATGCCATTTCGGGCAAGCAGGTCGAATGGGACTCGCTGCGTCCCTACACCCTCACCCAAAAGGAAAAGGCCATCTATCAAATGGTCGATTCGATCCAGCAGGTCCCCCTCTATAAAAACATATACACCGTCCTCAATACTATCATCGGAGGCTACTACAACACCAAATACGTCGGCATAGGTCCCTACTCCAAAGTAATCAGCTTCAACCGACTGGAGGGCGCCCGTTTCCAGATAGGCGCACGCACGACCAAAGAGTTCAGCCGCCGCGTACGGCTCTCGACCTACCTGGCCTACGGCACCCGCGACGAGGACTTCAAGGGAGCTGCGGAGGTAGAGTTGATGCTGCGCCGACAACTGCTGCGCAAACTGACGGTCACCTACCGCAACGACGCGATACAGCTCAGCTCGGGTGTCAGCGCCCTCTCGGAAAACAACATCCTAAGCTCGATCTTCTCCCGAGGCGGCACCTCGCGGCTTTCGACTATCGAGGAAGGGATCGCCCTCTACGAACACGAGTGGCTGCACGGGATCAGCAGTTCGTTCGAGCTGCGGGGCCGTCACATCTCCTCGAACCGCTACGTACCGATGATCCTGCCGGACGGGCGTTCGCTGCATGGCATCAACGACGCTTCGATACGGATCGGGCTGCGGCTGTCCAAAGACGAAACGATCGTCCGCATGCCGTTCGAGGTACGACACATGGGTTCGAAATACCCGATTTTCTCCTTCGACTTCACGGGGGCAAAAAGAGGAGTCTTACCCGCCAGCTACGACTACCTGCGGCTCGAAGGGCGTATGCAATACCGGCTCAATCTGCCTCCGATCGGTTACTCGCAACTCATGCTCGAAGGCGGCAAGATCTTCGGCAAGGTTCCCTACCTGCTGCTGAAGCTGCACGAAGGAAACGGCACCTATTTTTACGACCGCTACGCCTTCTCGTGCATGAATTTCTACGAATTCTCGTCGGACGCCTGGATTTCGTTCTTCTACGAACACCACTTCAACGGGTTCCTGTTGGGCCGCGTACCGCTCCTCAAAAAACTCAACTGGCGCGAAGTCTTTGTTTTCAAAGGAGTTTACGGCACTCTCTCGGCCCGCAACGACGGCAGTCTTCCGAATACGAAAGCTGTTATGCTCTTTCCGGTAGGAATGTCATCGGTCGAACATCCTTACCTCGAAACCGGCTTCGGCATCGAAAACATCTTCCGTTTGCTGCGCGTGGATTGCATCTGGCGTCTGACGCATCACCGCGCCGTCCCCGGACTGTCGATCCCGACCTTCACGGTCAATTTCAGTCTTAACCTCAAATTTTAAGCGTGAGTATATATTAGGTACCTCTTCAGGTACGCAGCGTCCAAATCCTCTCCGAAGAGGGGATTCAGGAGAGGATCGGAATTACGGATGCGGCCACAGGCCGCAATAAACGGACCTCGAGTTCGATGCCGCGATCGTCGGAAAGGGTACTAAAAAACTACAATCGCCATTTTAGACTACGGCCCCGCCTCGAAGTGCTACGCTGCAATTTCCCGGTCGTTTCGGCGGCAACTCCCGGAAATATGATTACTTTTGCGACTCAAAAAACAACAAAATGATACGGGGAGTCCTGTTCGATATGGACGGCGTACTGGTAAACAATACCCAGGCACACGTCAAGGCATTCGAGATATTCTGCGAGCGTTACGGCGTCGAAGATTGGCAGCACAAGCTCCAGACCGCTTTCGGCATGGGTAACGACGACATCATGCGCCTGATCCTGCCCGAAGAAATCATCCGCGAAAAGGGAATGAAAGCGCTCGGCGAGGAGAAAGAAGCCATCTACCGCGAAGTCTATGCTCCGGAAATCCGCCCCGTACGGGGGCTCGTGGAACTGCTCGAAGAGCTGCGCCGTCGCGGAATCCGCTGCGCCGTCGGTTCTTCAGGCTGCCGCGAGAACGTCGATTTCGTCCTCAGCAACTGCGGTATCACCGACTACTTCTCCTGCATCGTCAGCGGCGACCGGGTGACCCGCTGCAAGCCCGACCCGGAAATATACCTGCTGGCAGCCGAAGGACTGCACCTGCCTTCGGCCGAATGCCTTGTATTCGAGGATGCCCGGGTCGGCATCACTGCTGCCCGCCGGGCCGGAGCAGGCCGCATCGTGGCCCTGGCAACGACTCTACCCCGTCATACGCTCGCAACCCAAACGGAAGCCGATGTCGTCATCGACGATTTCGCCTCGATAACCGATCTCAATACTCTGCTATTATGAGCCGTGCCCTCGCCACCATCGCCCTGCTGATCCTTTCCAATACCTTTATGACATTGGCTTGGTACGGGCATATCGCTTTCAAATCCAAAATAGAGCGCTTCGGGATGCTGTCCATCATCCTGCTCAGCTGGGGGATCGCCCTGTTCGAATACTGTTTCCAAGTCCCGGCCAACCGCATCGGCAGCTCCCAACTGGGAGGCCCCTTCTCGATCTGGGAGCTCAAAGTGATCCAAGAAGTCATCTCCCTGCTGGTCTTCACGGTCTTCGCCGTCGTCTTCATGAAATCGGACACCCTGCGGTGGAACCACCTGGCGGGTTTCGTCTGCCTGATTCTGGCCGTCTATTTCATCTTCCGCAAATAGTCGTTTAACAAAACCATGTTTTTCAATGAATTACAAAATTCATTGAAATTTATTTCCGATTTCGTTTGCGAATAATCCCGGAAAAGCAATACCTTTGCACCCGCAAGGTTCGGACTTGGAATCACTTTTCCAAGCCGATTAATAGGGAATGCCGTGAAAATCGGCGACAGTACCTGCTGCTGTGAGTTTCAGCCCCCGACCGGGCAACTTCGCGCACTCTTTGCCACTGGCTATATCGCTGGGAAGGCGTTGCGGAGGAAACGAGTCAGAAGACCTGCCTTGACAATCAGGATTTACACCCGCGGGTTTCGGGTCGAAATCGTGCAAGATAGTCTTCGGCGCGCTATTTTTCCATGTATTTCTTCTGTACCCTCGCGTGTAAGTTCCGAACAGGACTAAACGACAGGAGTATCGATGACTTACGGCTATTTTACGGCTGACATTTCAACGGGCGTGACATGCGCTCACTCTACCCGGCCTTCGCCGGGCTGCGCTTCAGGCGTTCTCCGGAACGGACATTCGTTTCCTCCGGCGGACGCCTTCGTCGTTTCGGCGCAGCACAATCCCCTCCTCCGAACCGACGGGTTCCGATACAGCCTGCCTATTCTGCGGAACATGGAAAACAAAATTCAACCAATAAATCAAATTCACTACTGTCCACTAAAAATGGACGGGGTTAAAAATTAAATAAATTCGGTTCAC
>OGNV01001748.1_pt1 | contig 12433 bp, 9 predicted proteins | sample 1573561 | NCBI WGS metagenome assembly OGNV01 (sample SAMEA2581892, study PRJEB24529) | metagenome | biome: Human gut stool | place: China | collected 2011
TTTATTTCTTCAAAGATACAAAATAAAAAGTCGTTTGTCAAGTATTCCAGAAGAAAAGCAGACTATTCACGCACGCTGAGATAATAAGGGGACTATCAGTAAGCTTCACTGATGTGTTGCATTTTCCAGCTCAAAAATGAGAAAAATTCAGATTTGAGATATTCGTAAATTAGTGATTACCAATAACGGGATTTCCCCTCATGCCGCAGTGGCATGGGTAGGAGAATCGAACGACTAATTCAAAGCTTAAATGAAAAAGCCGGGATTTCCTCATTTTCAAATTCCAAAGTGAAAAGAATTGGTTCAAACTTTTTATAATACCTACATATGATTAACGTCTCAACTCTTTTTCATTTCTTTTGGGTATTTTTCCACATTTCAGTTCCCCGTACCTTTGCAACTGAAAAATTTATTAATCATTATCTATCAATATTAAGTATGAAAATTTTAAACTTTTGGACAGTTGCTCTTATGGCACTATCATTTTCAACAACATTTGTTTCTTGCGGTGACGACAACGATATAAATCTTGCAAAGGAAATTGCCGGCACTTATAATGGATATTCAGTCGGTGAATGCGATATGTTCTCAGACTATTTGTTGGGCGATCAATCCAGCGCAACAATAACCGGTAACGAAGACGGTAGCATTAATTTGGTATATAAATCCGGTTCAGGTGATTTCCGCCTGAATAATTTAAAACTTTCCTCGAAATCTTTCAGTGGTTCAGGTGAAGTGGTGATGTCCATGGGCAGTGGCACAGGTAGTAGTTATAACTACACACTGGAAGGTAGTGTAAATGAATCCAAAGTGTTAACCTTGAAGACTAATGTAGATATTCCGACACCCATGGGAGAAATGGAAATCGTGTTCATGCAAGGAGAAACACCGATAACTTATAATATAGCTGCTACCTATCAGTATAACAGTTCATTGTCTATCAGTGTTGGAGATACATCCTACGGCACAACTGATGAATGTAAAGCTGTTATCAAACGTGTATCGGACACAACGGTAGACATTACTTTAAGCGGTTTCGCTAACTTGTCAGGTGCCGGTGGTCATATGAGTTTAGGTAATTTCACTATCAGTGGAGTCAATGTAACAGCCGGAGCAAACGGAACCTATTCACTCAGCCTGGGAGAATATGAATCTACCGACAGCAATGGAAAAGCTATCACAGGAGAAAGCCTGAGCGGTACAATCGCAGCAGACGGTACTGCTACTATTAACACTGACTTCAAGCCGGGTAGTATGCCGATAGCTATTTCCACAGTCTTTACAGGAAGTGATACAGCAAGTGCAGAATAAACAATCTAAATGAAAGAAATGAAAAGAAGCAATAACACTATTTTTAAATATACAATGATACTGGGAGCGGCTATGTCGCTCTCAGCTTGTAATGGATTATTTGAGAATATTTATGACGCCCCCACAGAAACTGAAATGGAAATCAAAGAAAATAGTTTCTCACAAATCAAAACTGTTGAGTACACAGAGTGGGCATATATTGATTTTTCCGGTCGTAAAGTTACCACAGTCAAAATCGGGGAAGAATATGAAAGCGAAATACCCGATAATTGGGATATCGCCATTCATCGCTATGATATAAAAACGAATGAAGGGGCAGCTTACCAAACGAGCTACACAAGTTTTGATGCCCTGAAAGCAAACGGAAAATTGCCTGATGACAAAGACTTTGTTAAAGATGAATGGACAACGGACAAGATTGCTATTGATATGTCCGGCATGATGGAAGGAAACATTGTCTATACCGACTCTTATTATAACAGTGTCCTATCCACCTGGCTGAATGTAGATACTTCGACTATGCCACCTATCTACACAATGTCCAATCAGGTCTACCTGATACGACTGAAAGACAACACCTATGCAGCCATTCGTTTTACCAACTATACCAATGCCAAAGGTATAAAGGGATACATCGACTTCGACTTCCTATATCCATTTGATTTCGAAGAAAATAACTAAGAAAACAATAACAAAGAATGAAACCTACATTTATAATATTACTATTTTCCTTTATAGCAACTTGCTCCACATTTGCACAACAATCCAGTAATTATGTCAGCGGACGTGTAACTGATACAAACGGGGAACCCCTTCCCGGCGCCACAATCTCTATAAAAGGAAAAGGAACTGGAGCCGTCACCACATCCGACGGAACATATACATTGCAACTACCCGGAACTGGCGTGTATATCATTACCGCCTCTTACGTAGGTTATCAAACAGCAGAAAAGAAATTCACAACGGACGAAAACCAAAAACTAAGTTTCCGTCTATCCGAAGATCAATTTGACTTAGGAACGGTAGTAGTTACCGGTACCCGTACTCCCAAACTGCTGAAAGATGCACCTATCATTACACGGGTGATTACCTCGGAAGATATTAAAAAGGTAAATGCCAATAATGTAGCCGACTTGTTAAAGACTGAACTTCCCGGCATTGAATTCACTTTTGCTATGGACCAGCAAACCTCTATCAATATGCAAGGCTTCGGCGGAAACTCTGTATTATTTCTTGTAGACGGGGAACGTTTGGCCGGTGAAACGCTAAATAACGTAGACTACGACCGTCTGAACCTTGATAATGTAGAACGCATCGAGATTGTGAAAGGTGCAGCATCCACCCTTTACGGTTCAAGCGCTATCGGAGGGGTTATCAACATCATTACACGCGAATCGGATGACCCATGGAATTTAAATCTTAATTCACGCTTCTCCGAGCACAATGACCATCGATATGGCGGTACTGTGGGATTCAATGCAGGTAAATTCAACAGCCTGACCAATGTACAATATAATAATGTAGATACGTATGGCGTAGATAATCCGGGAGATTTCTCAACTGTATTCGGAAGCCGAGTATGGAACTTCAAGGAACGGCTGATCTATCACCCATTGGAAACACTTAAACTGACCGCAAGAGCCGGGTATTATTTCCGTGAACGTAATAAACCGGGAGACACTCAAGACAGATACCGGGATTTCAACGGTGGGCTAAAAGCAAATTATACATTCAACAGATTAAGTAATCTTGAAGTCGGTTACACTTTCGACCAATATGACAAAAGTGATTACCAGGTACTCTATAAAAATGATGTACGTGATTATAGCAATGTGCAGCATAATGTACACGCTCTTTATAATTACACTTTCAATGAAAAACATACGTTGACTGTCGGAGCCGATTACCTTCGCGATTATCTGATGTCTTACCAATTCACTGATAACGCTAACTATATCATGCATACAGCAGATGCTTTCGGACAATTCGACTGGAATCCGACTGAAAGACTAAATGTAATCGCCGGATTACGGTTCGATTATTTCTCCGATTCCAATGTTCGTCATTTATCCCCGCATTTGGGAATGATGTATAAGATTGGTAACTGTTCATTGAGAGGTTCTTATTCACAAGGATTCCGCTCACCGACTTTAAAAGAAATGTATATGGTGTTCAATATGGCAAACATGATGATGATTTATGGAAATCCTGATCTTAAATCAGAAACAAGCCACAACTTCTCCCTGTCTGCCGAGTACACAAAAAACCGTTACAATTTTTCTGTAACAGGATATTATAATCTGGTACACAACCGTATTAACACAGTTTACAGCGATGATCCCAAAGGACAAATATATACCAATACCGACAAAGTGGACATTGCAGGAGTGGACGCTAACATCTCTGCCAAATACCCCTGTGGATTAGGATTTCGTATGTCATACACTTACATCCATGAATTTATGCGTGACGGGCAGAAAAAATTCACAGATACGCGCCCGCATACGGCAACTGTAAGAGTAGACTGGGGGGAAAACCTAGATAAAGTAGATTTCAATTATTCACTCAACGGACGCATCTTGTCAGAAGTAAAAACAAACGTATACAACGATAGCTTCAACAACCCTGCTGCCGGAAGCACTGCTGTTACGTACCCGGGATATATGATTTGGGATTTAACCTTCTCGGTGGGAGTATTCAAAGGTGTGAATATGAATCTGGCTATTAATAACTTGTTTAACTATGTACCGGATTATTATTATTTCAATTCACCCACTACGACAGGAGCTAATCTGACACTAGGTCTTTCGTTGGATATAGATCGGTTCTTCAAAAAATAAACAACAATAAAACTACATACAAAGCTAAAAATAAGAGAAATGAAAAAGAAAAGTAAAATCATCTTAGGTGTGTGCATCGTTGCAGCCGTCCTGATAGGCATATCTATCTGGAATGCCTGGTTCAGCGCCACAAAGATTGCTTTCGTCAACTTCCAGACCATACAGCAGGGAAGCATATCGAAAGCAAATGACAATTCATTCATCAAACTCAGCGAAGTATCGCTTGCCAACCTCGACCGCCTGTCAAATTATGATATGGTATTTGTTAACGGCATGGGACTGCGTATCGTTGAAGAACAGCGTCAGCGAATACAGCAGGCAGCAGACAAAGGCGTCCCTGTGTACACATCAATGGCCACCAATCCTACCAACAATATCTGTAACCTCGATAGTGTACAACAGAATCTGATACGCCGCTATCTGAGCAATGGCGGAAAAACAAACTACAGGAATATGTTGAACTACATCCGTAAAGCCATTGATGGAAAAACATATTCCACAACTGAAATGGAAGACCCGGTAGAAAGGCCGAGCGATATGTTGTATCATGCCGGAATCAGTAATCCGGACGATGAGCTGGAATTTCTCACAGTTACCGACTATGAGAAATTTATGAAAGACAACAACCTCTACAAAGAAGGAGCTCGAAGAATTATAATTACCGGACAAATGGCAGATGCTACCGACCTCATCAAAGCTCTCGAAAAAGAAGGCTACAACGTTTATCCGGTTCAGTCAATGACAAGATTCATGTCGTTTATTGATGAAGTGCAGCCTGACGCTGTTATTAATATGGCTCACGGACGCATGGGGGATAGAATGGTAGATTATCTGAAAACTAAGAATATTCTGCTTTTTGCCCCACTCACGATCAACAGCCTTGTGAATGAATGGGAAAACGATCCGTTGGGTATGTCCGGTGGTTTTATGTCGCAAAGCATTGTGACACCGGAAATAGATGGTGCTATCCGCCCCTTTGCCCTTTTTGCACAATATGAAGACAAAGAAGGATTACGCCACTCATACGCCATTCCCGAACGACTGAAAACATTCGTTTCCACTATCAACAACTATCTGAATCTGGAAACAAAGCCTAATAAAGACAAAAAGGTTGCTATCTACTATTACAAAGGACCGGGACAAAATGCCTTGACGGCTGCCGGAATGGAAGTAGTACCTTCGCTCTACAATCTCTTGCTTCGCATGAAACAGGAAGGTTATAATGTGTCAGGACTTCCTGCCAATGCACAAGAACTTGCAAAAATGATACAAGCACAAGGTGCAGTATTCAACTCGTATGCAGAGGGGGCTTTTGACGAGTTCATGAAAAACGGAAATCCGGAATTAATTACAAAAGAACAATATGAAAGCTGGGTGAAAGAATCGCTTCGTCCTGAAAAATATGCAGAAGTCGTTGCTGCCGACGGAGAGTTTCCCGGAAACTATATGGTCACTTCGGACGGACGTTTGGGCGTAGCCCGGTTACAGTTCGGTAATATCGTGTTAATGCCACAGAATGCAGCAGGAAGTGGAGACAATTCTTTTCAGGTAGTTCATGGAACGAATGCTGCTCCTCCGCATACTTATATCGCTTCTTATTTATGGATGCAGCACGGTTTCAAAGCTGATGCACTCATTCATTTCGGAACACATGGCAGTTTGGAATTCACTCCTAAAAAACAAGTTGCCCTATGCAGCAATGACTGGCCGGACCGTCTGGTCGGAGCTGTTCCTCACTTTTATCTCTATTCTATCGGAAATGTAGGTGAAGGAATGATAGCAAAACGCCGTTCGTATGCGACACTGCAATCTTACCTTACTCCTCCTTTCCTCGAAAGTAGCGTGCGCGGTATCTATCGTGAGCTTATGGAGAAAATCAAGATTTACAATAACTCCGCAAAAGAGAATAAAGAGCAGGAATCGCTGGCCATCAAAGCATTGACAGTAAAAATGGGAATCCACCGGGATTTAGGTCTGGACAGCATCACCAACAAGCCTTATACAGAGGATGAAATCGCCCGTGTAGAAAACTTCGCCGAAGAATTGGCTACAGAAAAAATCACCGGGCAACTTTATACTGTGGGTGTTCCGTATGAACCGGAACGGATTACTTCTTCTGTTTACGCAATGGCAACAGAACCTATCGCATACAGCCTTTTGGCTCTTGACAAGCAACGTGGAAAAGCAACGAACGCTATCAACAAACACCGGAGTCTTTTTACACAGCAATATCTAAATCCTGCCCGCCAGTTAGTAGAAAAGCTGATAACCAATCCTGCACAGGCAACAGACGAACTGATCTGCCGTACTGCCGGAATTACTCCTCAGGAACTGGCTAAAGCACGCCAAATAGAAGCTGACCGGAATGCTCCGAAAGGAATGATGGCGATGATGATGGTTGCCGCAGCCAAACAAGATAAAGATGATAAGAACAAGAAAATGGGAGGACATCCTGCACAGCAAAGTGAAAAGTCCCCTCATGAGAAAATTCCCGAAAGCATGAAAGAAGCCATGAAGAAAATGGGCACTAACATGGATCCGGGAAAAGCTCCTAAAGAGTATAGCAAAGAAGATATAGAGTTTTCTTTGGCTGTCACAGAAGTGGAACGCACTATTAAGAATATAGGAAACTATAAAAATGCACTTTTGACAAGTCCTGAAGAAGAACTGGCTAGTCTGATGAATGCATTGAAAGGAGGCTACACCACCCCTACCCCGGGAGGTGACCCCATAGCTAATCCGAATACATTGCCTACCGGACGCAATATGTACGCTATCAACGCTGAAGCGACTCCTACTGAATCGGCATGGGAAAAAGGGATTGCTTTAGCCAAACAAACGATTGATACGTACAAACAACGTCATAACGATTCTATACCACGGAAAGTAAGCTATACACTCTGGTCCTCCGAGTTCATCGAGACCGGGGGAGCAACGATTGCTCAAGTCCTTTATATGCTTGGTGTAGAACCTGTTCGTGATGCTTTCGGCCGTATCAGCGATTTAAAATTGATTCCTTCGGCAGAACTGGGTCGTCCGCGTATTGATGTGGTAGTTCAGACCTCCGGACAACTTCGTGACCTTGCCGCCTCCCGTCTTTTCCTGATTAATCGTGCGGTAGAAATGGCTGCCGGTGCCAAAGATGATAAATACGAGAACCAAGTAGCGACAAGTGTAATTGAGGCTGAACGGGTATTGACAGAAAAAGGATTGAGTCCGAAAGATGCCCGGGGGATTTCAACTTTCCGCATATTCGGAGGAATAAACGGTATGTACGGTACCGGTATTCAGGAAATGGTGGAATCCGGTGACCGTTGGGAAAATGAATCGGAACTTGCTACTACCTATCTCAATAATATGGGAGCTTATTACGGTAGTGAAAAGAACTGGGAAGTTTTCCAAAAATTTGCTTTTGAAGCAGCATTGACACGTACAGATGTAGTAGTACAGCCACGTCAAAGCAATACTTGGGGTGCCTTAAGCCTTGACCATGTATATGAGTTTATGGGAGGCATGAATCTTGCCGTTCGCAATGTGACCGGTAAAGATCCAGACGCTTACCTCAGCGACTATCGCAATCGTAATAACATGAAAATGCAGGAACTTAAAGAAGCTGTCGGTGTAGAAAGTCGTACGACTATTCTCAATCCGGTCTATATTAAAGAGAAAATGAAAGGAGGAGCTTCTTCCGCAAGTGAATTTGCAGAAGTTATCACCAACACTTACGGTTGGAATGTGATGAAACCTGCCGCCATTGATAAAGAACTTTGGGATAATATCTATAATGTATATGTAAAAGACGAGCTTAACCTGGGAGTAAAGAAATACTTTGAACAACAGAATCCTGCCGCTCTCGAGGAAATGACGGCTGTCATGCTCGAAAGTGCCCGCAAAGGATTATGGAAAGCCAGCGAAGAACAAGTAGCAGAATTGAGTAAGTTACATACGGAGATAGTCAACAATTATCGTCCGTCCTGTTCGGGCTTCGTCTGCGACAATGCAAAACTACGCGATTATATTGCTTCTAAAGCAGATGCGCCAACAGCAGCACAATACAAAGAGAATATCTCCAAAATCCGTGAAGCAAAAGCAAGCGGAAATGACAAAGGAGTAGTGATGAAAAAAGAAGAAATGAACCAGACTACTGAAGAACAAACAAATACATTAAGCAATGTAGCTGTCGGTATTGCTGTTATCATTGTCCTACTTGCTTTAATCCTCTTTGTACGCAAACGCCGTAAAAGCAGCCAAATGTAATTGTAACTCATAATTTGTAATTAGCAAAAATGAATACAGTTGTCCTTGTACTTATGCTTCTGACAGCATTTAATTTTCTGCTGAAGCAAACATTTTGGAAAGTAATAGCGGTGTGTATTATCGCCGCTATCTGCGCTGCGTTTGCCGGATTCATGTGGCCGTATGCTATTGAACAGTCTAAAACCCAGATAGCAAATTGGCTTAGTAATCAACCTTTGATGTTGGATACAGCTGTATTGCTTAGTGTGGAGGTCTGCGTGCAAATGGCTTACGCCATGCTGGCTGTCCACGTGGCGAACGATTATCCGGTCAAACCTCGTATGATTGTGATGTACCGCTTTCTCCGCTGGTTTCCTGGATTATTGATTTTCCCGGTTCTATTCAGCGGGTTAATATACCTGATATTCGCCTTTCCGGGCATTTCCTTTCAGACAATAGCCTGGAGTTATGCCGGTTTTATCCTGATAGCAATTCCTTCCGGCAGATATTTATTGCTCTATTTGTTACCGGAGAAGGAATTACGCCTCGAATTGTTCTTCCTCACTAATGCACTGGTAGCTATCCTAGGAATTGTAGCCACCGTCAACGGAAGAACTTCGGCGACAGGTGTCAGCGAAATAGACTGGCAAGCACTGGCAGGCGTTTTGGTTATCACTCTGGCCGGTGGAATCATCGGTCTTGTCTGGTGGAACTTTCGGAACAGAAACAAACAGAAAAGCATGAAGCAATAAAAAGAATCAATTACCTATTAAATAATCAACAACAATGAACTTTATATCAGATATTTTATATTGGATTTCAACAGGATTACTTGTTCCTGTCATCGTATTATTAATCATTCTCTTCTGCCGGGCACTGTTACTTGCAGGCAGTTTCTACGGACAGTATATGTCCATTCGCAAAACAGAAGCTTTGCTCCGCAATGAACTGGGGAAACTAACTTCTGAAACAGTAGGAGAACTAAATTCCAAGTTACCGGAAAAGTCGCGTTCACTCGTTATTATGTATATGCGTCAGGTACTGGATGCCCGTGACACTCCCGCACAAGTACAACGTTTATTGGCTAACTTTGAGATTGCAGCCGACAAAGACCTTGCAATCTCAAAAACGCTGACCAAACTAGGCCCTATCTTAGGATTAATGGGTACTTTGATTCCAATGGGCCCTGCCCTGGCCGGACTGGCAAGCGGAGATATTGCTTCCATGGCTTATAATATGCAGATTGCCTTTGCCACGACCGTGGTCGGATTGGTAGCAGGTGCCGTCGGGTTTCTCACACAGCAGGTTAAGCAACGTTGGTATCTGCAAGATATGACCAATCTCGAATTTATCGCTGAACTTCTGAACGAAAACCGTACTACTAAAACTACTGAGAAATGAAACATAACCTATTACGAAAAGAAGAAGACTCCGACCCCATCAGCGTAGTATCCAACTTGTTTGACGTTGCTATGGTATTTGCAGTAGCTTTAATGGTTGCCCTTGTCAGCCGCTACAACATGACTGAGGTATTCTCGCAAGAAGACTTCACCATGGTGAAAAATCCGGGTAAGGAAAATATGGAAATCATCACCAAAGAAGGAGAAAAAATCAATCGGTATACCCCTTCGGAGGACCAGGATAAAAAAGAAGGGAAACGTGGCAAGAAAGTCGGTATCGCCTATGAATTGGATAACGGGGAAATAATTTACGTACCCGAATAATTGTTACTCTAACACTACTACACGGATAATGCCTACAAATATTATCCGTGTAACTCTCTAAAGAACTCACACGACATGGCACTCTTATCAAAAGACAACAAGAAAGAAAGGCCTTAAAAATTGACCTACATCAAATCTTTTAAAAAGAATGCACTCCCCTTGATTCATCATTTACTTTTTTAATTACCTTTGCAACAATCTTTGCTCCCTTAAACAAAAGTCTATGTACTATGTTATAACTGATAACAATTACAAGAATTCAGATACAAATAAAAAGGGAAAAAGATATGTTTACAAAAATAACAGAGGATACAATATCTGCAACAGATAGCTGTCAAATGGAAACAACAGGAACAACACTAAAGGTCTCTCCTGCCACACAGCCAACCAATCAGGTTACGTCAGAAACTTACACTGTCATTCCTCCACGACGTACCTTCAATGAACAAAAGCCATTCGTTTTTTCTATTATCGGTTTTGCCGTATTCTATATTATAGCTCTTATTGTCGGGCGTGTCATCAAAATGCGATTGCCTCATCATTCTTAATGAAAAGTAACAAAAAACAAGCCACCGAAATGAATCACTCATTCCGATGGCCTATCCCCTTTAAACACCTTTAAACAAAATGAAAATATGCCTCATTACTAACTAAACTAACTAACCCTTTGAGGCATATTTTGAAGAGGCTGTCTCACCAGCCTCTTTTTTATTATAGACAGCTTTCGCTCTCTAATCTTATTTACGAGCTTCAGCAATATAGCCGAGAGCTTCTTCGCATTTAGCTGTTACATAAGCCCAGTCTTCTGCTGCCACTTTATCTTTCGGGAACAATTTAGACCCCATGCCTACACAGAATACACCAGCCTTAATCCATGCTGTCAGGTTTTCTTTTGTAGGCTCTACCCCACCTGTCACCATTAACTTAGACCATGGCATCGGAGCCATTAAACCTTTCACGAAGTTTGTTCCGTAAACATCACCCGGGAATACTTTGCAAAGGTCGCAACCTACTTCCTGAGCGAAACCAACTTCTGATACAGAACCACAACCCGGAGTATAAGCCACTGAACGACGGTTACATACCTTAGCAATTTCAGGATTGAACAATGGACCTACTACGAAGTTAGCACCCAGTTGCAAATACATAGCGGCAGTAGCCGGATCAACGATAGAACCGATACCGATTGCCATTTCAGGACATTCTTTTGCTGCGAATTTTACGATTTCAGCAAATACTTCCTGTGCAAAGTCACCACGATTGGTAAACTCAAAAGCACGAACACCACCGTCATAACAAGCCTTTACCACTTTTTTTGCAATTTCTGCATCTTTGTGATAGAATACAGGAACCATTCCTGTAGAACCGATTTTATTCAATACGGCTATTTTATCGAATTTTGCCATTTTAATCTCCTATTTTAAATGAATTGTTTTTAAACTTTCAACTTATCTCTTTATCTCTGTACACGACCGCTTGCATCACCACCAGCCAATGCTTCCACTTCCTCTACGGAAACAAGGTTAAAATCACCATTAATAGTGTGTTTCAAGGCAGACGCAGCCACTGCAAATTCAAGAGCTTCGCCCTGATTAGGTTTAGTCATCAAACCGTGGATGATACCACCGGAGAATGAGTCACCACCACCTACACGGTCGATAATCGGATCAATATCATAACGTTTTGAAGTATAGAATTCTTCGCCGTTGTAAATCATAGCTTTCCAACCGTTGTGAGTTGCGGAGAAAGATTCGCGCAATGTAGAAACAACATATTTGAATCCGAATTCTTTCATCATCTGTTGAAAGATACCTTTGTAGCCTTCAGCATCTGTGTGACCGGCCTCAACGTCTGCATCCGGTTTGAAGCCCAGGCAAAGTTCTGCATCTTCTTCGTTACCGATACATACATCGACAAACTGCATCAACGGTTTCATAATAGACTGTGCTTTTTCCTTTGTCCACAGTTTCTTACGGAAATTCAAGTCAACAGAAACAGTTACACCATGACGTTTTGCAGCTTCACAAGCCAAACGAGTCAGTTCGGCAGCCTTGTCAGAGATAGCCGGAGTGATGCCAGACCAATGGAACCAGTCAGCGCCTTCCATGATAGCGTCAAAGTCGAAGTCAACAGCGTCGGCTTCAGCAATAGCAGAATGAGCGCGGTCATAGATAACCTTGCTAGGACGCATAGAAGCACCTGTTTCAAGATAGTAGATACCTACACGATCGCCGCCACGAGCAATAAAGTCTGTCTTCACACCATACTTACGCAATGCGTTAACAGCAGACTGTCCAATTTCGTGTTTCGGCAATTTAGTTA
>OGNV01001752.1_pt1 | contig 12383 bp, 8 predicted proteins | sample 1573561 | NCBI WGS metagenome assembly OGNV01 (sample SAMEA2581892, study PRJEB24529) | metagenome | biome: Human gut stool | place: China | collected 2011
AAAAAATAAGTACGACCGGATTTCTAATCCCAGAGAACTCCTGATTCCAGATCATGGCAGGTCTTCTGACTTGCTTCATCTGATGACTCCCTTCCCGTTCATGCAGAAAACAGTGGCGTGAGTATCGTCTTCAGACTTTGTTTGAAGCTTACAGCAGCGGGTCTGTTCAGGATTTACACCTGATTCCCTTTTCACCACCCGCCACGAAAGCGACGGGTGACACCATAATCAATGGCAAAGATACATATTATTATTAAAGTTAACCTTTTTACAGATACTTTTTTATCCGATCCATATCCGAGACGTATCTGGGCCGTACTTGCTCCGTACGTTCTCCATGCAGAGGTACCTCTGACCGAAGAAAGTACGGCTTTGATACGGAGCAAGTCATATATCCACGCACGTTCACAGGCCACTATCAGCGAAGCAATATGTATACCCAAGAAATCATAGAGCAATATGAAGTAAAAGAGAGGCCGGGAAACTATCTGAACCTGAAGTTCGGACTCAGTATCCGGCTTGGAAAGAAATAAGAAAAGAACCTCTTCATTACTGTACTAAAAGCCATTAAATCCGACAACAGAACCGTTTAATAAATTATTTGTTGTAACTTTGTGCTCTTTAAAAAACTAAAACTCAAACGTTATGGAACATCAACTGACAATTTACAACACCTTAGATAGGAAAAAGGAGCTATTCGTGCCATTGCACGCTCCACATGTAGGTATGTATGTCTGCGGTCCTACCGTTTACGGTGACGCGCACTTGGGACATGCACGTCCTGCCATTACTTTCGACTTGCTTTTCCGCTACCTTACCCATCTGGGATATAAGGTACGCTATGTACGCAACATCACCGATGTAGGCCATCTGGAACATGACGCTGACGACGGAGAAGACAAAATAGCCAAGAAAGCACGACTGGAACAATTGGAGCCGATGGAAGTAGCGCAATACTACATCAACCGTTACCACAAGGCAATGGAAGCGCTGAACGTACTTTCACCCAGTATCGAACCGCACGCTTCGGGACACATCATCGAGCAGATAGAGCTGGTGAAAGAGATCCTGAAGAATGGCTATGCTTATGTCAGTGAAGGCTCTGTCTACTTCGACGTAGAGAAATACAATAAGGATTACCATTACGGAAAACTCTCCGGCCGCAATCTGGATGACGTACTGAACACCACCCGCGAACTGGACGGACAAGCTGAAAAGCATAACCCCGCCGACTTCGCCTTATGGAAATGCGCCCAACCGGAGCATATCATGCGCTGGCCTTCTCCATGGAGCGACGGTTTCCCGGGATGGCATGCCGAATGTACGGCCATGGGTAAGAAATACCTCGGCGAACATTTCGATATTCACGGTGGTGGTATGGACCTTATCTTCCCTCACCACGAATGTGAGATTGCTCAATCGGTTGCATCACAGGGCAATGACATGGTACATTACTGGATGCACAACAATATGATTACCATCAACGGACAGAAGATGGGTAAGTCTTACGGTAACTTCATCAATCTGGACGAGTTCTTCAACGGCACACATAAGTTGCTGACACAAGCATACAGTCCGATGACCATCCGCTTCTTCATCCTGCAAGCTCACTATCGCAGTACGGTAGACTTCAGCAACGAAGCCTTGCAAGCAGCGGAAAAGGGATTAACCCGAATGATGGATGCCGTGAACGGACTGGAAAAGATCACTCCGTCCGCCACTTCCAGCGTAGATGTGAAAGCAGTGCGTGAGAAGTGCTATGAAGCCATGAATGATGACTTGAATACCCCGATAGTCATTGCTCATCTTTTCGACGGAGCCAGAATGATTAACAACATCATTGCAGGCAACGACACCATCACTGCCGATGATCTGAAAGAGCTGAAAGAAACTTTCCATCTTTTCTGCTTCGACATTCTGGGACTGAAAGAAGAAAACAATTCCAATGAAGAGCGTGAAGTTGCTTTCGGTAAAGTAGTAGATATGTTACTGGAAGAGCGCATGAAGGCCAAAGCCAATAAAGACTGGGCTACCAGTGATAAGATCCGCAATGAACTTACAGCACTCGGTTTTGAGATAAAAGACGGTAAAGACGGTTGCGAGTGGAAGCTGAATAAATAAGCTCCACTACCCTATAAAAAAGCTGCCTCCCTCTGATCCAAGCGAATCGGGGGAGGCAGTTTCATTTAGAAAAGAGAGTTTTAGTAAGGTATCATGTCGGAAAGAATACGTTCCTTATACCAGGGATCATCTATCGCCTTCAACTCCTTGCCCATCTCACGGCAAAGTTCTGCAACGATTTCTTTATTCTCTTGCAACGGAAGATTATTCATCTGATAAGGGTCCTTTTCATCATCAAACAACAAGCTTTTCTTCAGCTTATGGTCTTTCTTATCAATATAGAAAGCCAAAGTATAGCGTGCCGTCTTATATCCTCTTGAAGAAGGGAAATAAGTCTGCACTTTACCATCCGCATCCTTTTCTCCGTCCAGATTCTGGATATACAAAGCACCACCGGGACGTTCAATTTCCGCCTTTTCATCGAAGAAAAGAGGTGCCCAGTTGCGTCCCTGCACATTAGACGGAATGGAATCGCCCAAACCACACAGCCCCAGGACAGTCGGCATAATATCCGGCGCGGACATCAGAAGATTGTCTACACGCGGCTGGATATGACCGGGATAACGTACCAGGAACGGTATATTCATAGATTCGGAATAAGGAGAATTCTTCGGATCATCCGTGAACTGGCTACACATTGTTTCACCATGGTCGGAAGCAAAGATCACAATCGTATTCTTATCCAAACCCTGCTCTTTCAGTGTTTCAAGGATCTGTCCGAAAGCACGGTCTACACCGGTAACAGAGGCAAAGTAGTAGCGAACGCTCTCTGCTTTTTCACGCTTCTTATCTGCATTGGGACGGATAAGAAGGCTGTCCAGAGGTTGATCTTTGTACAGATTGAAATCTTCTTCCATACAATCATCCAATGAACGGTACGGGCTGTGGGGCGGATTCATACCCACCATAATAAAGAAAGGTTTCTTCGGATCACGTACATTCCCTTCGTTCTTCAGATAGGAAACCACCATCTTGGACTCATGCAACGGTGACCATTCTTTTGGATCGTGACGATTTCCGTCCGTATCCCAGTAACGGGGATTCTTATGTTCATCAAAAGTACCGTAGGAGTACCAGTAATTAAAGCCGTGACGGCGTTCTTTCGGCGTATAGGCATCCCAGGCAGGTATTCGATCTTCTACATAGTGACCGGGACGTTGCGGATCGTTCGGTGTAGGGAAGTCAGCGTGTAACTTACCAAAATAAGCGCAGTCATATCCGGATTTATTAAATACATCACCTATACAATCCACATCGGCACGCAGGGAACTGATAGGCCGGTTTGAATTACAGTTCAAAGGTATTCCGCTTTTATTGGGATACATCCCCGTCAACAGCATACCCCGATGAGGACTACTCAACGGACAGTTACTTTGGGCAGAACTTAACACCAACGCTTCACGGGCAAAGCTATTCAAGTTAGGAGTATGCACCGGATCATTGCGGAACCTTGTCGCGAAACCCATCCTGTCCCCAGAACTCCATAGCCTGATTACGGTATTGGTCGGGGAAGACATAAATTACATTCGGAAGTTGTGCCTGCTCTCCCTGCTGAGTTTTGCAGCCTTGCAGGGCAAACAGGCCCAAGCCTCCCAAAAACAAACTAAACCGATTTATCATTTTATTCTTATTAAATTACGTTGAAATTATAAATGGGAATTTATCGGTGAGATACTGTTGCTATCACACCGAATGGAAACTTTGCCGGGGCGCTACGCCCCTAAATTATCATTTATAGTTTCAGCATGTGAATTAAAACAGCTTCTTGTTTGATTCCAAGTCTCTTTTGCGCATAATTCCTTCCAGGAAGTAATAGTCCGCATAATTCAACGGAACATCAATCTCAGCACCATGAGGGATACTGCCTACAGAGTGCATCAGAATGAAATTACCGTTTGTGCCCACTTCTGCACGATAAGCCGGAGAAGCGAGATTTTCCATAATCTTATCTGCTGTTTCCTTATAGTTTTTGTCGGGAATGTATGTACTCAACTCGTACAAAGCAGATGCCGTACATGCAGCAGCCGAAACGTCACGGGGTTCGTTCGGAATATTGGGAGCATCAAAGTCCCAATACGGTACAAGGTCTTCCGGCAAGTTCGGATTATTGAAGATAAAGTTATAAATCTTTTCAGCCATATCAAGATACTTCTGATCGTGGGTATAACGGTAACACATGGTGTATCCATAAATAGCCCATGCCTGTCCGCGTGCCCAGGCAGATTCGTCAGCATACCCCTGTGCGGTTTGTTTCTTACGTACCTCACCGGTTACGGGATCATAATCCACTACGTGATAACAGCTGTTATTGGCACGGAAATGGTTCTTCATGGTGGTATCGGCATGCTTCACGGCAACATTATAATAAGTGGAATCGCCTGAAAGCTTGGAAGCTTCGAACAATAGTTCCAGGTTCATCATATTATCTATAATAACCGGGCATTTCCAACCGCGTTCTGCCTGCCAACCTTTATCGGCATCCCAAGACTGAAGTACGCCTGCCGCCGGACGGAAACGGGTAGAAAGAGACTTAGCCGTCTGAATAATCACAGGCTTGTATTCTTCTTTACCGGCAAAACGATATCCGTTCAGATAGCTGCAACCAATCATAAAGCCCACATCATGATGCCAGGTCAGGTATTGCACGGAATCCAGCGCTTCTGTATACTTCTCAGCCAGCGGCAACCATTTCTTATCACCGGTCAACTCATACATATGCCAGATATTACCGGGGAAAAAACCGGAACACCAGTCATCAATGGGTACATAAACAATGCTACCGTCTTTGTTGATAGTTCTTGGATTCAGAATTTTCCCTGACTTTTCGATAATGTCGGTCTGAATGGTCTCCTGCGCCACCGCATTATCAATATTCTCTTGGATAAAGTTGCTCTCGGTCTGCTTCTGACTTGTGCAACCCGCCAAAACTAGGAGGGATATTCCCAATGTCGTGAGGATTGTTTTCATAATAATGATTTGTTTATTAAAGTTTCGTATTCTTTCGTCAGCAAAAGTAGCGCAGGTTTACAGAAAAGACCCTCCTAAATTATACAGGAAAAGAGCAAAATTGTTACATTTGCACATAAATCATACAGATTGAACTTTTTAATCATATTGAAAACATGACTCCACAAGAATTTTTCAAGAAAGATCTCTTTGCAGAACAAACCGGTGTAGAACTACTGGAAGTACGCGAAGGATATAGTAAGGCACGCCTCGTTATCACGGAGAATCACCTTAACGCAGGACATCGCACCCAAGGCGGAGCCATCTTCACTCTTGCAGACCTGGCACTGGCCGCCGCTGCTAATTCACATGGTACATTGGCTTTCTCCCTGTCTTCCAATATCACCTTTTTGCGCGCCAGCGGACCGGGCGACACGCTGTATGCCGAAGCACGCGAACGGTACATCGGACGTACTACCGGATATTACCAGATAGATATCACGAACCAGGACGGAAAATTGATTGCTACATTCGAGTCCAGCGTATTCAGAAAAGGGGATCCGCTTCCGTTCAGCTTATAACTATCTCATTTCTTCTTTACTACCGACGTCATCGGATAACGATTTCCTTGTACGCTCTTCAGGAAAGCCTTTGCCGACCCGAAGTTAAGATACATATCCAGACGAATCGGGAGATGATTCTTATCATCTGAGATAAAGAAAGTAATCACTTCTTTTTCTTTTCCTTTCTTATATTCTACAAAAGAGAATACGAGGCAACGATAAATCGTATCATTATTGGCTTTTACATCTTCTTTGCCCCGGTAAATCAGCGTCTGTTCTTCTACCTTACGTCCGGTGGCCATAGGGAAAAGAATCCGGTCGCCTATTTTATAATCTGCCGGATCGTAAGAACGCGCCTGCGCCAGGATACTCAACATATCGAAGATGCAACGGCTGTCACTGTATTCCATCTCTTGCGGATCGCGGACCGGATTGTGCCAGATACGCCTCTGTTTCACGTTGGATACGCCATCCTTATATGAAAACCAAGCTTCATCCACCGTATAGCGGTCACCCTCTTCGGCCGCTTTACGGAAGTAGAGCGGCTCCAGCTTTTCACTGACGTAGCAAGTCAGCGTATCACGCATCTTAAAGAAGAAATCGGTCTTTTTACTTCCTACTGAAAGCAGGTTGAAGCGGTAGGCAGGTTGTGACTGGTAAGTAGTGGAGAAGGTGGTCAGACTTGCCAGCCCTACCTTCTTCCAGATAAACTTCCAATTAAAATATAAATCGTACATCACGTGCTCGCCGGACTGAAATGCGGTGTTTTGAGCCGTACATTGTGCCTTGGCAGGCGTGGACATCATCGTAAGTAATAGTGCTCCCAACAGGCAGAACACCCATCCGCGCTTACCGGTTATTGCCGGAGCTGCGGTTATTCTGGTTTCTCTTTTTCTTGTCTTCATCTGGTTTTTGTTTTTTGAGTTCATCCGGTTTCTGTTTATCCAGCGGCTTTTCATGTATGTTCCAATCCTGGGTCAAGTCGAAATTAGCTTTCAGTTCTATCACCTGAGGATAGTAATACACTTTCTCCGGTTGCCGTTTGTCTTCGTATTTTCCGGTGTCCCACACACCGTTTCCATTCGTATCATTTATAAGGCGCGCACTATATTTGCCGGGATTCAGGAAGTAGAAATCTGCCTTACCATCGACAACCGGCACTGTACGTACCACTTTATCCTGTGCGTCCAGCAATTCTACAAAAGCAATCGAATCCGCTCCCGTCACATTATAGAATATTTGCCCATACTCTTCAGGTTTCTTCACCTTAAATTCTTTCTTTATCTTATCGGTGAAAAGGCCATATATTCCATGGAAAGCCGTCGAGTCGACTTCAAAAGCATAGCTTTCACCGGGCACCCAATCTGCATAAACATTATAGCGCATCAGGTTCAGAGAGTCCGGAACAAAATCGTAAGGGACATCATTCCACAAGCTGTCTACTTTCTGTTTCAGATGAATAGCACCATCAGCAGCAGTTGCCAACGGTTCAGTAAACGTAAGAGAGATGTAGTCGTAGATATCCATCGTACCCGGTGCATATACATCTACAGGTAAGAATACCGTCGGTTCTACATACTCCTTCCCCTCTTTCTCCGCTTTCTTTTTGGCTTTTTCCAGTTCCTTTTCTTTCTTCTCACGTTCCTTTTCAAGTTCTTTCTCGGACTTAGGTCGAATTTTCGATACAAGTCTCAGAGTATCCGTACGCGGTACCAACTGGTTGAGCGTATCCGTATAGAGGTAAGTGAGACTCATCTTCAAAGTATCCATCTTATAGATCAAAGAGTCTCTTATCCAATAATGAAGCGTATCAATGCGTCCGGTAGGCTTCTCCACGATGAAAGCGTTGGTTTCATCGAAATTCAGTCCCTTCAACAACGGCAGGCTGTCAGCCTGGGTAGAGAAATAGAAAGAGAATTTCCGGGATTCGGGACGTTCGCTCCTGATGAGACGTTGCGACAAAACCCGTTCTTTGAAACAGCGCAATATAACGTCATCCGGAGAAAAATGAGTATAAGCTCTCTCCATGATCGTATCTATCGTCAGAGAATCTTTCCAGAGTGTATCAAGACGTGTCCGTTCATCCATGGCAGGAATAATCAGGGAGTCTTCGAAAGCAATCATTTCAGTGGGCTGACTATAATAGAAGTTTTGGTCGTAGATGCGGTATTCACCCGGAGCAACACCCCGAATTGTGAAACGTCCGCGACTGTCGGTACGACCTACACGTTCAAAAGGTATCGTAGTAAAGGCCGAGTCAGCTAAATTGGAATGCATACCTACCAGCATACCTTTCACCGGTTCCAGATTGGCTGCATTCAACACGGTACCAGAAACCACCATCGAGTCGATAACGGAACCCGTGGAGAAAGTAAACCCGAAATCGGGCAACGGATTACCTTCATTATTGTCCTGAATAGCATCCGAGAAGTCTATCGAATAAGTAGTATTCGGTTTGAGAGTATCCTTTAAGGTGATTACCACCTTCTTCCCATTCGCCTTTATCTCCGGTTGTTGCACCTGAGGTGGAGAAATCACGATCTTCTCCCCGGGTTTCTCAAGCTTGATGAATTCATCGAATTCAATCGTAACTTTCTTCCGGTTATTATTGAGGGCGCCCGGCGCAGGCGTACTACCTACGAAGCGTGGAGGGGTTTCATCAATAGCACCACCTTCCGGACGACCGATGCTGGCGCAAGAATAAAGCACGACACCAACAACGGCAACACCTGCCAGACGATTGAAAAGAGACTTCATATCTAAATATTTATTACGTAATATGCTGCAAAAATAAAGGTTATCCCTTAATAAACAGAATGCTTTACAGTATTTTAATCAAAAAAGAGCAAGAAGACAGTAAAAACAGATAAAACAAAGGAAAGGTTCAATCGGGAGGATGAAAGAGAAGATACTTCAGCAAGACCCTGAGAAAGCGGGCAACTATCTGTGTGACAACCCACTGGGTGTTCCACAACAATCAGTCGCAATGAAACACGAGTTCAGTCGTAGTGGGAAGTACCTTCAGTCGTAGTGGGAGCTAGCTTCAGTCGTAATGGGAAATAGCTTCACTCGTAATGAGAATATTATTCCTTTCTGTAATATAGAAACCGGAGAGGTAAAAGCTGGTTAGAATGGCATATTGGAGACTTATATATAAGATATGTATGAAACATAGTTAAAAATAGACGCAAATAGAACTAATCTGTTCAAAAATAGATAATTTTGCAGCCGGAAAACCCGAAGAGTGCTTTTAGTTTTCCCCTTTGTCCTCCGTATTATCCAACTATGACAAAACATAAAAAGCCTTTTTTACCAAGATGAAAAAATAAACCAAAAGACAGAGAATAATTACAAGTATGAAGAGTAGATTGATTTTATTGGCATGTTGCCTGTCACTGTTCAGTTGCGGACAAAGTGACAAAACTACGGGTAAAGCACCCGAATTTGCAGTGATTACAGTGGAAACAACCACTGCCAACTTAACGAACAGCTATCCGGCTACGATCAGAGGTAAACAAGATGTAGAAATCCGCCCCATGGTAAGCGGTTTCATCACCAAGTTACATGTAGACGAAGGTGCAGTAGTACGTAAAGGGCAAGTGTTGTTCAGCATTGACCCTGTACAGTATCAAGCAGCCGTAAACTCAGCCAAAGCTGCTGTTGAAACAGCCAAAGCAGCCGTAAACACGCAAGAACTTACCGTAAACAACAAGCGTGAGCTGAACAAAAAGAACATCATCAGCAACTACGATTTGCAGATGGCAGAGAATCAACTGGCACAAACAAAAGCACAATTAGCACAAGCTGAAGCACAATTAGTAAACGCCAAGAACAATCTGTCGTACACCAGTGTAACCAGCCCCAGCGATGGTGTAGTAGGTAACATCCCCTACCGTGTAGGTAGTTTGGTTAGCCCTTCCGTTGCCAACCCGCTGACTACTGTAGCCGATATTTCTGAAATGTATGCTTACTTCTCCATGACCGAAAGACAACTGCTGTCTCAGATCCGCGAGGGTGGTAGCATCAAGGAAATTCTGGAAAGAATGCCCGATGTACAATTACAACTCATCGACGGAACCATGTATGCCGACAGTGGCCGCGTAGAAACCATCAGCGGCGTTATCGATCAGACTACCGGTTCGGTAACTATGCGTGCCCTCTTCCCCAACAAGCACAATGTGCTGCGTAGCGGAAGTACCGGTAATGTAGTATTCCCCAATCCGATGACGGATGTTATTATGATACCTCAATCGGCCACTACAGAAATACAGGACAAGAAGTTCGTATTCGTACTACAGCCTGACAACACCCTGAAGAATACGGAAATTAAGGTGTTTAAGCTGAACGACGGCAAGTATTACTACGTAACCGAAGGCTTGAAAGCCGGTGACAAAGTAGTAATGGAAGGTGTGCAGAACCTGAGAGATGGAGCAGCTATCACTCCTATCACTCCTGCCGAGAAAGAAGCTGAATATCAAAAAGCACTGAAAGACCAGAAAGAAGGCAATATCCAAACTGCGTTCAATTAACGTTTAACGGTTAATGATTAGTGATCAGCGGCTGCGCTATTATACCGCAGGTACTTATCACTAATCACCAACCCCTAATCACTAAATAACATGAAATTAGATAGATTTATTAATCGTCCGGTACTATCTACGGTAATCTCCGTGCTGATAGTGATCCTGGGTCTTATTGGTCTGGCAACCTTGCCTATCACCCAATACCCGGACATTGCACCGCCAACCGTATCGGTGCGTGCCACCTACACGGGTGCCAACGCCCAAACGGTGTTGAACTCCGTTATTGCACCGCTGGAAGACCAGATCAACGGTGTAGAGAACATGATGTACATGACTTCCAATGCCACCAACAGTGGTTCCGCCGATATTTCCGTTTACTTCAAACAGGGAACCAACCCGGATATGGCTGCCGTAAACGTACAGAACCGTGTATCTATGGCACAAGGTCTGCTGCCTGCCGAAGTAACCAAGGTAGGTGTGACGACACAAAAGAGACAGACTTCCATGTTGATGGTATTCTCTATTTATGATGAGACGGACCAATACAACATCGAATTCCTCGAAAACTATGCCAACATCAACCTTATTCCTGAAGTAAAACGTGTGGCCGGTGTAGGTGATGCAATGGTGTTGGGTACTGACTACTCTATGCGTATCTGGCTGAAGCCTGACGTGATGGCTCAGTATAAATTGATACCTAATGATGTAGCAGCAGCTTTGGCAGAACAGAATATCGAGGCTGCCCCCGGACAGTTTGGTGAACGTGGTAATCAGACATTCCAATATACAATACGTTACAAAGGACGTCTGCAACAGTCGGAAGAATTTGAGAACATCGTTATCAAAGCAATGGAAAACGGAGAAGTACTCCGACTGAAAGATATTGCCGATATCGAACTGGGACGTCTGACCTATAGTTTCAATAACACCGTTAACGGTCATAAGGCCGTCAGTTGTATTGTATTCCAGATGGCCGGAAGTAACGCTACACAAACCATCAGTGACCTGGAAACATTGCTGAATGATTATTCCGATAAACTGCCCGCAGGCTTGCATATCAATATTGCACAGAGTGCCAACGACTTCTTGTTCGCCTCTATTCATGAGGTAATCAAGACATTGATCGAGGCCTTTATCTTGGTGTTCATCGTGGTATATGTCTTCTTGCAGGACTTCCGTTCTACGTTGATTCCCGCCATCGCTATTCCTGTAGCATTGATTGCAACATTCTTCGTACTGAAACTAATCGGCTTCAGTATCAACTTGCTGACCCTTTCGGCCATGGTGCTTGCCATTGCGATAGTGGTCGACGATGCCATAGTCGTCGTCGAGGGTGTCCATGCGAAGTTGGACCAGGGGTATAAGTCTGCCCGTGCCGCTTCCATCGACGCCATGAGTGAATTGGGTGGTGCCATCGTTTCTATTACGCTGGTCATGATGTCTGTATTTATCCCTGTAAGTTTCATGGGGGGTACGGCAGGTATATTTTACCGACAGTTCGGTCTGACGATGGCTATCGCTATCGGTTTCTCCGCATTGAACGCTTTGACGTTGAGTCCGGCATTGTGTGCCATCTTCCTGAAACCGCATGATGAGCATGGTGAAAAGAAATCGACATTTATCAGCCGTTTCCATACAGGCTTCAATGTAGCTTATGAAAAGATGCTGAAGAAATACAAAAATAATGTATTATTCTTCATCCAAAAGAAATGGTTAAGTTTCGGTCTTGTAGCCGGTTCCATCGTATTACTGATTTTCTTCATGAAGATTACTCCAACGGGTATGGTGCCTAACGAAGATACGGGTACCATCATGGGTGTAGTAACTCTGCCTCCGGGTACTTCACAGGAACGCGCACAAGAGGTGCTGAACCGTGTAGATAGCCTTGTGGCCGCCGAACCGGCTGTTGCATCCCGTACAGTGATTTCCGGTTATAGCTTCATCGGTGGACAGGGACCTTCTTACGGTTCTATCATCATCAAGCTGAAAAACTGGGACGAACGTTCCACAATGCAGAATTCAAACATCGTCTACATCACGCTCTTTATGCGTGCACAAAAGATTATCAAGGAAGCGCAGGTACTGTTCTTCGCTCCTCCGATGATTTCTGGTTACTCTGCATCCAGCGACATCGAGTTAAACATGCAGGATAAGACTGGTGGTGACCTGAACCACTTCTTCGATGTAGTGAAATCTTACAATGCCGCATTGGAAGCGCGCCCGGAAATCA
>OGNV01001768.1_pt1 | contig 12309 bp, 7 predicted proteins | sample 1573561 | NCBI WGS metagenome assembly OGNV01 (sample SAMEA2581892, study PRJEB24529) | metagenome | biome: Human gut stool | place: China | collected 2011
GGGAGATAAAAAGCTTCTTACTTGCATCCGAAAAAGAGAGAGAGCTTGCAACATAATAGAAAACCTTGTATAATTCATAATTGATATCCATCGATCATATCCTCAGTAGTATAGTATAGTATAGGATATATTATATACCTTTCACAAAGGAGAGAAAAGGAGATTATCATGAAAAAGGGAATTTTGAAAACCTTATGCGGATTGATGGCGGCACTCATGCTGCTTGTGTTCGCAGGAACACCCGTTACAACTCAGGCAGCAAAACTGCCATATTACATTAAAATCAATCGTCAGCAGAACTGTGTGACCGTATATGCACTTGATTCCAAAGGCAAATATACCAAACCGGTCAAAGCATTTGCCTGCTCTGTCGGTGTCAACAATGCCACCCCGACAGGAACATTTTCGATTCCGGCAAAATACCGCTGGCATACACTTATGGGCGGTGTGTACGGACAGTATTGCAGCCGTATTCACGGTGGTGTGCTGTTCCACTCTGTGTTTTACAGTGCACAGGATCCGAGCAGGCTGGCATACAATTCTTATAACCGTCTGGGACAGACGGCATCCCACGGATGTGTCCGTCTGAATGTGGAAGATGCCAAGTGGATCTATGACAACTGCCCGGTAGGAACCAAAGTAACCATCTATGACAGCAAAGATCCGGGACCATTGGGCAAGCCTACCCCGATCCGTATTGATGTAAACAGTCCGTACCGCGGATGGGATCCGACCGATCCGGATCCGAGAAATCCATGGCTGAAACTTCGCCCGACGATTAAGGGAATCAAGAATAAAACCATCGAGAGAACAAACAGCAAAGTAGATCTGAAAAAGGGTGTGAAAGCTACCGATTACAGAGGTAAGACACTTAAATTTACCGTTTCCGGAAAAGTCAATGCGGCAAAGACCGGAAAATATAAGATTACATACACCGCAAAAGATGCCAAAGGAAACAAGACCCAAAAGAGCATCGTAATTACCGTAAAAGATACGAAAGCACCATCCATCAGCCTGAAGCGAAAGACACTGACCTACAATAAAGCCGTTTCCAAAGAAAAACTGGTTTCTGCAATTAAGGCAGATGTAGTGGCAAAAGATTTGGGCAAAAAACTTGCGTCAAAATATGTTTTCGTGGATGCCAGAGAAGCACATAAGGCAGTTACCGCTATGGAAAGAGGAACCTATGGAACTTATAGCGTGACCGTATATGTCAAAGATACGGCAGGAAATAAATCCAGAAAGCTGAAAGTAAAGATTAATTTTGTAAATCCAAACCCGGGTACCGATCAGCCGGATCAGCCGGAACCGGACACTCCGGGCGTTGTAACGGACAGTGCAATTACCGTACAGTAATTTCATAAGAACAGGTAATAGATATCGTAAGCGATATTAATTTTACTTAATTGTCAACCCATGATACAATAACATAAAGATCAATAGAATGCCCCCAAATGCAGGGGGCATTCCGTTTCGCAAAAGAAGGAGGTAAATCCAATGGGCAATGTACGTCGTGTGTACGTAGAAAAGAAACCGGATTTTGCCGTAAAGGCAAAAGAATTAAAACATGAGGTAAAGCATTATCTCGGAATCGCTGCAGATCAGGTGCGTGTTCTGATCCGTTATGATGTGGAAAATGTATCGGATGCCACTTACCAGAAGGCATTGCAGACGGTATTTTCCGAGCCACCAGTGGATGATATTTATGAGGAGAACTTTGACGCAGAAGGCGGAAACGTATTTTCCGTAGAATTCCTGCCGGGACAGTTCGACCAGAGAGCGGATTCCGCAGAGCAGTGCGTGAAGCTTTTAAATGAGGATGAGGAGCCGATTATCCGCAGCGCGACGACCTATGTGATCAAGGGTGACATCACAGAGGATGAGTTAGAGGCGATCAAAAAGTATTGTATCAATCCGGTAGATTCCCGTGAGACCGGTATGGACAAGCCGGATACCCTCGTACAGAATTTCGATGAGCCGGCAGACGTGGCAGTTTTCGACGGATTTATCGACATGGCAGAAGCACACTTAAAGGAACTGTACAGCTCTTTAAATCTTGCCATGACCTTTAAGGATTTCTTACATATCCAGAATTACTTCAAAAATACCGAGAAGCGGAATCCGTCCGTGACAGAGATCCGCGTGCTTGATACTTACTGGAGTGACCATTGCCGTCATACCACCTTCTCGACAGAACTTAAAAATGTGAAGTTTGATGAAGGATTTTACCAGGCACCAATCAAAAAGACTTACGAAGAATATCTTGATACCCACAAGAAACTGTATGCGGGACGCGATGACAAGTTTGTCTGCCTGATGGATCTGGCACTGCTTGCCATGAAACGTCTGAAAAAAGAAGGAAAACTTGCAGACCAGGAAGAATCTGACGAAATCAATGCATGTTCCATTGTGGTACCAGTGGAAGTAGATGGAAAGACAGAGGAGTGGCTTGTAAACTTTAAGAACGAGACACATAACCATCCGACCGAGATTGAGCCGTTCGGTGGTGCTGCTACCTGTTTAGGCGGAGCCATCCGTGATCCGCTTTCCGGAAGAACCTATGTCTATCAGGCAATGCGTGTGACCGGAGCCGCAGATCCAACCGTATCCGTAAAAGATACGATTGAGGGTAAGCTGCCACAGAAGAAGATCGTGCGCGAGGCAGCCAGAGGTTACAGCTCTTATGGAAACCAGATCGGACTGGCAACCGGATATGTCAAAGAAGTTTACCATCCGGATTATGTAGCAAAACGTATGGAGATCGGTGCTGTCATGGGTGCCGCACCGAGACGTGCCGTACAGAGACTGACCTCCGATCCGGGAGATAAGATTATCCTTCTGGGCGGACGTACCGGACGTGACGGTATCGGTGGAGCGACCGGTTCTTCCAAGGCGCACAATACAGAGTCCACATCGGTATGCGGTGCTGAGGTACAGAAAGGTAATGCACCGACTGAGCGTAAACTGCAGCGTCTGTTCCGCAGGGAAGAAGTCAGCCATATCATTAAAAAATGTAACGATTTCGGTGCCGGCGGTGTATCGGTAGCCATCGGTGAGCTTGCAGACGGACTGCGCGTGAATCTGGACAAAGTACCGAAGAAATATGCCGGTCTGGACGGAACGGAGATTGCAATCTCCGAGTCCCAGGAGCGTATGGCAGTGGTTGTCGCTCCGCAGGATGTCGAGCAGTTCCTTGCTTATGCAAAAGAAGAAAACCTTGAAGCAACCGAGGTGGCAGTTGTTACCGAGGAGCCGAGACTGATCTTAGAGTGGAGAGGAAAAGACATTGTCAATATTTCCCGTGCATTCCTCGATACCAACGGTGCGCATCAGGAAGCAGATGTCGAAGTCGAGATGCCAAAAGAGGAAGACAACTTCTTTAAAAAGATCGAACTTCCGAAAGTTGCAGACGCATTACAGAAAAACGACAACAAATCAGCATGGCTTGCCATGCTTGCGGATCTTAATGTATGTTCCCAGAAGGGACTTGTCGAGATGTTTGACGGTTCCATCGGTGCGGGAAGTGTCTACATGCCATACGGCGGCCGCTATCAGCTGACCGAGACACAGAGCATGGTTGCCAAACTTCCGGTTCTGAAAGGAAAATGCGATACCGTAACCATGATGTCCTACGGATTTGATCCGTACTTATCCTCCTGGAGTCCATACCACGGATCGGTATATGCCGTACTGGAATCCCTTTCCCGTATCGTGACCGCCGGTGGTGACTACAAGAAAGTACGCTTCACCTTCCAGGAGTATTTCCGCAGAATGAGTGAAGATCCAAAGAGATGGAGTCAGCCGTTTGCAGCACTGCTCGGTGCATTTGATGCACAGATCGGTTTTGGTCTGCCGTCCATCGGTGGAAAAGATTCCATGTCCGGAACCTTTAACGATATTGACGTGCCTCCGACACTGGTTTCTTTCGCAGTCGATGTGGCAAGAGAAAAAGACGTGATCACACCGGAACTGAAAGAAGCAGGAGATAAGCTGGTACTCTTTACGATCGAAAAGAACGCGTATGATCTGCCGGTATATGAACAGGTGATGAAACTGTATGATAAGATTCATGAGCTGATCGGCAAGGGAGCAATCCGCAGTGCCTATGCACTGGACGGAAAAGGTCTGGCAGCAGCAGTCAGCAAGATGGCATTCGGTAACAAACTGGGTGTAACCATCGCCGATGATGTCACTGCAGAAACCTTATTTGCACCGGGATTCGGTAATATCGTAGCAGAAGTAAAAGAAGAGTTTCTTCCTATTATAAAAGAAGCATCCGCAATCGTTATCGGAGAAGTGAACGACGCACAGAAATTCGTATACAAAGACATGACTCTTTCCATGGATGAGGCACTTGATGCATGGCAGGGAACACTCGAGCGTGTATTTCCAACCCGCGCAACCGAGGATAAAGAAAAAGTACAGAGTGACGTATACGATACAAAGAACATCTATGTATGCAGAAACAAAGTCGCAAAGCCGACCGTATTCATTCCGGTATTCCCTGGAACAAACTGTGAGTACGACAGTGCGAAAGCGTTTGAGCGTGCAGGTGCCAATACAATTGTAAAAGTATTCAAGAATCTGAGTGCAGCAGACATCCGTGATTCTGTCGATGAATTTGTCAAGGCAATCAACCAGTCACAGATCATCATGTTCCCGGGTGGATTCTCCGCAGGAGATGAGCCGGAAGGATCTGCAAAGTTCTTTGCAACGGCATTCCGGAATGCAAAGATGACAGAGGCAGTAGGCAGACTGCTGTCAGAACGTGACGGACTGGCACTTGGTATCTGCAACGGATTCCAGGCACTGATCAAACTGGGACTTGTTCCTTACGGACAGATCCAGGCACAGAGTGCGGATTCCCCGACACTGACCTACAACACCATCAACCGCCACATCAGCAAGATGGTATATACCAAGGTTGTGACAAACAAATCCCCATGGCTGCAGCAGGCAAAGCTTGGTGCAACATACTGCAACCCGGCATCCCATGGAGAGGGACGTTTCGTAGCTCCGAAGGAATGGCTGGACAAGCTTTTTGCAAACGGACAGGTTGCCACCCAGTATGTCAATGAAGCCGGCGAGCCAACCATGGATGAAGAGTGGAATGTCAATGGTTCGTACATGGCAATCGAGGGTATCACCAGTCCGGATGGACGTGTACTCGGAAAGATGGCACACAGCGAGCGCCGCGGTGAGGCCGTTGCCATGAACATCTACGGAGAGCAGGATATGAAGATCTTCGAATCCGGAGTTGCTTACTTTAAATAGAATTGTTTATCTTCACGCGTAGTTTCACTCGAACTACGCGTGAAATAGTTTTAATAATAGAAAAAAGTGAAAAAACTCTTAAATGCTTAAGAAAATATTAAAGAATTTTTTCAATAAAATGTAATTTTGGTGTTGCAAAGATACAATACTTGGTGTATGATTGTCACGTAGAGTAGTTAAAAGAGTACTATAAATAGTACGACAAGTGATGAACTACTATCGAGGCTATGGAAACTGGAACTTGTTCCAGACAGACCTTACAATTACAGATACATATTAGAAATATAAGTCATCGGAACCTCAGCTTGCTGATCTTGATGCTGGACAATCAACGTTGATATCACACTCTACGCCGACGTCTGATGTGCGAAAGTTTCTGGTCATTTATGATTTGTGTGTCTGCAGATGAAACTGACGATGGACTTAACAGTAAGACCGAGGAAGGTCAGTGGAGGCAATTAGCGAGAACATTGGATTGGAAGAATCGTCCGCAGCGGTTTGGAAGAGAAGATGAAGGAACTTAAACGTGCAGGGTTAAACGAGTAGAAGAGATGGAAGTTAGTCAAAAAGAAAGAGAGGAAAAAACATGAAATCAAGCAAAAAAGTGTTAGCTTTTGCTCTCGCTGCAGCTATGGTTGTAACAGCAGTTCCTGCTACAAACGCACAGGCAGCTTCTACAGCAAAGCTTAGCGCAAAAAAAGCCACAGTTTATTCTGAGGGCTACAAGACAGTTACAGTTAAAACTCCAAAGTCTTGGAAGTCTGTTAAAGTAACTGCAACAAGCAACAAGAAGTCTGTTGCAAAAGTTAAGAAGACAGCAGCAAAGAAGATCAAGGTTACAGGTGTTAAGCCAGGTACCGCTAAAGTTACGGTTAAGGTAACTTACAAGACTTCTACAAAGAAGAATGCTAAGGCAAAGACAAAGAAACTTACTTACACACTGAAAGTTGCTAAGGTAGGCGTTGCTTTATCTGGAGATTCAGTAGTAGCTATTGGAAACACAACTAAGTTAACAAATACTAAGAAAAATTCTTCAAGAGCTAAGATTACTTACACGTCAAGCGATGATTCTATCGCAACAGTAGCAGCTGACGGTACAGTAACTGGTGTTAAGGCTGGTAAGGTAACAATCACAGCTAAGATTACCGTTGGTAAGGATTCAGCTACAACTACTAAGGATGTAGAAGTTAAGAACTATGTTCTTTCTACTGTAGCACAGAACAAGTTGACAGAGCTTACAGCTACTGTTGCTGGAAACACAAAGAACCTTAAGACCACTGATTTCACAGTAAAGAATACAACTTCAAATGTTGTTTATCCGGTATCTAAGGTATCTGTTGATTCTAAGGATGCAACAAAGGTTACATTAACACTGTTCAGCGAGTTAAGCGATGGTGCTAACTATGATGTGACACTTGACGGAACAACAAAGTCTTTCAAGGCTTCTGATGGAAAGGTTGCTTCTATCGCACTTGATAATGCAACAATCCCATATGCAACAGAGACAGAAGTAAAGCTTGTTTCTAAAGATGCTAACGGTGTTGTATTAAAAGAGCTGAAGACAACAGATGCAGATGCTCATTATACATTTACAATTGATACAAAGGGAAATGGATATACAAACGGTTCTAAGTTATACTTAAATAAGGTAAACGATACTGCTGAAGCAACGATCGAGTACAAGACAGGAAAGTATGACCAGAATGGTAAGGCAGAAGGAAACATCGGACCAAACAAAGTTACAATTACTGCTGTAGATCAGGCTGTTGTAAACGGATTTGATGTAAGAATTGACAAGGCTACGACAACTAAGTTCGATAAGGCTAAGGATTCTAAGAAGCTTGCTGTAAAGGATCCAACACAGTACGCTGCATTCCTTAAGATTAAAGATGCAAACGGTAACGAGATCAAAGATTACAACAAATATACAGTAGAGTCTTCTGACAAGGCTACATTAATGCTTGGAGCATCTACTCTTGATTCTAAGCACAGTGTAAACGTAACTGCTGTTAAGGCTGGTACTGCTTACATCCTTATTAAGAAGGATAACAAGATTGTTGGTTCTGTAGCTGTTGAAATCGTAGCAGAAAGAACTGTTGCAACACTTGAGTTAGATTCTTACAATGTAACTCTTTCTAAGCAGTTAAAAAATACAAAGACTGTTACTGCAACTGTAAAGGATCAGTACGGTGATGATATTGCCGCTAATTTAAGCGTAGAGTGCTTATCTACAGATGTTTCTAACTTAAGCACATCTGCTGTAGCTGGAAGCACATATTACACAATCAACGGAAAGAAAGTAACTTTCAATAGTGAAAATGTTGCTGCTGGAAACTATGTTTACAAGATTTCTTACAAGAACAGTGATAACAAAGAAGTAGTTGCTAAGACTGTTTCTGTAGCTGTAAAGGATGCTAAGACTACCGTACCTGATGCTTGGAGAATTGATGTTGATAACAACAATTTCGATCTGAAGGTTGACAAGGATACAACAGCTGATAAGAATATCGCAATCCAGGTTGTTGGTATGAAAGATGGCATTGATGTTAAGTATGAGACAATTAAGTCCATTTCTGTAAAGGATGCTAAGGGAAATGCTGTTGTAACAACAACAAGTGGTTCTGCTGTATTAGTAAAGGCTATTACAACAGCAACAAGTGGTTCCGCAATCGTTGCTGATAAGAAGCTTGCTACAGGAACATACTCTGTAAAGGCTACAATCACAAACAACGAAGGAAAAGATATTGAGCTTTCTACTACATTTACTGTAAAGGATACTCAGGATAAGGCTTCTGTTGATGTAAAGGATAACACTGTAGCTGGTGCTACTGTAGCTGATGCTGTAAAGAATGCACTTACTGTAACATACGGTGAGACAACATATAGCAGCCGTTCTGACAAGGCCGCAGCTGATCAGCCATTAGTTATTGCAGCTGTTGAAGGTATCAAGAACAACGGTGTTAAGTTCACATCTGGAACTCAGACTGTTGCATCTGGTGAATATTTCACAATTACTAAGCTTGCTGTAACTGTAAAGGTTGACGGAAATGTTTATACAAACATGGAAGTTTCTGTACCAGGAGCAATCACAATCAAATAATTTTGGTTTGATGAATAGGTAAAAAAGAGAGTCGCGTTTCGCGGCTCTCTTTCTTTAATTTGTGCGCCTTGCGGCGCACGTTTCTAATGGGTGAAAGTCCCTAATCCGCCCTAGTAGTGGGAAGGATATAGCCAAGACCAAGGGTGTCCTATTCATAGCAGCGATTATGATTAACGTGAGGGGAATCTGAAGGAAGGTGGCGGCAAATCTCTGGTCTGACGAACAGAAATCACATCAGGCTATAGCTAAGGATAAAGTTGCAATACAAACTATGCAGAAGTGTTCGACTACTCTAAGATTACTGAAAAGAGCGGTGTCATCACAGACTATTGGACGAACAATCTTTTGGATTTGATTTTGCGAAAGGACAATCTTAATGAAGCCTACAAACAAGTTAAGAGAAACAAGGGAAAAGGTGGAATTGATGGTATGCAGGTGGATGAACTTCTGCCCTTCCTAAGAGAAAACCAAGAAACCCTAATCCAAGAGATAAGGGAAGGAAGATATAAGCCGAACCCAGTTCGAAGGGTAGAAATACCCAAGGAAGCAAAAGGCGAGTTTCGAAAGCTAGGAGTTCCTACTGTTGTCGACAGAGTAATTCAACAGGCAATAGCACAGGAACTATCGCCAATCTTTGAGGAACAATTCTCGGAGAATAGTTTTGGTTTTAGACTGAAAAGAGGAGCACACGATGCCCTCAGACAATGCCAAAAGAATGTAAATGACGGCTACGTATATGTGGTGGATATGGACTTGGAAAAGTTCTTCGACACAGTATGTCAGAGTAAACTCATTGAGGTATTGTCACGAAGCATCAAGGATGTCAGAGTAATTTCACTGATACACAAATATCTAAATGCGGGAGTTATAGAAAATGGAGTGAATTTATAAAGGAACAATGTTCAGGACTAATTGATGTGGAATCTAATGTTCCGGAAAAAGAATTCCCCTGCCGCATAGGTAGCAGAGGAAGTGAAAGTAAATGGTAGTCGTTTACTGCTTTAACTGAATTCAGGAATATGGTAGGCGGTGTGTTATTCATCGCTTACAATAAAATTGTATTTTAAAGGAGAATCCGCTATACTGTAACTATTAGAAGAAGCAACGAATAGGTTGGAGGCTTTTATGGAGCAGCGATTAAAATTACCTGTAGGAATCGAATTTTTTGATGAAATTCGGATATCCGGTTACTATTATATTGATAAAACAAAATTGATCGAACAATTATTACAGAACATGGGGAAAGTCAGCCTGTTCACACGCCCACGCCGTTTCGGGAAAACGCTGAACATGAGCATGCTGAAATGCTTTTTTGAGATCGGAACCGCCCCTGCTCTGTTTGACGGACTTTATATTTCAGACAACAAAGAACTGTGTGATACCTATATGGGGAAATATCCGGTTATTTTTCTTTCATTGAAAGGTGTTGAGGGATTGACATTTGAGGAAGCAAAATACCGTCTGATAGAGCTGATCGGTACAGAAGCTGAAAGATTTGCATTTTTAGACGATAGCGATCGGCTTTCTGCAAATGAGAAAGAAAAATACCGTGCCTTAATTGCTTTGAACAATGGAAAATATGCCATGGAGGAAGGGCTTCTCATATCCAGCATTCAATTGCTGTCAAAACTTTTATACCAGCACTATGGACAGAAAACAGTAATACTCATTGACGAGTACGATGTACCACTGGATAAAGCATTCCAGAATGGCTATTACCGGGAAATGGTATCTCTGATCCGCGGACTTTTAGGTCAGGCTTTGAAAACCAATACTTCCCTTCAGTTTGCGGTTCTGACCGGCTGTTTACGTATTTCAAAGGAAAGTATTTTTACTGGTTTGAACAATTTCAAAATCCTGTCAATTGATGATGCACGATATGATGAACAATTCGGCTTTACGGATGCAGAGGTGTCTGACCTTTTGGAAGATTATGATTTGTCTGGACACTTTGCGGAAATAAAGGAATGGTACGATGGTTATCATTTTGGAAATGCTGATATCTATTGCCCTTGGGACGTGATAAATCATGTGGATCATTTATTGCAGGAGCCAGATGTCTGTCCACAGGCATACTGGATCAACAGCATCGGAAATGATTTAGTTAAGCGGTTTGTAGACAAAGCAGACAAAACCACACGCGACGAGATTGAGCAGCTGATTGCGGGTAATGCAATAGAAAAACGCATCCGTCTGGAACTTACCTATGATGAGATTGAAAACAGTATTGATAATCTCTGGAGTGTCCTGTTTACCACAGGATACCTGACACAGGTTGGAAAAGCGGTTGATGGTGTTTACCGGCTGGTCATCCCAAACAAAGAAGTGCGGGAAGTGTTTGTATTCCAGATACAGGAATGGTTCCGTCAGACGATTGTAGAAGACGCAAAACCAATGCAGGAACTGTGCCGGGCATTTTTAGATGGGGATGCAGAAAAAATCCAAAAACACCTGACACAGATCCTTGGCCGGATGATCAGTATTTTAGATACCAAAGCTCGTGATGAACAGAAGAAAAATTTTTATCACGGCCTGTTGCTTGGTCTGCTGCGGAGTGAACGTGACTGGCTGATCCGCTCCAACGTCGAATCTGGAGACGGTTTCTGTGATATCCTGATTGAGCCGGAAGATCCGGATGCGGGAATGATTATCGAATTGAAATATGCTGCGACATTCCGGGAACTGGACAGTGCCTGCGAAAAAGCAATGCAGCAGATCAAAGATCGCAGATATGACGAAGCCCTGCGGAATGATGGCAGGGAAAATATTTTGGCATATGGCATAGCTTTCTGCAAAAAGCGCTGTAAAAGTCGTTTGTGAAAAACTCTAAAGAAAGTGTCAAAAATAACCGTCCCCTATAAAGCAAAGGAAACGCTAACATAAACTTGATGTTGGCATTTCTTTTATCATTCAATTTTACACTTCTACTGGGAGCTGATATCCAGCAGCAGACATTTCTTTTTCAAATTCTTCCACGGAAAGATTTAGTTTTTGAGCCCCTCGTGCAATTCCATAATCGCCTTCCTGTACAGACACAAATACCTCTGTTTTTCGACCTTTTACAAGACCCTTTGCAAGACCCTTTTCAAGTCCTTCCGCAAGTCCTTCCTCTCGGCCTTCCTCGCGGAGGACATCTTCATATTTCTTTTCATCAAATTCAGTAAGACACATATCACACACCTCCCTGCGATGCTGTTCCAAAAAATCTCTGAGTATATTTTCCTCGATGCATTCCCTGACGGCAAGATCAATGGCTTCTTTTAATTCCATGGAATCCCGGTATCTTTTAATCTTTGCAACAAAGACCGCGTATTCGTATAAAACATGGCAGCTGTCCATGATGGACTGGTTCTTCCCACTGTTTATGTTGATCATTGTGGCTGTCCATTCATATTCACCAGCTCCGGTATCTGTTTCAAAGGCATCCGATAACCGCAGAGTCCTTCTTTCTTCTTCCATATCTTTTTCGCTTCCGTTGTAAAATACAATGTAATGGGGACGCGGAATTTTCAACAGATGCTTGCTATACAGCCGCTCGGATCGGTGAATCAGTTTCCGGTACTCCCTGTTTTCGCCAAACAGTTTCCGAAATACGGTATCCTTGTATTTTTTATTTACATGAATGTCATCATTTGTTTTTCCATGTTTTTTCAGAATTCCTTCCTTTATAATCTTTGGTTTATATAAAACATGGGTTATTACGGATTACAGAAGGTTTCTTAGCATGATAGCAGAATCCACAGATTCTTTCTCCATTCCATCTTCAACTAACTTTTCTGGAGTTTTTCCCTCTTTCAACTTTTGAACGATTTCAAGCAAGGTTTTCCGTTCTTCAGAACGACCTTCTTCTCGACCTTCCTCCCGGCCTTCCTCCCGGAGAACATCTTCATATTTCTTTTCATCAAATTCAGTAAGACACATATCACACACCTCCC
>OGNV01001773.1_pt1 | contig 12274 bp, 8 predicted proteins | sample 1573561 | NCBI WGS metagenome assembly OGNV01 (sample SAMEA2581892, study PRJEB24529) | metagenome | biome: Human gut stool | place: China | collected 2011
TAAGTGCACGGTTTCTGCACTGTTTTTGCACGGTTTCAAGGGATGCAATGGGTACGCTGACTTGCAAAATACGGCAAAGGGTGCAGAAATTACAACGTGAAAAATCACGATGTTTTGCGCAAAAATAACGCAAACTCGAAAGTTTCAAAATCAGAGTGCTCAGCCCGGTGGGCTCTTTTAATCAGAGGGCCAGGGATTCGAGTTCCCTCAGACAATCAGGCCCCGGGTGGTGGCTTTGAACGACAATACGGTTTGCGGAGCAAAGTGATAGACCATCTGACAGAGATTTTCAAGCATTGAAAATCATGGTGATAAAGTGGATTTTTGTTACAAATCAATAAAAATGTTGAGGAAAAAATCCTTCTGTGGTAAAATAATTAGAAAGATGCTGCGAAATCGCGGAGGGAGGAGCTGTGCAACATGCACCAGCTCCATAAACGCCTTACAGGCGCAGCCAACAGTTCCATAGAAATCATCATTGCTTGGAGTTTTGCAGATGCGTAAGAGACTGTTTGTTAGAAACTGGATCCGAAGGCTTCTAAGGTATCTTTGTATTCCGGTTGGGTTCTTCCTGGTCGTGTTTCCTCTATATAGCCTGATGATCCGCCAGACGATCCAGGCGCAGTCCTCCAGCGCGATGGAAATGCTGGCAATCGGCACCACCCAGTTTGAACGCTGCCTGAGCAATATCCGCAGCACGACGAACAAATTGTTTAGCGAAACGGAGTATACTCTGCTTGCCAGCAGTTATGACAACAGTATTCTGGGAGATTATCAGACACTGACGAGAGCCAGCAAATCGTTACAGGATAAGACCTACGATTCCTCTGTGATCACATACAGCTATATTACATTTGAGCGGAATGGCATCATATTGGATGACCGGAGCGCATATGAAAGCCATAGCAATTTTTACCCGGGAGCACTTGAGTATGAGGATGTGTCTCAGGAGGAATGGGATGCACAGAATCAGATCGATGTAACGACGATAAAGCCCGCCCATGTTGTCAAACTGATGCATTCCAGCTATGGCAATTCGTATGTCACAGTATATCAGCCCTATGTGAACACGGCGGGCCGCCTCTGCGGCGCAATGACGGTGCTGATCAAGGAAAAAGATGTCGTTTCAATGTTCCTTTCGCAGCAGCAATGGCGCAAGGAAGGGCTTTTCTGCCTGATCTCCGATGACGGAACGATCCTGGCGGGAAATAACTATGACGGAACGACACTTTCCCTGGCGAGTGATGATACGGGTTGGGAGACCTATCAGGGAAAGCGCTATCTGATGGCAACGCGATATGTGGCATCTCTGAATGCAACGGCGGTCATTGGAATGCCGCCGTCGCTCTATGAAGCGGGTCTGTTGGCAGTACAGCGTGCAATTTGTCTGTATCTGATCGTGGGCGTTCTGGGCTGTGTATTGATCAGCGTCTGCATGACACTGGAGGACATGAACAGCCTGCGTCCGATGCTGGATACGCTGGACGAGTCGGATCTGACATCACGGAAAGTGCTGAATGAGATCTTTCTCCGAAATGTGAACAGTCAGCATAAACTGGCACAGGAACTGGAGCATTCACGCAGCGAGCTGGAACATGGCAAAATGGAAATTTTGCTGCGTACAGGGTCTGTAAGTCAGGAATCCCTTCAGCAGCTGACGGATGCGGTGCAGCTGAAAGCCTATAACTTCCTGCTGCTGATCCCATCTCTTCAGGAAAATGCCGAGTGCTCACTGAAAGAGGAGCTGCGTACTGTGGTGGTGTCAGAGCAGATCCGTCAGATTTATGGGCAGAGATTTTATGTACAGGCAACGGCAGATGACCTGATCCTGGTGATCCTGACGCAGGAAACGGATGAAGCAGAGGAACTGCGGGAAATGTGTTTCCGCACAGAGCAGCTGTATGATGCGCTGCATCTGACAACCCCCCTGATATTGAGCGATCCTTTTGAGAAAATGGAGCAGTTGTCAGATATTTACTGGAAGGCCCGCAACGTAGCGGCCTATGCGGATCCGACACAGAAGATCTGCTATTTGGGGAACAGCAGTGCGCAGCGCGGTACCACGGTGAATGCAACCAATGCAGCGCGGCTTCGGGAGTATCTGCTTTCCGGATGTACGGAAGAGGCGGTTTCGCTTCTGAGTGAACTGTTCTCGGTGGATAATCTGGACCCGGAAAACTTCAAGCAGGATTTTTACACGGCAGGCGGCATTCTGCTGAACACGGCGGAAAGGGTATGCTGTCCGGATATCGCCTATCTGTGCAGTTATGACTCTAAACTGACTGCCCGCCAGATGCTGAGCCGGCTGCAGGACTGCTGTGTGGAGATCTGCAACCATGTGCAATTCTTGAAGCATAGCCACAATGATGCGCTTCAAAAGAATATTCTGGACTGGCTGGCACAGAATTTCCAGAATCCGGAGATCAATGCGGCGATGACGGCAGAGCAGTTCAAGATCTCGAAAAAGTATCTTTCGCAATTCCTGAAGGAGCAAACCGGAAAGAGCTATACAGAGTATGTGGAAGAATTGCGTCTGGATCATGCAATGCAGCTGCTGAGAACGACAGATCTGAATATTACGGATATTGCAGAACAGTGCGGCTTCTCCACGGCGAATACATTCTACAAGGCATTCCGGCGGAAGTATCAGCTCTCGCCTTCTGCAGTTCGCAAGGGAGACAACTGATTTCAGCGCAGAAAAAACGAACGATGTCAGCCCATTCGGACAGACATCGTTCGTTTCTTTTTACAGGTGGGATTCAGGAATGGATGCTTATGATAACAGTGCGGGGAGCATCCAATGCAAAGGTCAGCTCAAGCAGCCCATCGTGGCGTGTGGTCACGGTGCAGGGCACAGAGGCTGTAACAGCTTTGGGACCCGGCTGCAGAACAGCCAGAACCGTGCTGCGGCCCGCTGCGGTAAAATCCAGTGTGGCATTTAAGGCGCTGTTGTCCGGTGCCCAATCCGTATGCCGGACAAAGGCATCAAAACCGGTCGTGAGGGTGCCGGGGCGGTAGTAAGCGGAAAACCACTGTACAATGGGAGAAGAAAGCCCGCTGAACTGATGCCAGCCGGCACCACGGCGGCTTTCGATCATAAAGTGTTCAAAACAACAGTAGCTTTCGGCACACTCGTTCTGCCACAGGGTAAGAGCGGTGTCGGCAATGCGATAAGCAAAATCGGCAAGGCCCGCATCCAGTGCAGATTTGAAGAACATCCACTGATAAGGCATCCATACAGCGCCGTTCCAGTAGCCGTCACGCCGATAGTACGGCGCACTCTGATCTACGGTGGAAAGGCCGCAGGCACACCACAGGTGTTCTGGGCTTTGCAGCTTCTGCCACAGAAGCTCCTTCTGCGGTTCTGTACAGGCACCTGCAAACAGCGGCGAAGCGCCATCCATGCCCATATCGTAGTTCAGACCCTGCTCGGTGCGCAGAATATCTGCAGCATCACCAGAAGGATCGTGCAGGAGGTACCCGAAGTAACCGCTTTCCTCGTCCCATGCAGTCTGCAGGGAGCGCCCTAAACGAAGCGCATCGGCATCAAATGCATCTGCGTCGGTTGTCTCGCCCAGCAAGCGGGCGGTGTACGCCAGGATCTTGGCACAGCGTATCGCATGGGCAGTTGTGACCACGGGCGCGCAGCTGGCCTGCAAACGGCGGCGATGGACCTCCTGCTGTGGGGGATAATCGTCCCATCCACCGGAATTATAGAAATAATCCCAGGGGCGCAGCAAGCCGCTGTGCAGGTTGGCGGTAGTGGAGCCGCCTTCCTGCCCGGTGAAGAAGCGATAGTACAGCTTTAGGCGTGGATAGCAGTAGGCGGCAAGTTCTCTGCTGCTGGTGCGATTCAACAGCTCGGCGTACAGATAAAACTGCGTTGGCACCATGGAGCCATGGTGTAAAAAAGCAGCATCCACAGAATCCGGGGGCATCAGGTAGGTGTTCAGGCAGTCAAAGGCATTGCGCAGGCTGGTCTGAGCCAGACCCATTCCAATGAATCCGGAATCCCATGTGTAGACACAGTCCCACCAGCGTCCGGGAGTGTAGTGACGGATATACTGTCCCCGCGTGTACACCGGATACACAACGTTGGTGCAGAGAACTGCATTCATCAACTGTTGGCCCAAGGCAAGCGATTCGGCAGCCGGTAAAGCGGGCGGTGCTGCAAGGGAGGCAGAAGCCTGCTGCCATACATGCTCCCAATCGCTGCGCTGCGTCAGCAGCTCATGGCAGCGCAGCGCGGCGGCAGAAGCATCCGGAGCAGCACAGACCGCTCCATAGATCACCTTTGTCTGTCCTGCCTCCAAGGGGATCGGCCCCATAAAGAGATTGACGTAATGCCCTTTTCCGTTGCCGCGCAGCGTGGCGTTTACATGGTCGTGTACGGTGTCACGCAGAAAGATATCCAGTTCATCGTTTTCGATCGTGCGAATATGGGTGGTGATATCATCCCACAGGATCCCGTAGCACTCCTGAATGTGGGGATACTGCAGGGTCAGATAGTTCTCATCTGCGGCGGGCTCGGCCTGAGGCCGGGAGCCATCTCCGCGCAGGGTAACGGTAAAGTCACCTGCGTCCGCTTGCTCGCACAGAGCGAGGCAATCCAGTTTCGCCCCTCCAACACCGGCAGCGGTCAGGGTCAGAGTGAATTTCCCGGCGGGAATGGAAGCATTCAGCGGCAGGATGGCAATAGAAGGCTTCTGACAGGGTGGCAGCTGTAACGTATCCTGACCATTGACAGCGTACTCGGAACTTTCATCTGCCGGATTCCAATACCGTACACAGAGACAGGGGGCACACAGGGGCGCGGTAAGGGAAAGCGTAAAGGTAACGGTGTCCCCTTTTCCGCTGGGCATGACCTGCCCAAAAGGTCCTTTGCCTTCGGAACAGCCGAACCCCATGCCAATGCCGTATCCCTGGCCAAAGCCGGGAACGGCTTCTTCGCCCCGGCGCAGACCATCCCAGGTCAGACATTCGTTGGGACGGTGGATGGAAAAATCCAGGGTGTCATAATCCTTTGCCCAGACAAAGGCGGCGTTTTCCGGCAGGGATACCTCACAGCCCGGCAGGGAGAAACCGCGGTAGGACGGAACGGGATCCCAGGCCGAAGCCATGTAATGGAGCACCAGATTCTGCGGAGCATCTGTATTGTTGTGGAGTTCAGCGCGGATCAGCCGGGCATCCTCCCCCAGGGGGGCAAAAGAGATATCTGCATACAGCTGATCCTTCCACAGGAGCTCGTGGCGGAGCGTGTAGCAGCTCAGGTCCGGAGCCGCAGCCCAGGGGTGAAAGCCGCTTTCAAACCGTACATTGGGCACATCGACCCGGCGGCGATACATTCCCGGAAAAACGGACAGGTCAAACCGAACGCCGTCGTTGGCCGCAGGAACATGGGAAATGCCGCTGTAACGTTTGGTGTAGGGGCCCCACGCAGGCAAGGAAAGGTCATGTGATTGCATGGTGTGATATCCTCCCATCAGCCCTTGACTGCGCCAATGGTGACACCGGCAACAAAGTACTTCTGCAGGAACGGATACAGGCACATGATCGGCAGGGTGGAAACCACCATGGTGGCATATTTCAGACCGTCGCCGATGACCTCGACATCACCGGTGGAACCGGCCATGTTGCCGATGTCGCTCTGGATCAGGACCTCACGCAGGATCATCTGCAAAGGATACAGAGAGCGATCCCGAATGTACAGCAATGCCGGGAACCAGCTGTTCCACTGCGCAACGCCGTAGAACAGCGCCATAACGGCGAACACTGCACCGGAGAGCGGAAGAACAATGCGGAAGAAGGTCGTGATATCGTTACAGCCGTCCAGGGCTGCGGCCTCGATCAGCTCATTCGGGATGGTGTTTTCAAAGAACGTGCGCATGATGATCATGTTATAGGTACTGATGGCGGAAGGCAGCACCAGCGCCCAGATCTTATTCAGCATACCCAGCTTCTGAATGATTAGATAAGTGGGGATCATGCCGCCGTTGAAGAACATGGTAAAGATGAAAAGGCTGATAAAGACATTGCGCCCGAACAGATCCTTGCGAGACAGGGGGTAGGCGGCGCAGGCGGTAAGGGTCACGCTGATCAGGGTGCCCAGCACGGTATACAGGATCGTGTTCAGATAACCCGTCCAGATGCTGGCATCCTTCAGAACCTTCTCATACATGGAGGTCGTAAAGCCTTTGGGCCAGAAGGAAACATTGCCTGTCAGCAGCTGCATGGGATCACTGAATGAGCCGCTGACGATATGCAGAAGCGGCAGAATGATGGTTGCGCTGATCAGGATCAGCAGCAGATACACAACAATGGTATAGATCCGTTCCCCGATGCTTTCCTTCACTTTCGTGGGGTGATTCATCGCATCAATATTCTTTTTCATCACCACAGGCTCACCTCACTGATCTTTTTGCTGAACTTGTTGAACAGCACGATAATGGTAAAATTGATCACAGAATTGAACAGGCCCACAGCCGCAGAGAAGCTGTAATCGCCGCTTTCAAAGGCACGGCGGTAAACGTAAGTGGAGATCACATCGGCAGTCTCATAGGTTGCAGGGTTGTACATCAGCATGATCTTTTCATAGCCGACCGAGAAAATAGAGCCCATGCGGAGGATCAGCATGATGATGATCGTGGGCAGCAGGCCGGGCAGCGTGATGTGGATCAGCTTGTCCCATTTGGAAGCACCGTCAACGGTGGCGGCCTCGTAGAGAGAGGGGTCAATGCCGGTCAGTGCCGCCATGTACACAATGGAACCGTAGCCGGCGCTTTGCCAGATGTCAGAAAGAACATAGATCGTCTTGAAGTACTTGGGTTCGGCCATAAAATGGATCGGCGTACCGCCAAAGGCAGTGATCAGCTGGTTGATCAGGCCGCTGGAAGGAGAAAGCAGGGCGCTCAGAATACTGACAACGACCACGGCGGAGATGAAGTGGGGCAGGTACACTACGGTCTGTACGCTGCGTTTGAAGAATTTACCGCGGACTTCGTTGATGAGCAGAGCCAGAATGATGGGAATGGGAAAGCCCACAATAATGGAATACAGGCTGATGCCAAGTGTGTTTTTGATCAGACGGCCAAAATACTCGGATTTAAAGAACTGGATGAAATATTTGAAGCCGACCCACTTGCTGCCCGTGATGCCCAGTACGGGAGAGAAATCACGGAAGGCGATCTGCGCGCCGTACATGGGCGCGTACATGAACACGATATACCAGATCAGGGCGGGCAGCAGCATCAAAAGCAGATAACGGCTGCGCCAGAACTTTTTGTAGGCATGATCAAGGCGGTTCGCTGTTGGCAGTGTGATCGGTTTTGCTGCGGTGGCTGTTTTCATGGTGGTATTCTCCTGTTTTCGTTCTGAAGAACCCAGGAAAAAATAGGCCGGGAACAGGGTGTTCCTGCCCCGGCCGTTATTTTACTGGATCAAAAAATAGGTGCCTGCTGAGGCATCAGCCATTCAGAGTCTTCTGGTAGATATCGATGACCTCTGCAATGCCCATGCCATTGACCTTTTCAACGTAGGTGTCCCAGTTGGACAGCGGCTCACGGCCGGAAACAAACTTGATGATCATCTCATCAACGTAAGTATCCACGTCTGCCATTACTGCACGACGGACGGCATCATCCTCAGAGGAGAAGGAGGTGGAGCCGGGGATCACATACTTCTTGGATTCTTCCAGGAAGGGAATGATGCAGTCCTGCTTTGCGCGGTTGACAGACTCATCATCCAGCTGTGTGACCTCATCCTGGCTCAGAATGAACGGGCCGGAGCTCTGTGCAAAGGTGAAGGTGCCGATCGCATTCTTGGGAGACAGGCCGTCAGGGTTCTTCATTACATAATCGGTGAAGATCGGCTTGCCGTCCTGCATGGTGTAGTGAGTGCCCTCAATACCCATGTTGATCAGCCGGGTGCCCTCGTCGCTGTACATGTAATCCAGCAGAGCGACCACGCGGTCAACGTTCTTGCAGCTTGCGGTGATGGTGGCGGCTGCAATGGCACGCGGCTCCTGATCAATATAGGAGTGGATCTGTGCATCGCCCTTGGGGGGTACGGTGGCCTCAACATGGAAGCCGGGGAAGGAGGCAGGCATGGTGGCGTTCTGTGCAGCCAGCATACCGCCCAGCGGGCCGTAGAAGGAAGCCACCGCGTTCTGGGCCAGCTTCGGCACGAAGGAAGCGTAGTCCATGGTGATGATCTCAGGGTCGATATAGCCCTTCTCGTACATATCGTGCATCCAGGTCACGGCCTTTTTGTACTTGGGGTCGATGGGGCCGTAGTGGACCTTGCCGCCATCGTCCGGATCGGTGTAGAAGTCATCCAGGCAGCCGAATGCGGTGCAGAAGTTCCGCAGGCCGGTCATATCGTAGGAGCTGAAGGGGATCTCATCGTTGGTGCCGTTGCCGTTCAGGTCGGTGGTCTTGACCAGATGCCAGTAGTTCTCCCAGTCCTCCAGGGTCACGGGGCTCTCAATGCCCAGCTTTTCCAGCCAGTCGGTGCGGACGATGTAGGGCATATTGCCGGAGACCTTCTCATCCAGCATGGGCATATAATAAATATTGCCGTCGCTGTAAGTCAGTGCTTTTTCGACACCGTCCCGCTTGTCGATCTCCTTCTTCAGGTTGGGCATGTTGTTCTCGATGTAATCGTTCAGGGACAGGATCACGCCGGACTCGCCGTATTTCAGCACCTCGGTGGTGGGCATATCCATAATGATATCCGGCAGCTGAGCATCCATCATCACAAGGTTCAGGCGCTCGTTGTAGTTGTCCTGCGGGGGATTATCAAATTCAAAATCCATATTGAATTTTTCGCCCAGGACCTTCCAGACATCCATCTGCTCGGCAGCAACCTCGTTTGCGGCCTTGGATTTCAGGATGCGCACAGTGATACGCTCGTTGGAAGCAGCTGCTCCGGAACCGGCAGCAGAAGAAGTAGTAGAGGAAGAGCTGCCACAGCCCTCCAGAACACCCAATGCCAGAGAAGCGACCATAGCGCTGCATACGGCGCGTCTGCTGATTTTTCTTTCTTTCATAAGATCTTTTCCTCCTTGATTTATGGAATGGGACGGGGAAGATCCCCGTGCTTCCATAACCTCCGTTCAGCTCGTACGCTGCCGCCCAGTGGTTTTTCCTTACTCAGAAGCATATCATGTTCTTTTTGGAATTGCAACATTTTTTGATACAAAACGCACAAAAGATTTTCTCATTTTTGAGCGTGATTGTTGCACAATATACACAAAGATGCGTTTTTTCTTCCTTTTGTCATGGTGCGGGATGAAATGTCATGCTCCTTCACCTTGACGATTCCGGCACAAAAAGATATGCTGGAAACAAAATTGGAATCGGAGATCCATTCAAAAGAAAGGAAGAGAGAAACTATGAGTAAGCAGATCACAGCCATCATCGTGGGCGCGGGCCACCGGGCGATCCTGTACAGCCTGTATGCGCTGGAACACCCGGACGAGCTGAAGATCGTGGGCGTGGCAGATCCGGATCCGATCCGGCGGAAAAAGGTTGCGGAGATGCATGGCTTCGGGGAGGAAATGTGCTTCAGGAACGCCGAGGAGCTGGCAGAAAGGCCTAAGCTGGCAGATGCGGTGATCAATGGAACCATGGACCGCCAGCATGTGCCCACTGCGGTTCCGCTCCTGCGTGCAGGATATGATATGCTGCTGGAAAAGCCCTTCGCGATCAGCGAGGAGGAAGTGAACTATTTATATAAGGTGGTAAAAGAGACCGGGCGGAAGGTGATGATCTGCCACGTTCTGCGGTATGCGCCCTTCTATGTCGCAATCAAGCAGAGACTGCTGAGCGGGGAGATCGGTGACATTATCAATATTCAGGCCACAGAACATGTCAGCTACCATCATCTGGCCGTCTCCTTTGTGCGCGGCAAATGGGGCAACGAGGAAAAATGTGGGGCTCCGATGCTGCTGGCAAAGTGCTGCCATGACATGGATCTCATTATGTGGCTGAAGAGCGGCGTTTCGCCCAAACAGATCGCAAGCTTTGGAAGTGACTTCCAGTTTGATCCTGCCAAAAAGCCCGCAGGGGCAGGCAAGCGCTGCCTGGTGGATTGCCAGTGCGAGGAGACCTGTTTGTATTCTGCCAAAAAGCATTATCTGGATCACCCGGATCGGTGGGCGTTCTATGTATGGGACTGCCTGGAGAATATCGAGGAGCCGACGCTGGAGGACAAGCGCAAGTCGCTGATGACAGACAATATCCATGGACGCTGTGTGTGGGATTGCGAACATACGGTGGTGGATCATCAATCGGTGCTGATGAATTTTGCGGATGGCGCAACTGCTACCCTGAACATGATCGGCGGCACAGCGAAGCCGGAGCGCAATATCCATATCATTGGTACAAAGGGTGAGATCAAGGGTGTGTTTGACGATTCGGTTTTCACTGTGCGCACCATAGATACCGCCAGCGAGAAGGGCTGGAACGAGGAAGTGGTAGACCTGAAGATCGGTGGAGATAAGAGCGGCATGACAGGCTCTCATGGCGGCGGCGACCTGCGGTTGGTGGAGGACTTTGTTCATGTGCTTCAGGGTGAGGAGCCTTCCATCTCCTGCACAACGATCAAAGATTCGATCAATGGGCATCTGGGGGTCTTCTGCGCAGAGCGTGCTCGCAAGGAGAGCACCGTCATAACGATGCCAGACATCAGATAATGCAGTGCTGACATAGAAAACGTCCCCGTGCAGTTTTGATATCCTGCACGGGGACGTTTTGTGATCTTTTTATTTCCTCATTTCCGCATTCACCCATTCCCGCACGCGGTCAGGCCGGTTGGTGACAATGCAGTCAGGGCCAAGGGGCAGCAGGGAACGGACTGCGTCCTGGGTGTCCACGGTCCAGAACGCGGCTTGGATGCCCATGGCGTGGAGCTGGTTCACAAGCTCGGGGTTGGAGTAGGCGGTGTGGTACTCGCAGCTGACGATGTCCACAGGGAAATCCAGCGTTTTGATGTAGGCAGCCACATCCGCCTGCTCCTCCAGATGGCCGATGACCTGCTCCACGGTCTCGCCGGGGAAGTTGGCGCGGAGCATATCGACCTTGTCGGCCACAGTGCGGTAGATGAGATTGTTCCGCAGGTCGATGCAGTTTTCCTCGCTGAAGGGCTCATCCATGCTGTTCACAAGGCCCAGATCCTTCCATATCACCGGCGGGGGAAGCACCATGCTGAGGAAAGCGCCGTAGGTCAGCGTGCCTACCTTCAGCTCAGGCATCAGCTGCTTTGCCTGCCGCAGCTGGGAGTGGTGGAAGGAGATGAGGGTGAGTCGGTCGGTGAGCCCGGCGGCGCGGACTGCATCCAGCACCCGGGGCACAAAGTCGGGGTCGTCCTGCAGTGGGCTTTTCAGTTCCAGCTGCACCTGGGTGCCCTCCATGCCGGCGCAGAGCTCCAGCGCTTCCTGCAGCGTGGCGATCCTCTCGTTGGCGTAGATGGCATCTTTCCAGCTGCCGAAATCCAGAGCCTTCAGCTCGCCCATGGTCAGGTCGTAGATCTGGCCGGAGATGTCGGTGTGCATGTCCACCATATAGTCGTGGTGGATGACCAGCTCGTTGTCGTAGGTCTTCTGTACATCCATTTCCACGCCGTCCGCGCCGATCTCCATCGCCTTGCGGAAGGCGACCAGCGTGTTCTCAGGGGCCAGATAGGATGCACCGCGGTGCGCAATGATTTGGGGTGTCATCATCTTGTGCTATGATTCCTTTCCTCACAGTTGGCTCAGGCCAGATCTTCGCCGTCGGAGGCGATGACCTTTTTATACCAGTAGAAGCTGTCCTTCCGGCTGCGGGCCAGCGTGCCCTTGCCTTCGTTGTCCTTGTCCACATAGATGAAGCCGTACCGCTTCTTCATCTCGCCGGTGGAAGCACTGACCAGGTCGATGGGGCCCCAGGTGGTGTAGCCCAGCAGGGGCAGGCCATCCTCGTTGATGGCCTTTTCCATCTGCTCAATGTGGGCCCGCAGGTAGTCGATGCGGTAGGTGTCGTGGATAGAACCGTCTGCTTCCACCTTGTCCACCGCACCCAGACCGTTCTCCACGATGAAGAGTGGTTTCTGGTAGCGGTCATACAGGCTGTTCATGGTGATGCGCAGACCCACCGGGTCGATGGCCCAGCCCCAATCGCTGGCCTTGAGGTAGGGGTTCTTGACGGCATCCATGATGGCATTGCCGCTGGCCTTGTTCATCAGTTCGGGGTCCACAGTGGTGCAGCGGCTGGAATAGTAGCTGAAGGAGATGAAGTCC
>OGNV01001776.1_pt1 | contig 12265 bp, 12 predicted proteins | sample 1573561 | NCBI WGS metagenome assembly OGNV01 (sample SAMEA2581892, study PRJEB24529) | metagenome | biome: Human gut stool | place: China | collected 2011
TGTTCAGGGCCATGTTCTGGCTTTTGAAAGGGGCCACGCGGTAGCCGTCCTGCGCAAAAATGCGGCAGAGCGCCGCGCACAGCAGGCTTTTGCCCGCGCCGCTCATCGTGCCCTGGACCATGATGCACCGGGCTTTGCTCATGAAAACACCTCCGAAAGGGTCTGGAGCAGCTGCTCGTTTTCCGCCGCCGTGCGCACGGCGGTGCGGTACCAGCTGCCGTCAAGGCCCGGATAATTTGCGCAGCTGCGCAGAACGACGCCCTTCTGCCGCAGGGTCTCGCCCAGCGTTTCGGGGCCTTGGAACAACAGGTAATTGGCGCGCCCATCCAACACCCGCAGCCCCAGAGCCCGCAGGCCGGAGGCCAGCAGGGGCCGCTGCGCCGCGATGAGGGCGCGGACTTGCTCCACGTAGGCGGTCTCGTCCAGCGCGGCCAGCCCCGCCGCCTGCGCCAGGCTGGAAACAGCCCAAGGCTGGCCGGTGTGCTGCATGGCGTCCAGCAGGGCCGTGTCCGAGCTCAGAGCGTACCCCAGCCGGACGCCTGCCATGCCGTACAGTTTGGTGAAGGCTTTCAGGATCAGAAGATCGCCGCTGCCCAGCAGCGGCTTTGCGGTCAGCTGCGCATGGTCGGGCAGAAAATCGAGGAAACATTCGTCCAGAACGAGCAGTGCCCCGCAGGCGGTGCAGCGCTGCAGGATGCGGGCCACGAGATCCGGCGGGGTGAGCTGGCCGGTGGGGTTGTTGGGCTGGCAGAGGAAGACGAGGTCCACCCGGTCGTCGATGGCGGAGAGAAATGCTTCCGGCACCGCAAAATCGTCTGCCGCCTGTAAGATGAAGCGCTTCACCGTGCAGCCGACGGTTTCGAGTGCGGCGGCATATTCGGCGAACGTGGGGGCGGTGACCAGCGCCCGGCGGGGCTTTTTGGCCCACACCAGCCGGAAGATGAGGTCGGCCGCGCCGTTGCCGCAGAGGATGTGGTCTGCGGGCACACCCTCGTGCAGGGCGAGCTTTGCCCGCAGTTCCCGGCAGAGCGGGTCCGGGTAGCGGTCTGCGGTGGGGAGTGCCGCCGTGATGGCCTTTGCCACCCCCTCCGGCAGGCCCAGCGGGCTCACGTTGGCCGAAAAGTCCAGCGCGTCCCGCCCGAACTGTGCCCGGTATCCGGCCCAGTCGCCGCCGTGTACCAAGTTTTCCATGGGTCGTCTCCTTACATGAATCTACAGACCGCCAGCCGGATTGCCAGCCCGATGGCCAGTGCCAGCAGGCTTTCGGCATACATCATCCGGTTGGCGCGGCGGATATCCTCCGGCTCAATGGGCCGCAGAGGGTCGCCGATGGTGGGTTTGTCATAATATTCGCCAAAGTAGCAGGCGGGCCCCGCCAGCTGGACGCCCAAAGCCCCGGCGCAGGCGCTTTCGGTCTGGGCGCTGTTGGGGCTGGCATGGTTCCGGCGGTCCCGCCGCCAGATCTTCCACGCGCCCGAAGCGCTGTTCCCGGTAAGCGCCGCCGCAGCGGCCCAGAGCAGCCCGGCGATCCGGCTGGGCAGATAGTTCGCCGCATCGTCCAGTTTGGCGGCGGCGCGGCCGAAATAAAGATATTTCTCGTTTTTGTAGCCGAGCATGCTGTCCATCGTGTTGATGGCCTTGTAGGTCAGGGCCAGCGGCGCACCGCCCAGCAGCATATAGAGCAGCGGCGCGATGACGCCGTCGCTGGCGTTTTCGGCCACGGTTTCCACGGCGGCTTTGGTCACGCCCTCCAGCGTCAAATTCTGGGTGTCCCGCCCCACGATGCGGCTCACGGCCCGGCGGGCGGCGGGCAGGTCCGGCTTGATAAGCTCCCGGTAGACGTGGGTGCTCTCCTGCGCCAGCCCCTTTGCGGCCAGCGCCTGCCCGCACCAGAACATCTGCACGGCCAGCCCCAGCCAGGGGCTGAGCGCTGCGGCCCCCAGGCAGACGAGGCTCGTCAGCAGGAAGGTGCCCACCGGCAGGCAGAACGCCAGAATGGCACCGCCCAGCAGTTCGCCCTGCGGCGTCCGGGGCAGGCGGGCCCGCAGCCGCTGTTCCAGTGCGGAGATGGCCCTGCCCATGTACACCACGGGGTGGGGGAGCCACGCCGGGTCGCCAAAGAGAAGATCCAGCACGAACCCGCCCAAAACAGCTGCTCCGATCATTCTGCCGCCTCCTTTGTGTATTGCACGGTGCGCACGAGGTGGAGCACCCGCTGTTCGGCCCAGTCGCGGGCATCCAGCAGATAGCCGCCCGCATTCGGGGCGCACCAGTGGTAGTAATCTGCATGGGGCAGGGCATAGCGCTCCATGGCGGCCATCTGGGTGCCGCCGTGGGCCAGGATGACGAGGGACTCCTCGCCGTCGGCAAGGGCCTGGTCCACCAGTGCGGAGAACGCCTTGCAGACCCGCTCGGAGAAGACCGCCTTCGTCTCACCGTCGGGGCAGGGGCTTTCGCAGTTGGCGTTCACCCAGGCGAGGTAATCCGGGTCGTGCTCCATCTCGATGAAATTCCGCCCCTCAAAGCTGCCAAAGCACATCTCCTGCAAATCGCGCACCTCCACGAGGTCGGCGTCTGGGAAGAGCACCTCGGCGGTCTGGCGGGTGCGGCAGAGCGGGGTGATGTAGACCGTCCGGGGCCGGAGGTCGGCCTGGCGGAGCTGGGCCCGCCCTTCGGGCGAGAGCGGGATGTCCCGCTGGCCCTGATAGCGCTTTTCGGCATTGTAGGCGGTCAGGCCGTGGCGCAGAAGATAGATCAGCATGGGGGAAGTTCTCCTTTCAGGACGGTGGGCAGGCCGCAGAACATCTGGACCACACAGTCGGCCCGCGCGGCCAGCAGGCAGGCCAGCCGCCCGGCGGCTTCCCGCGCGGCGCGTTCGGCTGCGTCCATGGGCACGACACCGCCGCCCACCTCTGTGGCGAGGACGAAATCATACGCGGCGAGGCGGTCTGCAAGGCTTTCCAGATCCTCCGCCGCTGCGGCCAGCTCCTGCACATCGGTGATGCGGGTGCCGGGGAAGTTCTGCGCAAAGGTGCGTTTGCCGCTGTACAGCGGCCCGGTGATGAAGATCATAACAGCCCTCCCCATTGGCAGGCGGCCAGTGCCGCCAGCATCCAAAGCTCCGCTTTCTGCAAAAACCATCCGGCCAGATCGCCGGTGATGCCGCCGAATTGCCGATCAGAAACAACACGATAGCGCCAAAAAACAAGAAGCGCCGCAAGGACGAGCGCCCCGCCGCCCAGCAGCACCAGCGCAGCGCTGAGCAGGCCCGCCAGAACCAGCAGCACACTGCGGACGGCCTTGCGGTCTGCGGCCGAAGCGAACGTGTGGGCAAGGCCGGTGTTCCTGGCCAGCGGGAAGGAGGCGATGGCCAGGCCCGAAAGCGTCCGCTCCAGCACCAGTGCCAGCGTCCAGCAGAGGCCGATGCGCGGCGTGAACTGCACGGCGGTGCACAGCGCGAAATAAGCCAGAAAATAACTGCACAGCCGGATGACGGCAAAGGCCCCGCAGTGGGGGTCTTTCAGGATCTCCAATTTCTTTTCCCTGCCGCCGTAGCTGGAAAGGGCGTCGCAGGTGTCGGCGTAGCCGTCCAGATGGATGCCGCCTGTGACCCAGACGGGGATGAGGCAGAACCCGCCCGCTCGGACGAGTGCCGGGAGCGGCAGTGCCCCGCACAGGCACCACAGGGCTCCGCACACCGCGCCGATGAGCGGGAACGCGCACATCGCGTAGCGCATGTTCTTTTCGTTCCAGTCGAACTGCGGCACCGGGATGGCTGAAAACATGGCAAATGCCACGGCAATGGTCTGCAAAACGATCATGACGGGCCTCCTTTATGATAGACCGGGATGCCGCACACCACCCGCACCACTGCATCGGCGCGGGCCGCAAGGGCGTTGTTGACCTGCGCCAGAGCCTTCAGATACCGGTCGGTGTCGCCCGCGTAGTTTGCCCCGCCGCTGAACACTTCGTTCGAAACGACGACGAGGTGTTCACATTGCGCGGCCAATTTGTCCAGACCGTCCAGAATGGCCGAAGCGGCGGCTTCGCCCGCCCCGGCGGGGTCGTAAAGCTCGTTGGCGGTCAGGTTGCCGAGATCTTCCAGCAGGGCGGTGCCCCGCGCGGGCAGGCGCACCACGCCCAGATGCAGGGGGCACTCCAGCGTCTCGAACTGCTTTTCCGCCCGCATCCGGCGGTGCTTTTCCACCCGTGCGGCGCACTCGGCGTCCCATACCTGCATCGTGGCAAGGTAATAGCGCGGGAGCGCGGTCTGCAGCACAAGGCGTTCGGCGTATTCGCTTTTTCCGCTGGCTGCGCCGCCGACCACCAGCGTCAGCATTGGGGGGTATACGGCGGGATGCCGCCCTCCGTGAAGGAATAGCAGTGGTCGTAGACCGCCAATGCCAGATCCCACAGCGGGAGCGAGGCCACAGCCCCGGTGCCCTCGCCGAGGTGGAGCCCCGCCGTCAGGAGCGGGGCCTTGCCCAGCGCATCCAGCACCAGCCGGGCCGCAGGCTCGGTGGAACAGTGGCTGGCGAACACGGCTTTGGCGGCGGCGGGGCAGAGCCGCACCGCGCACAGGGCCGCCACCCCGCTGATGAAACCATCCATCAGGATGGGCAGGTCTTCCAGTGCGCCGCCAAGGAAGACCCCGCACAGCCCGGCGATGTCAAAGCCGCCCAGTTTGGACAGCACGTCCAGCGGGTCGGCAGCATCGGGCTGGTTGCGGGCGATGCCGCGCCGGATGGCGTCCAGCTTGCGGGCCAGCCCGGCGTCGGAAAGGCCCGCGCCCCGCCCGGTCATGACCTCGACGGGCTGGCCGAGCAGGACTGCCGCCACAGCGCTGGACGTGGTGGTGTTGCCGATGCCCATCTCGCCGGTGGCGAGCAGCTGGCACCCCTGTGCCTTCTGTGCCCGCACCAGTTCGATGCCCGCCGCGATGGCCTCCACAGCCTGGGTGCGGGTCATGGCGGGGCCTTGGGTGAAGTCTGCCGTTCCGGTAGCAATGCGGCGGGAGATGACGCCCGGCACCGGGGCACCTGCCATGCCCATATCCACCGGCACGACCTCGCAGCGGGCCGTTTTTGCCATCTGGCAGACGCTCGTCCGCCGCGCCGCTAGGTTTTCGGCCACGGCGCGAGTCACGCTCTGGTCAGTCTGGCTCACGCCCTGGGCTACGACGCCGTTGTCCGCGCAGAGCACGAGGACGGCCCGGCGGTCAAAGGCGAGCTGCGCCGTGCCGGTCAGGGCGGCGGCATCTTCCAGCAGGGTCTCCAGTGCGCCCAGCCCGCCCAGCGGCTTGGCCAGGCTGGCCCAGTGGGCGTGTGCGGCCGCGCGGGCGGTCTCGCTGGGCGGGGTGATGGCGGTAAGAAGCTGTTTCAGTTCCGGTTCGGTCATGGGGTCTGCTCCTTCTGGCGATTGAGTACGGCGGCTTCCACGAACCGCCGGGGCAGGGGGGTGCCTGCCCAGTACAGATGCGGAAAACCCGCATAGAGATGTTCATTGGCAAAGCCGCAGGCCCAGCTGCGGCCATTGGCTTTTGCGGCGGTCAACGCCGTGCCGTTCGCGGTCGAGTCCCAGTGGTGGAACTCGTGGGCGGGGAAGGACTCTCCGGCGCGGAACAGCAGGCTGTCGGCGCGGGCGGTCAGCTCCGTGTACCCGAACCGCACCAGCCGCCCGACCGGGAAGCCGCTGCCCGGCAGGACGCCCGCCATGGGCCAGACGGCACCGTCGGCGTCTTCGAGCGTCTGCCCCAGATAGAGGAAGCCGCCGCACTCGGCCACGGTGGGCAGACCGTGCTCCACGGCCTGCCGCACAGAGGCCCGCATCGAGCGGTTCTCGCTCAGCGGCCCTGCGTATAGTTCCGGGTAGCCGCCCGGCAGATACAGCCCGCCAAGCTCCGGCGGAAGGGCCGCATCGTGCAGGGGGCTGAATGGGACAAGCTCGGCCCCGGCGGCGGTCAGGGCCTCCAGCGTTTCGGCGTAGGCAAAGCAAAAGGCTTCGTCCTGCGCAACGGCGATGCGGGTGCGCGCCGGGGCGCGGGCGGCAGGCTGAGCCAGCGGTGCAGGCCGGTCGGTCAGGGCCTGGAACTGCACCCAGTCCAGCACCAGCGCATCCGCAAGAAGGGCGATCTTTTGCTGAAGCCCGGCGATCTCCCCGGCGGTCTTCAGCCCCAGATGGCGGCTCTCGATGGACGCCTCCGGCAGGCGGGGCAGATGCCCCAGCACCGGCAGGCCGGTCTCGCGTTCCAGCATCGGTTTGAGCATTTTGTACAAAGCCGAGGTGCAGTCATTGAGCAGAACGCCGACGATGCGGCTGGGGGTGCGGAACGTTTTCAGCCCGTTGATCTGCGCGGCCAGGGTCAGACTGGCCCCTTTGGCCGGGACGACCAGCAGCACCGGCAGGCCCAGCGTGTCGGCCAGATGCCAGGCGCTGGCTGTGTCGGTCACGCCGCCCAGACCGTCGTAAAAGCCCATGGCCCCCTCGCACACCGCCGCCCCGTGCCCGGCGGTACCCTGTGCATAAAGGGCGCGCACGGTATCCGGTGCGGAGAAAAAGAGGTCGAGGTTGTGGCTCTCGACCCCCAGCACGGCCCGGTGGAACATGGGGTCGATGTAGTCCGGCCCGCTCTTGAACGCGCAGGGGTCGGCCCCGCGCCGCTTGAGCGCGGCCAGCAGCGCACAGGTCAGGGTGGTCTTGCCGCTGCCGGAACAGGGCGCTGCGACGAGAAATTGCATCATTTGCATTCACCTGTGATGAGGAAGATGGGGTTGTTGGCCATCAGCAGATGCAGCCGGCCCGCCGGTTTTGTGCGGCTGACGGCGATCTGGGTGACTTCGGCGGTGAGCCCCCGCGCCGTCAGGGCCGCAACGGCGGCGCTCAGCGTTTCCAGCGCGATGGCGGAGATGCAGAGGCGGGCCTGCGGGTTTTTGGCCAGCACAGCGTCCACCACGGCCTCCATGCTGCCCTTGGTGCCGCCGAGGAAAACGGCGTCCGGGGCGGGCAGAGCTTCCAGCGCCTGGGGGGCTTTCCCCTCGATGAGGGTCAGATTCCAGGCTGCGAAACGCTCCCGGTTCTTCCGGATCAGAGCGCAGGCCTCCGGGTCGCATTCCACGGCATAGACCCGCCCGCGCGGGGCGGCAAGGGCCAGTTCCACACTGACACTGCCGGTACCGGCCCCCACATCCCACAGCGTGTCCGTGGGGCGGACGGCCAGCTTTGCCAGCGCGGCAGCACGGACTTCCTGCTTCGTCATGGGGACGTCACCCCGGAGAAAGGCTTCGTCCGGGAACCCGGCACAGCGCTGGGGCGGCTGGGGCAGATGTTCGATGAGCAGAACGCTCAGGGATGCCGTGCTTTTTTGCGAAACTTCCTGCGCGGTGCCGAAGAAGATCTTCTCCTCCGGTGTGCCGAGCTGTTCGCCGACCAGCGCATGGGCCTGCCCCAGCCCGGCGGCGGTCAGGGTGCCGCAGAGGGTGGCAGGGGTCTCGGAGCCGCCGGTCAGGAAGAAGACCGGTCGGCCATCCGCCGTCAGGCACTCGGCCACCGGGTCGCAGGCACAGCCGTGGGCGGAGACGAGTTTCCAGTCCTGCCAGGGGCGGCCGACCGCCGCCGCGAGCAGCTGGACGCTGGAGATGCCGGGCAGGACGCGGCAGGAGATGCCGCAGGCCCGCAGCATGGGCAGAAGCCCGGAAGCCCCGGAATAAAATCCGGTGTCGCCGCTGTAAAGCAGGGCTGTGTCTCCCTCCGGATGCTCCGCAAGGCAGGTCAGGATCTCCTCCGGCTTGTACAGCGCCTTCCGGTGTTCGGTGCAGCCGTCCGGCAGGTGCTCCAGCAGCCGCCGGGCGCCTAAAATGAGGTCGGCCTGTTGCAGGGCCGCAAGCCCTTCGGCGGTCAGGGAGCCGGACAGCCCGGCCCCCATTCCAATCAGTGTGACCATGCCAGCACCTCCTTGCAGCGGGTCAGGATCTGTTCCGCCGTTTCGCCCTGCTCTGCGGGGCGGCGGAGGACGATGAGCTGTGCGCCGGTGTCCTGCGCGGCCTGTGCCTTCTCGGCAAAGCCGCCTGCTGCACCGCCGTCCTTCGTGACGAGGAAGCGGATGTGGAACTGTTCCAGCAGGGCCCGATTCAGCGCATAGGAGAAGGGGCCCTGCATCGCGATGATGTTTTTGTGGGGGATGTGCGCGGCCTCGCAGGCTGCGATGCCCTCCGGGGTGGGCAGCACACGGGGAAACAGGCGGGCAGGCTCGATGCCGGAAAAGGCCGCGAGCTCCTTGGCCCCGGTGGCCAGCAGGAGATTGCCGCAGGTGTTTGCAAGAAACTCTGCCGCGTGTGCGGCCGACTGAAAGACCATGCTCCCCGCCGGGAGCGGGCTTTCGGCCCGGAGCAGGCGGTGGTATTCGATGCAGGCGGTTTTACACGCAGACCGGATGTTTTTGGTGGCGTCCACCGCATAGGGATGGGTGGCGTCCACGCAGAGGGCAGCCCCCTGCAGCAGGGTGGTCATTTCCTCCGGCGTCAGCCGCCCGCAGTGGACGGTGACACCCTGCAAACGGCCCTGCTCTTCGGCTCCCAGCGGGGTCGCTACGCTGACGAGGACTTCGGCCCCCTGCGCGGCCAGCTGGCGGGAGAACAGACGGCCCTCGGTGGTGCCGCTGAACACGACGATCTTCATGCGCGGTACCCCCTCGGTGTGACCATCTTTCCGCCCAGCTGCCGGGTGGCGGCGTTGCCGATGAAGACGGTGGTGAACATATCCACCGGGGCGGTTTCCAGTTCCGCCAGGGTCAGGATGCGGTGGGCCTGCCCCTCGCGCCCGATGTTCCGCACCAGCCCGCAGACGGTCTGCGGCGGTTTGCCGTGGTCCAGCAGGATGCGGACGGCTCTGGCCAGATAGTCCGGCCTGCCCTTGGAAGAAGGATTGTACAGTGCGACGCAGAAATCGCCCATCGCTGCCGCCGCCAGCCGCCGCTCGATGACGGCCCAAGGGGTTAGCCGATCCGACAGGGAGATGACGCAGAAATCGTGGGCCAGCGGGGCACCCAGCACGGCCCCGCCGCTGAGAGCCGCCGTCAGGCCGGGCACCACCTCCACGGCGACCTCCGGGAACTGCCCGGCCAGCTCCAGCAGGGGGCTGGCCATGCCATAGACCCCGGCGTCGCCGGAGCAGACCAGCGCAACGGCTTTGCCGCGCCGGGCCGTTTCCAGCGCCCAGCGGCAGCGGTCGATCTCCTGGGTCATGCCGGTGGAGTAATATTCTTTTTCCGGGAAATAGGGGCGCACAAGGTCCAGATAGACCGTATAGCCGCACAGCACCTCGGCTTGCGTTAAGGCGCTCTGCGCCTGTGCGGTCAGAAACTGCGGGCCGCCGGGGCCAAGCCCGACCACAAAAACGGTGTTCGTCATGAAAGAACCCTCCAATCTGGGGCAAAGGGGGAAAGGGCCAGCGCAAAGGTCACGCCGCCGCCCGCCTGTTTGGGGATGCGGATGCTCCCGCCGGACGCCAGAACGGCCGCCCGCTCGCAGACATTGTCCACACCGGTGACGTTCCGGACAAAGGCAGAGGGGGTAAAGCTGCCGGGGGCGGTCTGCAGCGCTTCGGCAGAGAAGAACGAGAGGCCCCACCGGTGCGCCGCGCAGAACGCAAGAAGCCCGGCCTCGTTCTGTTTCAGGTCGATGCTGGCGGCGGCTGCGATGCACTGTGGGGCCAGCGTGTGGGCCGCACAGAAGGCGGAAAAGGCGGCTTCCAACTGCTCGGCCGTCGTCCCGCGCCGGCACCCGATGCCCAGCACCCCGATGCGCGGGGTCAGATGCAGGGCATTTCCGGCAGGGGAGAGGGTCAGAGCAAAGTCGGCAGCTTCCGGCGCTGGTGCTGCATTCACCCCGGCCGGGGCCGGGCCTGCGATGGGAAACTCCGACCAGAATAAGACTGGCTCCCCGGCCAGCAGTTTCCCGCTGACGGTCTTGATGCGTTCGGGTTCCAGCACCCGGCAGTTTTGATGCCTTGCCCACTCGTCCACGGCAAAGAGGCCGTGGGCATCGGTGGCCGTGGTGATGACCGGGACAGCCCCGCAGAGGGCCGCGATGGCCCGCGCCAGATCATTGGCACCGCCCAGATGGCCGGACAACAGCGGCACCGCAAAGTGTCCGCATTCGTCCACGACCACGACCGCCGGGTCGCTGGCCTTGCTGCGGCAAAGCGGCGCAATGGCGCGCACCGCGATGCCCACGGCCCCCACAAAGATCAGGGCCTCGTTTTGGGCAAACGCGGCGGCGGTCCACTCTGCCAGCGAAGGCCCGCCGTGCCCGCAGCGGGTCACAGGGCCGGGCAGCGCGCGCGCCAGTGTTTCTGCCAGCGCCAGCCCGGTCTCGGTAAAGGCGGCATAGGCGCGGCTCATGCGTCGGCTCCTTTGCGGAACTCCGTTGTGAAGGCGGGGTCGTAGAGTCGGCTGCGCTCATACCGGGTGCCGAGGAAGTCGCCCACCACGATGAGCGCGGTCTTGGTGATGCCCGCCGCATGGACGCTTTCGGCCAGCGTTCCAACGCTGCACCGCACGATTTTTTCTTCCGGCCAGGTGGCTTTGTAGACCACAGCGGCAGGCGTTCCGGGGGTGTAGGCCCCTTGCAGCAGAGCCTCCTGCACCTTGTCAACGAGGCCGATGGAGAGGAAGATGACCATCGTGGCCCCGTGGGAAGCGAGGCGGGCCAGCGTTTCCCGTTCGGGCACTGGGATGCGGCCCTCCATCCGGGTGATGATGACCGTCTGGCTGACGGTGGGCAGGGTGTACTCGGCGTTCAGCGCGGCCGCCGCGCCGCAGAAGCTGGAAACGCCGGGCGCGTCATCGTAGGCGATGCCGTCGGCATCCAGCGCATCCATCTGCTCCCGGATGGCTCCGAACAGGCAGGGGTCGCCGGTGTGGAGCCGCACGGTGGTCTTGCCGGCGGCTTCCATCTGCCGCAGCACGCCGAGCACCTGCTCCAGCGTCATCTCGGCGCTGTTGTAGATGGCGCAGCCCGGCTTTGCCAGCCCCAGCAGGGCCGGGTTGACAAGGCTGCCCGCATAAATGATGCAGTCGGCCCCCTGCAACAGGGCCGCGCCGCGCTGGGTGATGAGGTCCGGCGCGCCTGGCCCGGCACCAACAAAATGTACCATATTATCGCTCCTTCCAGTCGTTCAGGATCTGTGCCGCCGTTTCAGTCTGGCCCAGCGGGCCGTGCTGGTTCGAAAAGAGGATGGCACCCACCCGGAACGCCCCGGCGGCGCGGCGGTCCAGATGGAGCTGCACCGCCGCCAGCAGGCTCTCCAGCACCGGGGCGCGGAGGCCTGCCGCATCCAGAAGGTCGAGGCAGGCATCGGTGGTGGCGGCTTCGAACAGGGCGCGGCAGGTCTCCCGGCTGGCCCCGCAGAGGGCGGCGTGGGTGCAGAACAGCTCGGTGCGGCAGTCCGCCGTGTGGGAGTGGGTGTTCATGATGCCGCCCGCCAGCTTGCAGAGCTTGCCCACATGGCCCACGAGCAGCACGTCCTCAAACCCGGCAGAAGCGGCCATATCCAGCGTATCGCCGATGAAATTGGAGGTCTTGACGACCGGGATGGAAGCAAACTCCGGGTAGGCCGTGCCAAGGTAGTCCAGCCCATAGTTGCCGGGGGCCAGGATGAGCCGCCGTGGCCCGGCTTCGGTTTGGACGCGCAGCGCCGCCTGGTTCATTTCCAGCTGGATGGTGTCCAGAATGGCCTGCTGGCTCATGGGCTCCACGATGCCGCTGGTGCCGAGGATGGACAGCCCGCCCGCGACCCCGATGTGGGGGTTGAAGGTGCGCCGGGCCACCTCTTCGCCGCCCGGAATGGAGAGGGTCACGGCGAAGCCGCCGGTGTAGCAGGCCGTTTCGGCCTCCCGCTGCAAGGCCTCGGCGATCATCCGGCGGGGGACGTGGTTGATGGCGGCTTCGCCTACGGGCTGGTCCAGCCCCGGCCGGGTGACTCGGCCTACGCCCGGCCCGCCCGCGATGCGGACTTCCGTGGTGCCGGGCAGCAGCTCCACCGTGGCGACGATGGGCAGGCCGGTGGTCACGTCCACATCGTCGCCGCCGTCCTTTTCAATGGCGCATTCGGCCCCAGTGTCGGTGCGGCGGCAGAACAGGGGTGCTACCTCCACCACGATGTCCTTTGGGGTGCGCAGCGCCACCGTCTCCGGCGCATGGCCGGTGAGCAGCAGCCGGGCCGCGCCCGCTGCCCCCAGCGCCGCACAGGTGCCGGTGGTATAGCCGCC
>OGNV01001779.1_pt1 | contig 12217 bp, 7 predicted proteins | sample 1573561 | NCBI WGS metagenome assembly OGNV01 (sample SAMEA2581892, study PRJEB24529) | metagenome | biome: Human gut stool | place: China | collected 2011
ATGAAGCGAAATCTCATTCCTTTTACGGCGTTTTTGGCGACGTTAGTGTTTGTTGCCTGTGACGGCGGCAAGAAGCAGGATCATCCCCGGGATGTTTCGGTTCCCAGCGAACAGGCCGTTCCTAAAACTCCGGGAGAAAAAATTCTGGCCGTTCTGCTGCTTATTCAGGATCAGGCTACGGCAAACGCCCACGCGGCGGAGGTGAAAGAGCTGGCTGCCTCCCTGCCCGGGGATATTCCCAATGAAGAAGCCGTAAATATTGCAAATGAATTGATGCGTCTGGCCAGCCGGGAGTGTTATGGTTCTTCGTCTCTGGAAGATGCTTTGAAAGGAATTCATTTCGATGCCGGGGAATACACGGGCAGTGTGCCTCTGGATGTGGATGGATTTGAACCTACCGCGGAAGAGCCGTAAAAATAAATTCCCCGTGTCGGGAATTGGGTAATTACTACAATGTTCCTCTTCATTCCGTTTTGCCGGAATGAAGGGCGGTTTGATATGGTATCAGGTCCCCCGGTAAATCCTTTCCTCTTCCTGATGGGAAAATGCGCGAAGAGAAGGGGAAAATATCTGTACAGCCCGACTCCCGGAGTTTTCTTGCTAGAGAACAAAGGGCCACGGGTGGTAAACTCAATCCAGGGGGCGGCGCAATTCTTCAATGGCTTCCGCCATATCTTCCCGAGTAATTTTCGTAGAAATGCCTGCCTCCCCTGCTTTGGAAAGCAGAACAAAGCGGATGGTTCCGGCCCGGAACTTTTTGTCTGATGCCGTTTTTTGAAGAACAGTTGCCGTATCAATGCCGTCCGGAAGAACCAAGGGAAGTTCCAGCGCCTGAAGCGTGCGAAGGATCTTGTTGGCATCGGAAGAACTTAAACCGGCTTTCCGTTCACTCAGAAACAGGGCGGCGCGCATGCCGAGCGCCACTGCTTCCCCGTGAAGGATGGTTCCGTAAGGGACGGCAGCTTCAATGCCGTGGCCGATGGTGTGGCCGAAATTGAGCAGAGCCCGGATATCCAGAGTTTCCAATTCATCATTTTCTACAATGCGGGCCTTAATGGCCACGTTCCGGGAGATTAGGTCAGGAAGCCTGGCAATAGTATTCAGGGAGAAGCCGATGGAGAGTTCCGGCCCCAGCCCTTTCAATTCATGAAGCATGGAAGCGTCTTTGATAGCTGCGTGCTTGACGGCTTCCGCCAAACCTTCCGCCAGCGTACGTCGATCCAAAGTCACCAGCGTGGTAGGGTCGATTACCACGACGGACGGCTGATGAAAGGCTCCTACAAGATTTTTCCCTTCTGGAATATTGACGGCAGTCTTTCCTCCTACGGAACTGTCCACCTGGGCGACCACCGTTGTTGGAATTTGCATGAAGGGGATGCCCCGGTAATAAATGGAAGCGATGAAGCCGGCCAGATCCCCTACTACGCCGCCGCCCAGAGCGGCGATGCATCCGGTGCGGTCAAGCCCGGCCCGGCCCAGTTCGGAACACAGCTCCTGGGCCTGAAGCATATTTTTGGAAGCTTCCCCGGCATTCACTACGTGCAGGCTGGGCATGAATCCCGCGCTCTCCAGGGACTTCATTACGCGCTCTGCATAAAGTGGGGCGACGCAGCTGTCCGTGATAACCGCAATCTTGCCGTCCAGACCGGCGCGGTAGGCAAACTCTCCGGTACGGTCCAGTGCTCCGTTTTCCACGTGGATGTCGTAGGAACGTTCACCGAGAGCAAGAGAAATGGTAGGCATGAGGCCAGTATGGGATATTCCGGAGGGAACCTCAAACGGAAAGTGCGGATGAGGCGAAGAAGACGCATTCCCCTTTTAATGCGTTCTTGTCCTGGGTGCCAGCGGAGAAAGAGTTTCCAGGATAACTTTCAAATGCTCCGCGCGTGAGGCCGTGAAACCGCCGTCATCCTTCCAGATGATATTGCCGTTGCCGTCCAGAAGGACAATCGCTGTTTCCGCCTTCTTGTGAAGGGAAAGCCTGCGGCGTACAAAAGACTGGTCATAATAGGAAATCAGGGAATTGGTCTTCATGTAAAAATCCGGAAAATCCCCCAGAGCCTGTGTAAAGGCGGGGACATCACCTTCAATTGGGGGTGGCTGCAGAACCAGCAAAATGCTATATTCCACCGGGGTTGGCGTATGTTTGTACTGTTTGCGGAGGTCCTCGCAGAAGGGAAGCCACTTTTTCATTCCGTACAAAGTTTCCGGGTGAAAAACAGTCAGCATGATATGGAAACTTTTTGGAACGATGGGAGGCAGGGAAATATTGTCTCCCAGTAAATTCATGCCGTTGATATCCGGAAAACGGTAACGTCCGTTTCCTCCTCCATAAGGATGCTCGGGATTGGGCGTTGGCAAGTGTATTTCCTGATTCTTCATGCCCTGTTAGACAAAATTCGAAGAAATAATGTTCATGTCGATGGTTGCCGAACAGGGTATGTTCATTGGTGCGGGGAAGGGCCTTTTTTCTGTTGGAAGGCTCTCTTTCTCTGAAAATTCCGGCAGATTAGAAAATCGGTATTCATGGAAAGGGGAATATATAGGCCTGTTATAGGTTTTTCTCGAAGAAAGGTGGGGTACAAGAGCAGGGAAGAGAGGAACGTTCAAAAAAAGATGCGGTGGAAAGAGGTAGTATGACAAAAGCATATACTGTTCATGATATGTAGGTTATGTGGGTATTGAGGGGATGGCGGGAATAAGCGGACGCAAAAAAGAGGACGAAAAAAATTGACAAAAAGGTGTGGTATGATAGATTTCTCGGCACGCCAACACGGCGACGGGATGAAAAGCCCGGCGGCTAAAGGGCTCGGAAGAGTGCTGGAAGCGGCTGGGGTCGGCCACCCGGAAAAACCCCCGGAAGGGGTTGCGATAAGAAGATTTCAAGGGAATGACTACCGAAACCGCCGAGGGTTTTCCGAGGGTGCCGAGAGGTGTCTGAGGGGTAAAAGCCCGAAGGAGCGACCTAGCTCTGAGAGGGGTGGTTTGGTAGAAGCAAGGGGAAAGAAAAAAGGTCGTGACGCGCGCCGTGCGAGGCAGAGCGAAGAGGCCTTCAAGAGACACAACTTGAAGGAAGAGCTGGCTGAAGCATGGCGCAAATGAAATCGCAAGATTCCATTTGGTCCAGCAATTTCAAAAATTAATTTGATGGAGAGTTTGATTCTGGCTCAGAACGAACGCTGGCGGCGTGGATAAGACATGCAAGTCGAACGAGAGAATTGCTAGCTTGCTAATAATTCTCTAGTGGCGCACGGGTGAGTAACACGTGAGTAACCTGCCCCCGAGAGCGGGATAGCCCTGGGAAACTGGGATTAATACCGCATAGTATCGAAAGATTAAAGCAGCAATGCGCTTGGGGATGGGCTCGCGGCCTATTAGTTAGTTGGTGAGGTAACGGCTCACCAAGGCGATGACGGGTAGCCGGTCTGAGAGGATGTCCGGCCACACTGGAACTGAGACACGGTCCAGACACCTACGGGTGGCAGCAGTCGAGAATCATTCACAATGGGGGAAACCCTGATGGTGCGACGCCGCGTGGGGGAATGAAGGTCTTCGGATTGTAAACCCCTGTCATGTGGGAGCAAATTAAAAAGATAGTACCACAAGAGGAAGAGACGGCTAACTCTGTGCCAGCAGCCGCGGTAATACAGAGGTCTCAAGCGTTGTTCGGAATCACTGGGCGTAAAGCGTGCGTAGGCTGTTTCGTAAGTCGTGTGTGAAAGGCGCGGGCTCAACCCGCGGACGGCACATGATACTGCGAGACTAGAGTAATGGAGGGGGAACCGGAATTCTCGGTGTAGCAGTGAAATGCGTAGATATCGAGAGGAACACTCGTGGCGAAGGCGGGTTCCTGGACATTAACTGACGCTGAGGCACGAAGGCCAGGGGAGCGAAAGGGATTAGATACCCCTGTAGTCCTGGCAGTAAACGGTGCACGCTTGGTGTGCGGGGAATCGACCCCCTGCGTGCCGGAGCTAACGCGTTAAGCGTGCCGCCTGGGGAGTACGGTCGCAAGATTAAAACTCAAAGAAATTGACGGGGACCCGCACAAGCGGTGGAGTATGTGGCTTAATTCGATGCAACGCGAAGAACCTTACCTGGGCTTGACATGTAATGAACAACATGTGAAAGCATGCGACTCTTCGGAGGCGTTACACAGGTGCTGCATGGCCGTCGTCAGCTCGTGTCGTGAGATGTTTGGTTAAGTCCAGCAACGAGCGCAACCCCTGTTGCCAGTTACCAGCACGTGAAGGTGGGGACTCTGGCGAGACTGCCCAGATCAACTGGGAGGAAGGTGGGGACGACGTCAGGTCAGTATGGCCCTTATGCCCAGGGCTGCACACGTACTACAATGCCCAGTACAGAGGGGGCCGAAGCCGCGAGGCGGAGGAAATCCTAAAAACTGGGCCCAGTTCGGACTGTAGGCTGCAACCCGCCTACACGAAGCCGGAATCGCTAGTAATGGCGCATCAGCTACGGCGCCGTGAATACGTTCCCGGGTCTTGTACACACCGCCCGTCACATCATGGAAGCCGGTCGCACCCGAAGTATCTGAAGCCAACCGCAAGGAGGCAGGGTCCTAAGGTGAGACTGGTAACTGGGATGAAGTCGTAACAAGGTAGCCGTAGGGGAACCTGCGGCTGGATCACCTCCTTTCTATGGAGCAAGTGCACGGAAGTGCACAGGTCGGATCTCTTCCCGAGGGGAGAGAAAGCGGAACCCGCGAGGGCCCGCAACGAACCAAAGATGTGTAAACAGCCAGACGCCTGGAGCGAAACCTGGCACGACGTGCGTGACGACCTTTTTTCACCGAGAACCGCAACTGGGGGTATAGCTCAGTTGGTAGAGCGCCAGCTTTGCAAGCTGGATGTCCGGGGTTCGAGTCCCCGTGCCTCCACCAGTTTCGGGAAAGAGACCCAAAGCCGGGCCTGTAGCTCAGTTGGTTAGAGCACGCGCTTGATAAGCGCGGGGTCACAGGTTCAAGTCCTGTCAGGCCCACCAGCAAAATCGATTATTGAGGGAAAGCGAAAATTGACATCTGCGTGGCAAAGAAAACGATTGCTGAGAAGCAATCGCTTTCCAACAAAGTGGGTAGTTGAACAACAACTACAAAACACAAGATAAACATGCATACCAAGCAATGAGACAATACAGTAAGTCACGAAAGGGCTTTGTGGTATTGTGGAAGTGGTAACAGCTTTTGCAATATGATGAAGTAAGTAAGGGCGTACGGTGAATGCCTTGGTGCCAACAGGCGAAGAAGGACGCGGCAAGCTGCGAAAAGCCTCGGGAAGCTGCAAGCAAGCGATGATCCGGGGATATCCGAATGGGGTAACCTGATCGAGGCAATACTCGATCGTTCATACCTGAATACATAGGGTATGAAACGCGAAACCCGCTGAAGTGAAACATCTCAGTAAGCGGAGGAAAAGAAAGAGAAATCGATTCCGTAAGTAGTGGCGAGCGAAAGCGGATGGAGCCCAAACCGAAGGTATTCCTTCGGGGTTGTAGGACCACGTCATATTCGACCATACTGGATAGTAGAACAGCCTGGAAAGGCTGGCCGGAGAAGGTGAAAGCCCTGTAGACGAAATCCAGAGTGGGAATTAGTGGTATCCTGAGTAATACATCACACGTGGAACGATGTATGAACCCGCGCGGACCACCGCGCAAGGCTAAATACTAGTTGGCGACCGATAGTGAACAAGTACCGCGAGGGAAAGGTGAAAAGAACCGCTGTGAGCGGAGTGAAATAGAACCTGAAACCGTATGTCTACAAAGTGTCAGAGCAGAGCAATCTGCAATGGCGTGCCTTTTGTTTAATGAGTCTGCGAGTCAGTGTTTGTGGCAAGACTAAGGGCTTCCGGCCCGGAGTCGCAGCGAAAGCAAGTCCGAACAGGGCGCAATAAGTCGCAGGTACTGGACCCGAAGCGGAGGTGACCTACCCTTGGCCAGGTTGAAGCATGGGTAAAACCATGTGGAGGACCGAACAGGTGAACGTTGAAAAGTTCTCTGATGAGCTGAGGGTAGGAGTGAAAGGCTAATCAAACCCCGTGATAGCTGGTTCTCTTCGAAATGCATTTAGGTGCAGCGTCACGTGCTGATGCGCGGGGGTAGAGCACTGACAAGGCTAGGGGGCACACCCGCTTACCAAACCTTATCAAACTCCGAATACCGTGCAATGGAACGTGGCAGTGAGACAGTGGGGGATAAGCTTCATTGTCGAGAGGGAAACAACCCAGACCAGCAGCTAAGGTGCCTAAATAACGCTCAGTGGAAAGGATGTGGGATTACACAGACAGTGAGGATGTTGGCTTAGAAGCAGCCACCATTTAAAAAATGCGTAATAGCTTACTCATCGAGTGATCCTGCGCCGAAAATGATTGGCGATCAAGCGTTATACCGAAGCTCTGGACTTTGCCGCAAGGCAGAGTGGTAGAAGAGCGTTGCATGCGCGTCGAAGGGCGATGGCGACTGACCCTGGAGCACATGCAAGTGAGTATGCAGACATGAGTAACGTTAAGCCGGGTGAAATCCCCGGCCGCCGTAAACCCGAGGTTTCCAGGGCAACGTGTTTCGTCCCTGGGTTAGCCGGGACCTAAGCCGAGGCCGAGAGGCGTAGGCGATGGACATCAGGTTAATAATCCTGAGCTCGCAACCCTTAAACTGGGGGGACGCATGAGAAAAGATGACTAGGTTATTGAATTCCGAGTTGAGTCCACGGACTCAGCGCATCATTGGATCGAGTGCCAAGAAAAGCCCCAGCGTATGCTAAGCGACCCGTACCGCAAACCGACACAGGTGGGTGGGTAGAATATACCAAGGCGTAAGAGTGAAACCTGGTTAAGGAACTCGGCAAATTAGCCCCGTAACTTCGGAAGAAGGGGTGCCTGCAGCGATGCAGGCCGCAGAGAAATGGCCCAACCGACTGTTTATCAAAAACACAGCACTCTGCAAAGACGCAAGTCGAAGTATAGGGTGTGACACGTGACCAATGCCGAAAGATTAAGGCAAGGGGTTAGCCGCAAGGCGAAGCTCTAAACCCAAGTCCCGGTGAATGTCGGCCGTAACTATAACGGTCCTAAGGTAGCGAAATTCCTTGTCGGGTAAGTTCCGACCTGCACGAATCGTGAAACGAGTTGGGCACTGTCTCAACCAGGCGCTCAGTGAAATTGTAGTGGCGGTGAAGATGCCGCCTACCCGCAGAAGGACGGAAAGACCCTATAGACCTTAACTGTAAGCTGTCATTGTTTCTTCGGTTTTAATGCTCAGAGTAAGTGGGAGACGCTGAAGACGCCCTTTAGGGGGCGTCCGAGTCATCAATGAGACACCACCCTTTGAAACTGGAGGATCTAACCCTGAGCCGTGAATCCGGCCAGAGGACCGTGTCAGCCGGTCAGTTTTACTGGGGCGGTATCCTCCCAAAGAGTAACGGAGGAGCGCGAAGGTGGGCTCAGCCCGGTTGGCAACCGGGTGTCGAGTGCATGGGCATAAGCCCGCCTAACTGTGAGACCAACAAGTCGAGCAGATGCGAAAGCAGGCCCAAGTGATCCGGCGGTAGAAAGTGGAATTGCCGTCGCTCAACGGATAAAAGGTACCTTAGGGATAACAGGCTGATCACGCCCAAGAGTTCATATCGACGGCGTGGTTTGGCACCTCGATGTCGGCTCGTCGCATCCTGGGGCTGGAGAAGGTCCCAAGGGTCCGGCTGTTCGCCGGTTAAAGCGGCACGCGAGCTGGGTTCAGAACGTCGCGAGACAGTTCGGTCCTCTATCCTCTGTGGGCGTTGGAAAATTGAGGGGTTCAGACCTTAGTACGAGAGGACCGGGTCTGACGCACCACTGGTGCATCGGTTGTACTGTCAAGTGCATGGCCGAGTAGCTAAGTGCGGACGGGATAAGCGCTGAAAGCATCTAAGCGCCAAGCCCTTCCCAAGATGAGTTTTCCCTACAGGTTCGTGGAAGACCACCACGTTGATAGGTCGCAGGTGTAAGTGCAGCAATGTATTGAGCCGAGCGATACTAATTACCAATTGACTTCATCATATTACATCACTCCCCGTCGTGAATGACAACTTGCTCTTGTCTCATTTACCTGTGCATGTTCATCAACCACCAGCCACGCAGATGTCAGTTTACGCTGAATCCCTCCCCACACAAAGGACGGAAGTCTTCTTAGCCGCCACACACATACCCTGAAAAAAATCCCTCACTCAGAAGCCCCCAAAAAAGCAGGGCTCCCGGGCAGGCAGGATGAAGAAAAAATCACCTCTTCCCCCTGAAGCCCGGTGGCCAGAGCGCAGTGGTCCCACCCGGTCCCGTTCCGAACCCGGAAGTGAAACGCTGCCGCGCCAATGGTAGTCGGACGATAGGTCCCGCAAGAGTAGGTCGCCGCCGGGATTTTTTTTCCATCAGGCCCCGCCAGTCACTTGACTCGCGGGGCCTGTTCTTTTCTTGCTCGGTCCCGTTCTCCCCCCCCCCTACATTCTCTTAGTTTGTTTCCTTCTTGTAAGATGTCGTATTTTTTGTATGTATTAGTGTTACTATGTTTTCTCATGCTTTTGCCGCCGGGGCGCTTCTTGGAACTGCCATTTCTCCGCTTGTTTGCGTATCTGCCGCAGAAAGATCGCCTGTGGCGGCGGCTGAAGATGTAGTGGCGCGTGTAACTCCCTCGGCAAAGGGTTCTGTCTTGTTCCACTTAAATCCGGATCAGGGCAACAAGATCACTATTTCCGGTATTGCCGGAGGTATCCGGGTGGAGGCGTCAGATGTGCGCCGCTTGGTGGCGGGTTATGGATGGTATTTAAAGAATATAGCCAAGGTCCATTTTTCGTGGAACGGAAATCGGATAACGCTTCCTTCCCCTTTGCCGGTTCCCGCCAGTCCGGTTACGGTAGAAAGCCCGTGGAATATCGTTTTTGCCTATAATTACTGCACCCTTTCTTATACGGCGGCTTTTTGGGATTGGAACAGATGGCAGCGGGAGATTGATTTTCTGGCGTTGAATGGGTTTACGCATGCGCTGGTAACGGCGGGTTTGGAAAAGACATGGGAAGATTTTCTGACAGGCTTGGGGTATCCCCGGGAAAAAGCTCTTCGTTTTATCCCTAATCCGGCATTTGCCGCGTGGTGGAATATGGGAAACCTGGAAGGCCACGGTGGTCCGCTGAGCCAGCAACAGATAAATAAAATGGCCCAGATGGGAAGGCGCATTGTCTCCCGTATGGAACAGTTGGGGATGACACCTGTACTTCAGGGGTATGTGGGATTTGTTCCTTCTGACTTTCAGGAAAATGTCCGGATAGACGGATTGAAGCTTATCCCTCAGGGGGAATGGGTTAATTTCAGGAGGCCGTGGGTGGTGGATCCCACTTGCGAGGCTTTTCCCAAACTGGCCGCGGACTGGTACAAGGCTCTCCGCAAGGTATACGGCATTCCCGGAAAGATGTTTGGCGGGGATTTGTTTCATGAGGGGGGGCGGAAGGGGGATATTGACGTAACGCAGGCGGCACAGGCAGTGCAGAAAGCCATGCAAAAGGCTTCTCCGGGGGCTTTCTGGGTGATTCAGGCCTGGGGTGGAAATCCTACCCGAGAGTTGTTGTCCGGGTTGGATCCGGAGCGTGCGCTTGTATTGCAGCTTACCAAGGATATGGCTAACGGGGGAAAAAATTTAAGGACTTTTAATGGTATTCCGTGGGTCTGGTGCGAACTGGCGAACTTTGGAGGCAATACGGGAATGTACGGGGGGGTTCCCCTTCTGTCCCGGCTCGGAAGTGAGTTGTCCGGCTATAAGGATAAGGGGCTGGTGGGCATGGGAACTTTGTCCGAAGGGCTTGAGACGAACCCCCTGCATTACGCCCTGTTCAGCGACCGTTTGTGGACTAGGGAGGATATTTCTGACCGGGAGTGGCTTGGAAAGTACGCGCACCAGCGTTACGGTTCCGCACCAAAGGCTGTCGTAAAGGCGTTGGAAGTTCTGGCTTCTTCCATTTATAACCCCGTTCGTTCTCAGGAAGGGTGTACGGAGTCTATTATTTGCGCCCGCCCGTCCTGGAATGTTCGAAAGGCATCCACATGGTCCAGCGGGGAGCGATATTATCACCTGGGCGATATTGTAAAGGCGGCGCGCGGTTATCTGAAGGCCGCAAATGATCAGCCGAATTTGGTGAAAAAGGAGACGTTTCGTTATGATTTGGTGGATGTTGTGCGTCAGGCTCTTGCGGACGCTGCTTTTTATCAGCTTCAACAGGTCAGGAGTGCTTTTGATTCCGGAGATTTGGCTGTGTACAGGAAGCAGGTAAAGCGTTTCCTGTCTCTGATTTCAGATATGGATGCCCTTTTGGCGACGGATAGCCAGTTCCTATTAGGAACTTGGCAGAAAAGGGCTTTGGATTGGGGTGATTCCCGGCAGGAAAAAGCCTTGATGGACAAGTCTGCGAAGATGCTAATCACTACGTGGATTGATCAGGTTCCCCGGTCTCTGAATGATTATTCCAATCGTCAGTGGGCCGGGCTTGTTTCCGATTTTTATTTGCCTCGGTGGAAGAATTTTTTTGAATTTCAGATGGATGTCCTGACCGGAAAGAAGACGCGTGATGCCGCCCATGCCGCATTTATGGATAAGATGGTTCGGGATGAACTGGCCTTTGCCGGAAATGGGAAAATATATTCTGCCAAACCGGCGGGGGATACTTTGACCGTTGCTAATCGTGTGATGAATACCCACCGGGAAATGTTGGACGCCCTGGGTGCGGAAGAAAAGCATTCCTCGGGCAGTCCATGGGAACTCCAGCAAGGTTCTCCGTTGCAGTTTGATGTGACGGATCAGGTGACTGCTTCTGGCACATATACTGCTACTTTCCGGTGGAAGAATGGCCCCAGCGCCTTGAAAATCCATTCTGTCAGATTATACGAGGGTAACAGGGAGGTGGCTTCCGATGTTCATGAGGGCAGAACTGGCGTGGAAAATAAGGATAATATTTACAGACTGGAATTGAAGAAGTACAGAACCAACCTTGATTCCTATATCCTGAAGGCAGAAGTAAGCGGTGTTTCTCAGGGCGCTTCCAAAGGAGAAATGGTGTTGAAAAAACTGGTGAATTGAGAAGTGGACAGGAAGTTGTGCAGGGATGGGAGAAAAGGCGGTTATACGTGCAGGCTCTTCCATTTGTTCCGGAATCAGTTTGTTTCCCTCGCCGAAAAAAGGAAGAAGGGGGATTTCCCCCTTTCTTCCTTGAAAGATGGCATGATGATAAAATTTATCGGCGATGGCGTAACAATAGAGTGCTAAGACCGAACAGACCCAGCGTAGCGGTTGCCGGTTCCGGAACCACTTCATTACTTGTGGAGAAGTTTACTGCCGACAAATACATGCCCTCCCAAGAGTTCAGGGTATTGTTTTTATAGGTGCCGGTTCTGCAGCCGCTATGCATGTCCGGAGAAAGGCTGTTTAAATAAACGGTTTCGGGAAGTGTTGCTTCCTTCCTATTCGTGGCGGCGGACATAACGGAAGAAGACGATTGGGTCGCAGAACCAAAGTGGTTGTTACCTGCGTTGTTGGCGGTGTTAGTGTTCGTGGTGGAGAATATGGTGGCTGCTTGGGCGGTTCCCAACGATAAAAAAATGGAGATAACAGAAATAATGGGTTTCATTTTTGGGATGGAAATATAACTTGATACATTGATATTCACCGGAAAAAATCTATAGAATTTCGAATCGGCTTTGAAAAACATGAAATGTGTTGATGTTATAAAGAAATCTTCAAATCCTTGAAAATTTTGGATGAAAAAACGATTAGTAATAGTCTTTTTTGTTTCATTATCAGTATTATCCGAAAAAAAATTCATGACCCAACGGTAAATACCGGTTCTAGATTTTCCTTACTCCGACACATAGCAAAAATTCCGTCTTCAGAAAACTCCTGCTTCCCGAAGCGGAATGGTCAGCCTACACAAGCTATTCTCTTTTAAAAGTAAATATTGACCTCGGATTCGCAACCCGTTTGTCGATATTCTTATTGTACTGCCCCAATTTATGCTCCGGTTCCAAAAGATGAGCTGTACAGGACCTTTTGTAGAGATGGATTTTTTTGGATATAGCCTTTTCGTTCAGAGGGCTGCCTGGTAAATGCTGAACATCAGAATGGCCATTCCCGTGAGGGCTGCGCCTGCAATGATGCCGGAGGCGGTGGGGACTTTATATTCCCGTGATTTGGCCTT
>OGNV01001790.1_pt1 | contig 12153 bp, 5 predicted proteins | sample 1573561 | NCBI WGS metagenome assembly OGNV01 (sample SAMEA2581892, study PRJEB24529) | metagenome | biome: Human gut stool | place: China | collected 2011
CGGGTCATAGCAGATGATTCTTCCTGCTTTGATTTTATCTCCTACCTGCTTTATTCCCGATTTAATATTGTATTGACTGACAAAGACCGGGTGATCAAGAATACGGAGATTGCAGATTCGGTAAAGATTGTAGCAGACAGATGGATACACGTCGATCTGCAATTTGCCAAAGACCGGATTCATATTGCTGCAGACGGTATCCAGGCGGAAATCAATCATTCCCTGAGCAACTTTAAGGATATCAAGATCTATTTCGGAGGCAGCAAGCATCCCCGTTTCTTCTCTACAGATGTACCTCCTATGACCATTCGTAATATAGAACTTGCTGATATTCAAGGTAAACTGCTTTATAAATGGGAATTGGCTGCTCATGATAAAGATGTGACTTACGATAGTGTCAGAAATAAACAGGCTTTTGTACGTAATGGCGTCTGGGAGATAGATAAACATACTAAATGGGCGGCATTAGCTTCGTTGAATGTGCACCATATTAATCCGCAGGTGGCTTATGACGATGTGTCGGGACGTTTTTTCATAGCAGGAGGCGGTCAGTTATTTGTTTACGATGTGAAGGCGAATCGTATTGATTCGATTGCTTATAAAGGACATCCTTATATAGGAGCTTCCAGCCAGATTATTTTTGATGCCAAACGAAACAGGCTCTTGTCTTATACACCGGATTTCAACGATTTGAATGTCTATGAGTTTGACCGGAAATGCTGGACATTAGAAACTCCGGTAATGATTGATACCCGCCAGCATCATAATCGTATTATCAATCAGAAAAGAGATGAACTGATTGTTTTTGGTGGCTATGGTAATCACCGCTATAATTCACAGTTGAGCAGAATAAACCTGTCTGATCCGCAGGGGTGGTCGATCAGTTCCCTTGATTCCTGTCTGTTTCCCCGCTATTTAAGTGCGATGGGGGCGGAGAATGAGGACTACTTATTGATCATGGGTGGTTATGGCAATCAGTCGGGTAAGCAGGAAGAATCTCCAGGAAACTTTTATGATCTTTACCGGTTGAATTTGAAAACAGGTAAATGCACCAAGTTATGGGAGTTTGTGAATGACAGGCAGCACTTTACTTTCGGTAATTCAATGATTATCGATACACCGTCGAATAGTGTATATGCTTTGACATATAATAATGACCGGTATAATACTTTTGTTTATTTGAGCCGGTTTGATATACAGACCAGACAACCGGTTCAGGAAGTGATGAGTGATTCCATTGTTTATAACTTCCTCGATATTCATTCTTATTGTGATATGTTTCTGCATAAAGAGACATCTTCTATTTATGCCGTGGTGTTGCAGGAAAAAGAGCCCGGAATATCTAAAGTCGAATTTTATAAACTGGCATTTCCACCTTTGTCCAAGGAAGATATTTTGCCTCATCAGACTGGCGGAATGAAGCCGGTGATATTGATATCCGGTATTTTGGCGGGACTACTGTGCCTGATAGGAGGAAGTATATGGTTATTGCATAGTAAGAGAAAGAGAAAAGTGAATGTGGCAGTCGGTCCGGTTGCTACGGAAGAAGTAAAAGACAGATCGGTCGAAGAAGAACCGACCGAACAAAAAGTATCTTCCGTTTTATTATTGGGCGGATTTCAGGTCTTTGATAAGCAAGGCGGTAACATCACGGGAGATTTTACGCCTACTCTTAAGCAATTATTCTTGTTTTTACTGCTGAATACCATCAAGAACGGAAAGGGAACAACTTCTCAATGCCTGGATGAAACCTTCTGGTTCGATATGAGTAAGTCCAGTGCATCGAATAACAGAAACGTGAATATCAGAAAGCTAAGGCTGATCATAGAGAAAATCGGAGATATCAATATTGCCAATAAGAACGGCTATTGGTATCTGAATCTGGGGAAAGACGTGACCTGCGATTATCAGGAAGTGATGAGATTGCTGGATCAGATAAAAGATACCATTACGGACAAAAAGATAATCAATAAAATCATATCCCTGGCGAGTGCCGGCGCATTGCTCCCTAACGTCAGTGCCGAATGGATTGACGAATATAAGTCAGCCTACTACGTTCTGTTGACGGAAATACTGCTTTCTGTGGTCAACCGTCCCGATATAAAAGAAGACTCCAGGCTTTTGCTGAAAATATCAGATGTAATTCTGCTTGTTGATAATATAGACGAAGACGCTATCCGCACTAAATGCAGAGTCTTGTATCAGATGGGGCAGAAAGGTTTGTCCAAGCAAAGTTTCGATAAGTTCTGTATTGAATATGAACGTTTGCTGAATGCCAAGCCTGATTTCTCTTACGATGATATTATAAATTCACTCTAAATTAATCCTCTATTAATAATTTTCCGGTGCTTCCTGTTGGTCGGTGGAGAGATAGTTCCTCATCGGTGGCGGAGCCTGTCCTCATCGGTGCCGGAAATAGGTCTCATCGGTACCCGAAATAAATCCTTGCGGAGTAAGGCACTCATTATACCATCAAATAATAATTGTTTTTTTATCATGAAAACATTATTGATAACTAGATACTTATGCGAAAAGAATGAAATTCTTTATCGCTATTAATCTAAAATTAATATGGCATTAAGGACTGGAATTCTATATTTGCTTCAGAAACGGACGGGATATCCTCCACTATGTTTCTGATGACTTGAGCGGATCGAACTATAACCTTATAAAATGATGGAAATATGAAAAACGACACTTCTTAACTACTGCTTGGACTTACTTGTCAGAGAAAGTTTTCTTGAGATGAAAACGGTTTGAATCAATTAATGTTAATCTATAAATTATGAAAACAGGAAAGAGCAAAGATCATTTGCAAAGAGTTTTTTTAAGGTTCCTTTATTTGATAATGGGGAGCATCCTTTCTTTGGATTCTGTTATGGCGCAGGAAAACCTGAAAATTTCCGGGCAGGTGACAGACAATAAAGGAGAAGCCATTATCGGAGCCTCAGTGAAAGTTCTGAAAACGGGTACGGGGACTATTTCGGATATGGATGGTAAGTTTACTATTCAGGTTCCTGTGGGAGCTGAACTGGAGATAGGATATGTCGGCTATAATCCGAAGAGAGTGAAAGTGGTGAATAAAAACTTCGTAACGGTAGTCCTTGAGGAGAATGTGGTAGCATTGGGCGATGTAGTTGTTGTCGGATATGGCATTCAGAAAAAGGAAAGTCTGACAGGAGCTATCGGAAACCTGAAAGTAGATGATATCGTAAAGACCAAGGCACCTAGTTTGGCACAGGCTATTCAAGGAAAGGTAGCCGGTCTGCGGATCAGACAGGAGAATGGAGAGCCGGGTAAGTTCAGTTCCAATATCAATGTCCGTGGCTTCGGAACTCCTTTGTTTGTGATTGACGGAGTGGTGAGAGACGGTTCCAGCGAATTTCAACGGTTGAATCCGGAAGATATTGAAAGCATATCTTTTCTGAAAGATGCTACTGCCTCTATCTATGGTATGAATTCGGCGAATGGTGCCGTGATTGTTACCACCAAGAAAGGGGCTACAGGCAAACCGCGTATTACGTTGAACGCCAATGTCGGCATTACTTCTCCTACCAATGTGCCGGAGATGGCCAACGCCAGACAATATATGACCATGCGAAATGAGGCGGAAATCAATGCAGGCAGACCGGCTTATATCACAAAGGACGAATTGACCAAATGGCAGCAAGGTGCTCCCGGTTATGAGAGTGTAGACTTGTATGATGCCGTTTTCAATAAGCACGCCACACAGTTCCAGACGACTCTGTCCCTGGAAGGTGGTACCGACAAAGTAAGTTATTACGGTAGTTTCGGTTATGCCACCGATAACAGCTTGTTGAAGAATAACGCATTGACTTATGATAAATATACATTCCGTTCCAATGTCAGTCTGAAGATTACCAAAGACCTGACAGCCAGTATCAATCTTGGCGGACGTTATGATACCACCAACCGTCCCTGGTTTCCTTTCTATGATATATTTAAGAGTACGCGTGTAAATCCGCCGACTACTTCTATCTATGCCAATGACAATCCGGATTATTATAATAACTTCTCTTATGTTCCTAATCCGGCAGCTATGATCGATGCCGATTATACCGGCAGCGCTAAAGAGCGGAATAAGAACTTGCAGACACAGTTTGCATTAGAGTATAATATTCCTTATGTAAAGGGGCTGAAGGTGAAAGGTACTTTTATCTACGATTACAATAACTACGGATATAAGGCTACGCGGAAAGGTTTTAAGACATATACCTATGGCGAATATACGGGCGAGTATACAGCGGCAGATGCCAACTATCCGGCTTTGCTTCAGGATAATCGCAGAGAATCGGAACGGGTGGATATGCAGTTTCAGACAAACTATAACAGAACGTTCGGCAACCATACCATCGGAGCTACTTATGTCTTCGAAAGACGCGAAGAGAAAGCAAACTGGATGAATGGTGAGCGCAAGTTTGACTTTTTCACAATCGGTGAACTGGACAATGCACGCGAATCTGACCAGAAAGTATCCGGTTCCTCGGAACACCAGGCTTATCTTTCTCATATCGGGCGTCTGACCTATGATTATAAAGGCAAATATCTGGCAGAGCTTGCTTGCAGATACGACGGTTCTTATCGATATGCTCCGGGCAGCAGATGGGCATTCTTTCCGTCCGCTTCCGTAGGATGGAGAATTTCGGAAGAGAGCTTTATCAAAGACAACTTCAAGTTTGTCGATAATCTGAAACTTCGTTTCTCTGCCGGTCGTTCGGGGCAAGATGCCGGTGATCCGTTCCAATACTTCTCCGGTTACACGTTGAACAGTGGCGGATATGTATTCAGCCAGGGAAATTATACCAATGGAGTAGCTTCTCCTGTGATGATCAATAAGAATCTGACCTGGATTAAAGTGAATATGTATAATATTGGTATTGACTTTTCAATCTTTAACCGGCTGATCGCAGTAGAGTTTGATATTTATCAGCGTGACCGCAGCGGCCTGTTGGCCGACCGTTACGGTTCTCTTCCCAATACGTTCGGTTCCAAGTTGCCACAGGAAAACCTGAACGGCGACCGTACGAGGGGTATTGAATTTACATTGACTCATACCAACAAAATCGGTGATTTCCACTACAGTGTATCCGGTAACTTTAACTTGGCGCGTACCCAACGCCGTTATATAGAGAGCGGTCCTTACAAGAGCAGTATGGAAAGATGGAGAAACCAGTCATCCAACCGCTGGGGAGATTTTATCTGGGGGTATCAGACGGACGGACGTTTCCAGAACTTTGACGAGATTAATACATATCCGATTCAGAATGGGGATAACGGAAATTCCAAGGAACTTCCCGGTGACTACATCCTGAAAGACGTAAACGGTGACGGAGTGGTGAATGATCTGGACAAGACCCCTTTATTCTGGTCCGGCAGCCCGTTGATTCACTATGGTTTCAATGTGGAAGCATCCTGGAAGAACTTCGACTTCTATGCTCTTTTTCAAGGTTCTGCCCTGTACACGGTGCAGTTTGACGAGGTATACGCAAAGATGCTCTGTTTCAAGGGTGGCAATACCCCCGAATACTTCTACGACCGTTGGCATCTGTCCGACCCGTATGATGCGAACAGTGAATGGATACCGGGAGAATGGCCGGCCATCCGTCTGGAGCAGGACATGGGATCGTTCTATACGAGGGATTCGCAGATATGGCGTAAGAACGCTTCTTATCTGAGACTGAAAACAATTGAGATCGGCTACACCTTCAGTCCCCGACTGATGCATAAACTGGGTATCGGTAGTTTAAGAATCTATGCGAACGGAAATAACCTGTTTACTGTCTGTGACCCGTTTGTAAAGGCATTCGATCCGGAAAAGATTGAAGGAGACTATAGTGCCGGCTTGAATTATCCTCTGAATAAGAGCTTTAACTTTGGATTGACCTTGAACTTTTAAAGAAGATGATTATGAAAATATATAGTTATTTATTATTGGGAGCTATGTTCCTGCTGGGCGGATGTAGCGATTTGCTTGATATCGATCCGAAGAATAAAATTCCGGCGGATGAATTGTTCTCTACTCCGGAAGGAGTACAGGCACATATGGCCAATCTGTACGGTCGTTTGCCTATCGAAGATTTTACCTATTCACCGAATCGCGGCTTCAATGTGGGAGTCGGTACGGATGTGAATAATGCCGGTTTTATGGCTGCTCATTTCTGTGATGAGGCTATCCATCCGGAGTACAATGACTTTGGAGAAGAGTGGTTCGATTATTGGGAAGACGGTTATAAACTCATTCGTGATTTAAACAGTCTGTTGGTTACTATTCCTACATTGACCAGTATTACCGAACAGCAAAAGAATGAGATCAATGCGGAAACTCATTTCCTGAGAGCTTATACCTATTTTGCCTTAGCCAAAAGATACGGTGGGGTACCTATCATTAAAGAACCGCAGGAGTATAACGGTAATATCGAAGAACTGCGTGTCCCCAGAAATACGGAGAAAGATACTTGGGACTTTGTCTTGGAAGAATGTGACCAGGCAGTATCGCTTTTTGGAGATGCGAATGAAAATGATGTGCTGAGAGCGAACAAATGGGTAGCATTGGCACTGAAGTCAAGAGCAGCTCTGTATGCAGCTTCCGTTGCCAAGTTTACTCATCAGCCTTATGTCTCTTTCTCTGGTCCGGCTGTTGACCAGAAGCTGGTAGGTATAGAAGTTATATCGGCTGATCATTATTATGATGAATGTATATCAGCTTCACAGGAAATCATGAATAGTGGTAAGTTCGGTCTTTACAAACCTTCCCCCGCTACTCCGGAAGAAGCGACAACCAACTATCAAAAGTTATTTGAACAACCTTTCCAATGTCTGGACGGATTGAAAGAGCCTATCTTCATGAAGGCCTATGCTGCAAATACCATTCTGGCACATAACTATGATGTCTGGTTCAGCCCCCGTCAGATGATCCTCGACCCGAATCTCTATCCCGGTCGTATGAATCCGACACTGGATTTTGTCGACTCTTTCGAAGATTATACGGATGACGGAACCGGAACACCCAAGCCGATCAGCACTCGTGTGGATGGAAATGAAAGTGATTATAATGGATTTAACTTATCCACCCGATACCTGTCTTTCCCGATAGATAAACCTTACCAGGCATTTGCCGGTCGTGATGCCCGTTTGAGTGCCATGGTGTTATTCCCGGGACAGAACTTCGGAAGTACGAAGATCATTATCCAGGGTGGTCTGGTGAAAGCTGACGGTTCCGGTTATCATTATAGGACTCAGGCTTCGGAGAAGGGACAGGATGGTCTGATCTATTATACTTACGGAGCGGAGAAAAGCACGGAATATTCAGGATTCGATCCGACTTTGGGACATTATACCCGCAGCGGATTCCTGTTTAAGAAGTTCTTGCAGATAGAAAGTCCGGTTGAGCAGGCATGGAGTAAAGGTACACAGCCTTGGATCGATTTCCGTTATGGGGAAATTCTTCTCAACTATGCAGAAGCTGTTATCGAAAAGACAACCTCTACTTCTGCTGAAAAACAGGCTGCACAAGACGCTTTGAATGCGGTCCGCAAAAGAGCGGCTCACAAAGATGACATTGCATTGACTCAGGCGAATGTTCGCAAAGAACGTTTTGTCGAGCTGGCATTTGAAAACAAACGCAGATGGGATTTGTCGCGCTGGAGAACTTTCCATAAGGAATTTGAAAACCGGGTGAGAAAGGGACTTGTACCTTTCCTTGACCTGCGGACAAATCCTGCGCATTATGTATTTGTACGTGTCAATCCGTTGGGCATTGAATCAAAGACCTTTGATTATAGCTGGTATTATAAGAGTATTCCGGGTACGGGGGCTAATGGTCTGGTACAGAATCCTTAATTAGTATATTCTAAAATATAGATTAGATATGAAAAAGCTTCTATTTTTATTATGCGTTGTAGTAGCAGGCAGTATGTTTTACTCTTGTGAAAAAGATAATCTCGAAGGGCCGGATGCAATCTTTGCCGGCGAACTGAGAGACCGGAAGACCGGAGAACTCATTCAACAGGAGATATCGGACGGTTCCCGCGTTTATTTCATCGAACAGGGGTGGGGAGATAATCCTCCTGTTCAGAATATGGTCGTTAAAAAAGACGGAACGTTTTATAACGGTATGATTTTCTCCGGTGACTATAAAATCATCCTGAATCGTGGGAACTACGTTCCTTTGGATACTCTGGATATGAAAATAAAGCCGGGAAAGAATTATCAGGTCTTCGAAGTGAATCCTTATCTGCGGATCATTGAACCGGAAATATCTGTGATCGGAAGAAAGGTAGTGGCGAAATTCAAACTGGAGCAGGTGACCAGTAACGAGGTCTATCGTATTTCGTTGTTTGCACACTCTCACATCGATGTATCCAACAAACTGAATATTGTCAACCGGACAGAAGAACTAAACCGTTCCATTACTGATGGTGAGGCTTTCGAATTGTCTATCAATCTGGAAGACTACACTTCCACGCTGGTTCCGGGCAAGAGTTATTATTTCCGGATCGGTGCACAGTCTCACGGAAGTGAGACAAAGTACAATTATTCGGCATCTGTACAGTTGGATATTTAGCATAAAAACGGAAAAGCCATGAGAAAGTATTTACAGTTGGTATTCCTTGCGGTCTCTGTCTTTTGTTCAGAGATATTGTTGGCAGAATCTCGTGATCCGGTCCGGATACTGGATTTGAGAACGCTCAATGAACTTGATCTGAAAGAACAGGAGAAGGCGGAGCAACTATGGGACATTATGCATACGACAGCTACCTTGCAAGGCATTGTGAATCGGAATAGTCCGAGATTGTACATTCGCTATGTCAAGAACGGGCAGGGAGAGAATGTCGATGATTATTGGTGGAATAAATACCGTCAGGTAGGACAGTGGCTGGCGGGACGTGATACGATAGCTTACACGGAACTGTCGGATGTCGTGACCGTTTTCAGAAAAGAAATACGCGGAGTGGTTGTTTATGACTCAAAAGTAGCATCTACCAGTAATATTGCTTCATCTGTGGCAGGAATCGAGAATCTGATAGCTGTGCGCTATGACATATCTCCCAATAGTCTCTATACCCGTTTGGTACTGCAAGGACCGAAGCTGGCTGTGAAATGCTGGCTGGTGAACAAAGATGGTTCTTCTCTTTTCACGGGCAAAGGAAGGATTGCCGGAACCGGTCAACCTTCGACAGGATCTCTGAAAATCGATCCCTATGTATGGTTTATAGAGAAATACCTGAAGAAAGGGTTATGCAATACGGAGTACGCCGCTTATTACATCGACCAGTTCTGGCGTACCGATCCTACCCGGACGGTAACGAACCATCACCAATTGACCAATCATGACTTTTTTGTCAGCAAGAAAGCTTTTTTCTTTGACCTTTCTCCTTGGGGAGACGAGCCGGCAACGGATGATCCGACACAAGAAGAAGGACTGGACTTGCAGATACTGAAAACTTTTCTGCAAGAAGCCTATAAGCAAAATAAAGGAGAGAAATTCTGCTATATCGGAGGTTTCCCGAGCTGGATTTATAAATATACGCAGCATGCTGGAGGAAAGCATGAAGATGTAGCTACCGAGTGGGAATTTTCCCGTATTATCAGTGCTTATAATGCCTTTAAGGATGCCGATGCCATCGGACTGGGAGCATTGGCTAACTCCTCCTTCTGGCAACATTTTCCTCTTCAGGAAAAGTATCCCCAAAAGTGGGTGACACATCAGGAACTGATGGACAGAGGCTATCTGAACCGTGACGGAACAATCAACTTTCAGGGACGGAACTTTATCCTCTTCTATGTAGGCGATTATGATTCCTCCTCCTGGATTGCTCAGACTACCCCTTTCCTGTGGGACGAACCTAGCCGGGGAGAAGTGCCTTTGATGTGGTCTGTCAGTCCTGTACTTGCAGAACGCGTTCCGATGGTGATGCATAATTATCGGGTGACGGCTACTCCGAATGATTATTTTGCCGCTGCTGACAATGGTGCCGGATATTTAATGCCGGGTATGTTGCAAGAGCCTCGCTCGGTGTCCGGATTGAAAAGCGGATTGAGTGCATGGGCAAAGCATTGCAGCAAATATTATCAGAAGTGGGGATTGACCATTACAGGATTTGTGATTGACGGCGAAGCCCCCGGACTGGATTCAGACGGATTGGACTGTTACGCATCGTTCAGTCCGAATGGAATAGTTCCGCAGAAGATGCCTTTGACATTGCTGCACAATGATATGCCGGTGATCCGGGCAGATTATGATATTGTAGATCATGATTACCGCAGGGCAACGGATGTGATTGTGGAAAGAGTGGAGAAACGTCCGGTTCCTTTCCATTGGTTCAGAGCCATATTGAAGTCACCTTCCTGGTATAAAGGGATTTGTGATGAGTTGAAACAGCGGCATACGAATATTGAATTGCTGGATGCACCGACATTTTTTGAACTCTATCGTATCTATCTGAAGCAGCATCCGGATGCTGCTGCCGGAAAGATAACGATGAACTAACCTGATTAATGAACAGACATATTCATATAGAATGATGATGAACAGATTGAATATAAAAAGAACAGTCGGCTCCTGTTTGATGGCGATGGCGTTTTTTTCGTGTACCCATACGGATCAGACGCCCACGAAAGACTTTGTCGATTATGTAAATCCATATATCGGCAATATCAGCCATCTGCTGGTGCCTACTTACCCAACCGTACATCTGCCGAACTCGATGCTCAGGGTCTATCCGGAAAGGGGAGACTATACATCGGACAGGGTAAACGGCCTTCCGGTCGTGGTGACCAGTCATAGAGGCAGCTCGGCTTTTAACCTGAGTCCGGTGCAGGGAGAGGTATCCCGACCGATTGTATCTTACTCCTATGATTTGGAGAATATTACCCCCTATAGTTATTCCGTATACCTGGATGAGGCTGATATACAGGTTGAGTATGCCCCTTCACATCAGGCTGGTATTTATCATATCAGTTTTGGGACGGAAGGTGATAATGCTCTGGTGGTGAATACGAAGAACGGAAAGCTGGTCGCTGAAGAAAAAGGAGTCAGTGGCTATCAGGTTATTGACAACACTCCTACCAAAATCTATCTGTATCTCGAAACCAGTCAACTACCTTTACGCAAAGGGGTACTGGCAGATGGAAAAGTTGATATGGAAAGTAAGGAAGGCAGTGCCATCGCTTTGTATTATGGAAGCGAGAAGAACCTGAATCTACGTTACGGAATTTCCTTTATCAGTGCCGAGCAGGCAAAGAAGAATCTGCAACGTGACATCACCACCTATGATGTAAAGGCGGTGGCGGATGCCGGACGCAGGATATGGAACAAGACATTGGGCAAGATTGTGATAGAAGGCGGTTCGGAAGACGAAAAAGAAATCTTCTACACTTCCCTTTATCGTACCTACGAACGCATGATCAATCTTTCGGAGGACGGGAAATATTACAGTGCTTTCGATGGCAAGATTCATGAAGATGGCGGAGTACCTTTTTATACAGATGACTGGATATGGGATACTTACCGGGCTACACATCCGTTGCGTATCTTGATAGAACCGCAGAAGGAACTCGATATGATTCGTTCATATATACGGATGGCAGAACAGTCGGACAGAAGATGGATGCCTACCTTCCCCGAGGTGACCGGAGACAGTCACCGGATGAATGGCAATCATGCAGTGGCAGTTATCTGGGATGCTTATTGCAAAGGATTGAAAGACTTTGATCTGGAGGCTGCTTATGAAGCCTGCAAACTTGGTATTACAGAAAAAACGTTAGCCCCGTGGTCAGGCATAAAGGGAGGTGAAATCACAAAATTTTATTGGGAAAACGGATATTTACCGGCATTGGCACCGGGAGAACAAGAAACAGCTGACGAAGTACACCCATTTGAAAAACGCCAACCGGTAGCCGTCACTCTAGGTACGTCTTACGATGAATGGTGCCTGGCACAAATAGCCAAACAACTTGGGTATGAGAAAGACTATAACTACTTTCTACAAGGGAGTAAAAACTATCGGAATATTTTCAATCCTGAAACAAAATTCTTCCATCCCAAAAATGCAAAAGGCGAATTCATAGAACCCTTTGATTATGCCACTGCCGGCGGATTAGGTGCTCGTGAAGCATACGGCGAGAATAACG
>OGNV01001799.1_pt1 | contig 12077 bp, 8 predicted proteins | sample 1573561 | NCBI WGS metagenome assembly OGNV01 (sample SAMEA2581892, study PRJEB24529) | metagenome | biome: Human gut stool | place: China | collected 2011
AGGAACACCCGGTGTAGGTTTCGGCCCCAGCGGTGAGGGATATATCCGACTGACAGCATTCGGCGATCACAATGATTGTATGGAAGCAATGAGAAGAATAAAGAACTGGCTTTGATAGTATTTTGCGCGCTACTATATAACACTGGACCGTACATCCACATTTTTCTAACTATTAAAGGTAAAAAGACGATGAAAACGACGATTAACAAAAAATTGAGGGGCATAGCAGCAGCGTTATTACTGATCGGCCTTGTGCCATCCAATATGATGGCGCAGGATAAAGTAGAAGCCTCCGTAGGAGCAGACTTGGTAAGTGGTTATATCTGGCGTGGTCAGGATTTAGGCGGAGTCAGCATTCAGCCTTCATTAGGAATCTCTTACAAAGGACTTTCACTCGGAGCATGGGGATCGGTAGGGTTTGAGTCATCGGATACTAAAGAGTTCGATTTGACTCTCGGTTATTCAACCGGTGGTTTCAGCATCTCGGTAACGGATTACTGGTTCAACACTCAGGTACCTACCAACAAGTATTTCAAATATGGCGCTCATTCAACCGCTCATGTATTTGAGGCACAGGTAGGATATGATTTTGGTCCGCTGGCAATCAACTGGTACACGAACTTTGCAGGTGCCGACGGAGTTAAAGAAAACGGGAAAAGGGCTTATTCTTCCTACCTCGCACTTAGTGCACCGTTCAGCCTTGGAGGACTTGACTGGACAGTAGATGTAGGAATGGTACCTTGGGAGACGACTTTTTATAATGGATACACAAGTGGGTTCTGCGTTTCCGACATCAGTCTCGGAGCTGTCAAGGAGATCAGGGTTACTGATTCATTCTCGGTTCCGGCATTTGCCAAAGTATCAGTAAATCCACGTACGGAAGGCGCTTACTTCACATTCGGATTAAGTTTTTAAGAGAGAGAGTTTATATAGTCAAAGAGCGTATAGGGAACAGGAAGGTAGTTAGAGTTTAGATTTTATCGGTTTGTTGTATGGTAACCTGCGATGGCTGCCACCTCCCTATACCTCTTCTTTTTACAGGTCAACACTAATATTTAAGGTATATGAAAAAGATTGAAGCTATTATCCGTAAAACCAAATTCGAGGACGTGAAAGACGCTCTGCTCGAAGCGGACATTGAATGGTTCTCTTACTACGATGTAAGAGGGATCGGTAAAGCACGGCAAGGACGTATCTATCGTGGAGTGGTATATGATACCAGCACCATCGAACGTATTCTGGTTTCTATTGTAGTACGCGACAAAAATGCAGAAAAGACCGTACAGGCTATCATCAAAGCCGCACAAACCGGAGAGATCGGTGACGGACGCATTTTCGTCATTCCTATCGAGGACGCCATCCGCATCCGCACCGCCGAACGTGGCGACATCGCTCTCTATAACGCCGAACAGGAACGATAACCGGCAACCGGCAAGGTGCCGGGGCCAGATTTCCTTTCGGATGATAATATTATAAAAACAGGTATTAAATAAGATAATCATTATGGATAAAACATATAAGAGACACAGCTTCACAAAGCTGTGGATAGCCACTGCTATGTTCATTTTCTGCTGTTTCGCAACCAGTGCTTTTGCACAGGAAGCAGTTGATGCAGATACTTTTATGACAACTACGGAGACAATTACTGAAGTCAAAACTACACCTGAAATTGCTGAAACCGCCACTGCTTCTGCCGAAACAACTCCCGATACAATCGGGGAACTGGCATTAGGATTGAATACAGTCTGGATGCTGCTTGCGGCAATGCTCGTATTTTTTATGCAGCCGGGGTTTGCATTGGTTGAGGCGGGTTTTACCAGAGTCAAGAATACCGCCAACATTTTGATGAAGAACTTTGTGGATTTCATGTTTGGTTCCTTGCTCTACTGGTTCATCGGTTTCGGTCTGATGTTTGGTGCGGGAGGTCTCATCGGAATGCCACACTTCTTTGATCTGTCATTCCTCGACAGTGATTTACCCAGAGAAGGATTTCTGGTTTTTCAGACAGTATTCTGCGCAACGGCAGCCACGATTGTATCGGGAGCGATGGCGGAACGCACCAAGTTCTCCATGTATCTGGTCTATACTATCTTTATCAGTGTACTAATTTACCCAATTTCCGGTCACTGGACATGGGGTGGCGGCTGGCTGATGAACGGAGAAGAAGGTTCGTTCATGATGAATCTTTTCGGAACGACATTCCATGACTTTGCAGGTTCAACGATTGTCCACTCCGTTGGTGGTTGGATTGCTTTGGTAGGCGCTGCTATTCTTGGTCCCCGTATCGGTAAATATGGCAAAGACGGTAAGTCAAGAGCTATTCCGGGACACAACCTGACAGTTGCCGCACTGGGTGTATTTATCCTTTGGTTCGGATGGTTCGGATTCAACCCCGGATCACAGTTGGCAGCAAGTACCGAAGCGGATGCAATGGCCATCTCACATGTATTTCTGACAACAAATCTGGCGGCTTGTGCCGGTGGCTTCTTTGCACTGGCGATGAGCTGGATGAAATATGGCAAACCGTCTTTATCACTGACACTGAATGGTGTTTTGGCAGGTTTGGTAGGTATCACAGCCGGATGTGACGCTGTAGCTCCCTCAGGAGCGGTATTAATCGGTGCCATTTGTGGTGTAGTCATGATATTTGCAGTCGACTTTATTGACAAGGTATTGAAGATTGACGATCCTGTCGGTGCTTCTTCCGTACACGGGGTTTGTGGTTTCTTGGGAACAGTGCTCACAGGATTGTTTTCTACCAGTGAAGGGTTGTTCTACGGACATGGAGCCGGCTTTTTGGGTGCCCAGCTTTTCGGTGCGGTTGTTGTCGGAGTCTGGGCGGCAGGTATGGGATTCATTATCTTCAAAGTACTCGACAAGATTCACGGACTTCGCGTTCCGGCACGTGTCGAAGAAGAAGGTCTCGACATCTACGAACACGGAGAATCTGCTTATAACTAAGCTAAAAAAGGAATTTTTACTCTAACATATTTAACAACAAATCAAATTAGGTATTATGTCAAAACTAAGATTCAGAGTCGTAGAGACAGCTTTCAAGAAGAAAGCGGTTGAAGTAGCAACACCTGCCGAACGCCCTTCGGAATACTTCGGTAAGTATGTGTTCAACAAGGAAAAAATGTTCAAGTACCTTCCAAGCAAGGTATACAACGCACTGATTGACGCTATTGACAATGGTGCCCCGCTAGACCGCAGCATCGCTGATGAAGTAGCTGCCGGAATGAAAAAATGGGCTGTCGAAATGGGTGTCACTCATTATACTCACTGGTTTGCACCGCTCACCGAAGGTACGGCAGAAAAGCATGACGCTTTCGTCGAACATGACGGCAAGGGAGGCATGATGGAAGAGTTCACAGGCAAACTGCTGGTACAGCAGGAGCCGGATGCTTCTTCTTTCCCGAACGGCGGTATCCGTAATACTTTCGAAGCACGCGGATATAGCGCATGGGACCCATCATCACCCGCATTTATCGTAGATGATACGCTTTGCATCCCGACTGTATTTATCGCATATACAGGTGAAGCCCTTGATTATAAAGCACCGTTACTGAAAGCTCTGCGTGCCGTAGATAAAGCCGCAACCGCCGTCTGCCACTATTTCAATCCTGAGGTAAAGAAGGTCGTTGCCTATCTGGGATGGGAACAGGAATACTTTCTGGTAGATGAAGGTTTGTATGCCGCACGTCCGGACTTACTTATGACAGGACGCACATTGATGGGGCATGACAGTGCCAAGAACCAGCAGTTGGAAGACCACTATTTCGGTGCCATCCCTACCCGTGTGGCCGCATTTATGAAAGACCTTGAAATTGAAGCGTTGAAACTGGGTATTCCTGTAAAGACCCGTCATAACGAGGTAGCTCCGAATCAATTCGAATTAGCTCCTATCTTCGAAGAATGTAACCTGGCAAATGACCATAACCTACTGATCATGTCGTTGATGCGTAAAGTCAGCCGCCGTCACGGTTTCCGTGTATTGCTTCATGAAAAGCCGTTCAAGGGTGTCAACGGTTCCGGCAAGCACAATAACTGGTCACTGGGAACGGATACAGGTATCCTGTTGATGGGACCGGGCAAGACGCCGGAAGATAACCTGCGCTTTGTCACATTTGTAGTGAATACGCTGATGGCAGTTTACCGTCACAACGGATTACTGAAAGCTTCTATTTCCAGCGCTACCAACGCTCATCGCCTGGGAGCCAATGAAGCACCTCCCGCTATCATTTCTTCTTTCCTCGGCAAACAGTTGTCACAGGTATTGGATCATATTGAGAACAGTACCAAAGACGATCTGATCAACCTTAGCGGAAAACAGGGAATGAAGCTGGATATTCCCCAAATCCCCGAATTGCTGATTGATAATACAGACCGCAACCGCACCTCTCCTTTCGCTTTCACCGGAAACCGGTTTGAGTTCCGTGCCGTAGGCTCTGAGGCCAACTGTGCAAGTGCCATGATTGCATTAAACGCTGCCGTAGCAGAACAGCTGATGAAATTCAAAAAGGATGTAGACGCTCTGATCGAAAAGGGAGAACCGAAAGTTTCCGCTATCCTTGAAGTAATTCGCGGATATATCAAAGAATGTAAGGCTATCCACTTCGATGGCAACGGTTACAGCGACGAATGGAAAGTAGAAGCCGCCCGTCGAGGTCTGGACTGTGAAACAAGTGTTCCCGTTATCTTCGACAACTATCTGAAACCGGAGACAATTGCTATGTTCGAAGCAATCGGTGTGATGACGAAAAAGGAACTGGAAGCCCGCAACGAAGTAAAATGGGAAACTTACACGAAAAAGATTCAGATTGAAGCCCGCGTATTAGGCGACCTGGCAATGAACCACATTATTCCGGTCGCTACTCAATATCAGACGGATCTGATTAATAATGTCTATAAAATGCAGTCCTTATTTCCGGCAGATAAAGCAGCCAGACTATCTGCCAAGAATCTGGAACTGATCGAAGAAATCGCCGACCGCACCGCCTTCATCAAAGAACACGTAGATGCAATGATTGAAGCACGAAAAGTGGCGAACAAGATCGAAAGCGAACGCGAAAAAGCGATCGCTTACCACGATACAATCGTTCCGGCACTGGAAGAGATTCGTTACCACATTGACAAGCTGGAACTGATTGTCGACAACCAGATGTGGACACTGCCGAAATACAGAGAACTGTTGTTTGTAAGATAAAAAAGAAATGCTGAATGGAGAATATCTTCATTCAGCATTAAGATAGAAATTATCTATTTCTTTTGTTGGTTGTTTTAAGTTTGCAGGGGGGGGGTACCGTGACGGTAGTCCTCTTCTTTTTTTATTCTATAATCTTAGCATCCTCAATATCCTCATCGTGAGGCGTAACCGGAGTCTTAGGACGACGGCGCGCAAACTTAAACCAGTTGATCAGTTCGGACAGAGAATAAACCAAGCTACTGATACCGATAATAATGAAAGCAGTATTACGTACTCCCGTCGGATTGAACAGCGCAATAACACCTGCGATAAGAATCAATGAAGGCACCAGATAGAAAATCCCCGGAACAGGTGTCCAACGACGGGCCATCGACAAAGAGGCAATCTGCTGCACACCTCCCATGATCAGGATAAAGCCCAAAAGGAACATCAGGACGTCTGCAAAAAACTCAGGCATCACAATCAGCCAAAGTCCGAATAACAAACTGCCGATTCCCTCAATAGGAAAACGGGGAGCCGGTTCATGTTCCGATCTTTTCCGTCCGAAAAAGCTAAAAAGACTGATGACACCGGGAATCAAAAAAGCCACTCCTATCGTAATGACAATATAACTAGCTGCTGTATTCGGCCAAAGTACCAACACCAGACCTATGACAAGCGCAAACAAAATGCGAATCAGAGAGTAATTCATTGTTTTCATATATTCTATATTTTTTAACGAAGTCCATTTCAATACTTTTGCGAATATAAGTGTTTCTATTCACATATAAAAATAACAAACGTAGATTGTAATAAGTTCGTAACAAAATCGTTATAGCCATTACACCTCACTTAGATAATTTTGCAGAAAATTAATAAACAGGTTTTTCATCATGAAATCAAGCGAAACAAAAAAGAAGTGCCCTTATGTAGAACGTGACATCAGCTGGATGTACTTCAATCAGCGTATCCTGCTCGAAGCTGCCCGTCCGGAAGTACCTCTTCTGGAACGCCTGACTTTTCTTGGCATCTATTCCAATAATCTGGATGAGTTTTTCCGCGTCCGCGTAGCTACGCTGAACCGGATCATCGAATATGCAGATAAAAACATACAGAAAGAACAAGAAACGGCTACACGCACACTGAAGCAGATAAGCAAACTACACAACCGCTTCTACGAACAATTTGAAGAAACTTTCGCTTCCATCATGGAAGAACTGAAGAAGGAAAACATCTGCGTCATCAAAGACACCGAAATGACGGATGACCAAAAGACATTTATCACCTCCTTCTATCGCAATAAACTGAATGGCTCCACCACCCCTCTTTTCCTCAACGGAGCCCGACCGCTGGACGACCAGACTGACGAAGATATTTATCTCGCCATCCGCCTGCTTCGTAAAGACGAAACAGGAAAAATAAAAGAGAAAGATTATGCAGTGATCGAATTGCCCACCGAAGAATACGGTCGTTTTATCCAATTGCCGGACTCGGAGGGGAAAACATATCTGATGTTTCTCGATGATGTGATCCGCTATTGTCTGCCGTTGATTTTTGTCGGCATGAAATATACGGATTACGAGGCATATACCTTTAAATTCACCAAAGACGCGGAAATGGAGATAGACAGCGACCTGCGGACAGGCGTACTTCAGAAGATTTCAAAAGGAGTGAAAAGCCGGAAGAGAGGAGAACCGATTCGATTCGTTTATGACGAACAGATTCCCAAAGATTTACTGAAAAGATTAGTTGACCGGCTGAATGTGGATAAAAACGACACCCGTGTGGCAGGAGGACGCTATCATAACTTCAAAGACTTGATGAAATTTCCGGTGTGCGGTCGCTACGACTTAAAGTATCCCGTCTGGGAACCGGTTTTCAAGCCCGAACTAAACGGCAAAGAAAGCCTGCTCACATTGATTCGTCAGAAGGACCGCTCCCTGCATTATCCATTCCATAGCTTCGATACTTTCATCCGCGTACTTCGTGAAGCAGCCATCAGCAAAGAAGTAAAAAGTATCAAGATGACACTTTACCGGCTCGCTAAAGAATCAAAAGTGATCAAAGCACTGATCTGCGCAGCCAAAAACGGGAAGAAAGTAACGGTGGTCATCGAACTACTGGCACGTTTCGACGAAGCATCCAACATCAACTGGAGCAAAAGAATGCAGGACGCAGGCATCCACGTTATCTTCGGAGTGGAGGGACTGAAGATTCATTCCAAACTGGTACATATCGGTACCCGTCACGGAGACATTGCCTGCATCAGCACAGGAAACTTTCATGAAGGAAACGCACGTATGTATACCGATTATACCATCATGACCGCCCATCGTCCGCTGGTACGAGAAGTGAATGCCGTTTTCGACTTTATTGAGAAACCATACACTCCCGTCAATTTCAAAGAATTACTGGTTTCACCCAACGATATGCGCAAACGTCTGATTGCTCTCATCAGCAAGGAAATAAAGAACAAGGAACAAGGGAAAGAAGCCTATATTCTGGCAAAAGTAAACCATATTACCGACCGTGCGCTTATAGAAAAACTCTACGAAGCCTCGACGGCCGGAGTTCAAGTGGAACTGGTAGTACGCGGCAACTGTTCGCTGGTGACAGGCATCGCAGGTATCAGTGAAAATATCCATATCAACGGTATTATCGACCGATATCTTGAACACTCCCGTATCTTTATCTTTGCCAATGGCGGAGAAGAAAAATATTATATCGGTTCTGCCGACTGGATGCCCCGCAACCTTGATAACCGGATCGAAGTACTGGCTCCGGTGTACGACAAAGAAATACAGGCAGACTTAAAACGAATTGTCTGCTACGGATATCGGGATACGGCCAAAGGACGTATCGTAGACGGGACCGGAGAAAACCGACCTTGGGAAAACCGACCTTCCACACTCTGCAAAGACTTCACTCCTGCCCTTGCCGAAGCAGAGACAGCCACTGTCGTTTTCCGTTCGCAAGAAGAATTATATAGAAAATACAAGAATACATTATGATAAGTATGAAGAAAGTTAATTATGCAGCTATCGACATAGGTTCGAATGCCGTGCGGCTATTGATAAAATGCGTAAACGAAGAAAACGCTCCCGAATTAATGAGCAAGGTACAACTCATCCGCATTCCCTTACGACTGGGAGAAGATGCTTTTACCATGGGAGTTATTTCTGCTGAAAAAGAAAAGAAACTGATCCGGCTGATGAAAGCCTACAAACAGTTGATGAAGATATATGACGTAGTAGATTACCGTGCCTGTGCTACGTCCGCCATGCGTGACGCACGCAACGGAAAGGACATCGCCCGACAAATAGCCAGGAAAACTGGTATCCGCGTAGATATCATCGACGGACAAGAAGAAGCACACATTGTATATGACAACCATATCGAGCAACTTTTTGCTTCCGGACAAAACTACATACCTGTATGTAGATGTCGGCGGTGGCAGCACCGAGATTAATCTGATCAGTAACGGAGAACTGAAAAATTCCCGTTCATACAATATCGGAACGGTTCGCATGCTCAGCGGCATGGTGAAAGAAGAAGAAAAAGAGGCTTTACGCACCGACCTCATAGGGCTTGCCGCGGAATACGCGCCTACCAGCATCATCGGTTCGGGAGGAAACATCAATAAGCTTTTCCGTCTGGCAGACAAGAAAGACAAAAAGGCTTCTCTCCTACCCGTCGAATCGCTACGTGAAATTTACGAAGCATTGCAAGCTCTTCCTGCCGAGCAACGTATCAAACAGTATAAGCTAAAACCTGATCGGGCTGATGTCATCGTTCCGGCTGCGGAGATATTTCTGGAAGTAGCTATGAATGTGAAAGCTACCGGAATCATTGTACCTACCATCGGACTGTCCGACGGAATTATCGACAGCCTGTACACTCAGAAGATGAATACACCTGTCGCACCAAAGGTTCAATAAATAGATAAAAGGCTCCTGATATCCGAATGATAAGTCATTTGCATCAGGAGCCTTTTTCTATAAATTCCATCTTTCTTCATGTATAAAATGACATTCTGAAAGATAAGTATGTTTTTGACAGTTTGTAATTCGTAATGCATCAAGAAGGGCTTCTTTAGCCGGTCATACTACTATTGATATTTTTTCGCGATTGTTGGGCAACTAGCATATATCAAAAAATCAGCATTTACATCCAATTCAGCACTTATTAATATATTATACTCTACTTATATATCTACATGATTATATTTTCATCAGTTCTGTTTATTTTCAACATTAGCCATCTAAACTTTCCAAAGAGCGAAATAGAAAACAGAGAAGGTCAAAAGTATTAAATAAAGACAGTTTTATCGGTATAATGACACTATAGCAATGGTTTACTTACATCATACCTACCTTTTAGTGACACCATCTGCATCTTTTGGTTACTTCATCCGCATCTTTTTCACAAACAATACGGTGTTTTTCACCGAATCATACGGTCATTTCATGCAAATCAACCGTATATTTGCGATAATTCAACCACCTTTCCAAGCTAACAGAAGATTATTAAAAAACAGGCAGGAAAGCAAATCGGATCTTTCTACAAACAAATGACAGAAGAAAGACTTATCACCGAACATTATGATAAAAGCAATCATCTATTGATATAATAACAACTGCCCTGTAATCTGATATCAGACTACAAGGCAGTTGCTAAAACGTTATACTAATTCCCTTCTATCTGTCAGAATGGGAAAATCAGAGGCAGCACCAATATCATCACAATTCCCATGATAATCTGCAACGGTAATCCTACTTTTATATAATCCATAAAAGTATATTGTCCGGCAGGCATCACCAGCGCATTAGGCGGTGTAGAGAACGGAGAAGCGAAACACATACTTGCACCCACCGTCACGGCAAACAGGAAAGGAACCGGACTAACTCCGATCTGCATAGCACTTTGCAAAGCAATCGGTGCAAGCAAGACAGCAGTAGCGGTATTACTGATAAACATAGTCATCAATGATGTCGTAAAATAAATACCAGCCATCAATGCTATCGGTCCGTAAGATCCAAGCCCACTTACCAAAGTATTGGAGATGTACTCCGAAGCGCCTGTTTTCTCTAATGCCAAAGACATAGGAAGCATAGCCGCAATCAATACAATACTTTCCCAGTTGATTGTTTTGTAAGCTGCTTCCACATTACGGAAACATCCCGTCAAAACCATCAGGATACCTGCTATCATAACGGCCGTAACAGGTGCAACCGGAATAAAATCGAATACCATCATTGCTACCATCAATACCATGATAGCAGCAGCAACAGGTGCTTTATAGTCCAAAGTTACTTTAGCCGCTTCTGCCAAAGGCTGTCCCAACACTACCCAATCCGAATCTTCCTTACTAAGCCGGGCAATATTACTCCAAGTTCCCTGCACTAAAAGCACATCACCACTATGAATCCGCTCATTTCCCAAATCCTGCAACAGATATTCCTTTTTACGACGGATACCTAATACATTCACATTAAACTTATCACGGAATCCGGACTCTTTAATGGTCTGATTGACTAGATTGGAAGCAGGCATCAATACAATTTCGGCAATACCGATATCATAAAAATCAAGCGAATTAGTAGTGCTTTTCGTCTCTTCCGTAGCATGATCATCCAATATATCCAGCAGATAATCTTCGGCAAATTGCTGCACTTTATCAAATTCTCCCGTCACATACAGAATATCTTCCGCTTCCAGCATAGTATCCGGTTCGGCAAGTTTCTGAGTAATAGTCTTCAGAAAACGGTGCTGCGAAGCATCTCCACGACGGACTTCCATAATATTAAGTCCATATTTACGACGAATATCCAGATCGAGGATGGTCTTTCCCAAAAGGCGGGAGTCTTTAATCACCTGCATACGGAACAGATTACTGGAAAGACCATATTCATTCACCAACTGTTTCAGCGACTTACCCGAACGGCTGTTATCATCTTTCTGCCCTTTTTTAGAAAGAAACCACTTACTAAGCGGCATCAGAACCAGCGTACCGACAGCCACACTCACCAAACCTACAGGCAGGAAAGTAAAGAAAGAAAGCGGTTCGAAGCCTGCGGAAGTCAATGTGTTTTGTATGACAAGGTTGGGCGGTGTACCAATCAGCGTCATCATACCTCCCATACTACTGGCAAAGGCCAACGGCATCAGCAACCGACTCGGATTCATTTTGGCGCTCATCGCCAGACTGACCACAATGGGAAGCATCAGTGCCACCGTTCCGGTATTACTGACAAACGCACCGATAGCGGAAGTGACCAACATAACAAGGAAGAACAGGCGAATTTCACTGTTTCCAGCAAGTTTAAGGATACGCGAACTTATCATTTTTGCCAGTCCTGTCTGAAAAATAGCTCCGCCCACGACAAACAATCCGATCATCATAATGACTACCGAATTGGAGAAACCGGAAAGGGCTTCGTCGGGTGTTAATATCTGAAAGATAAGCAAAGCTACTAACGCACATAGTGCCACAAGATCCGAACGTATCTTACCGTTTACAAAAAAGATAGCCGAAAGAACGAGAATGATAATGGTTATCAACATAAGCTAAAAATAAAATGATTGTTTTATCCTGAATGTATCAAAGATTTATTTTGGAGGAGCAAAATTAAAAAATACTTTGCCGATAAGCTTTATAAATCGGTAATTCCGCGCGCGGTAAGGCTTTCGGAAGCGCCGAGCTACGGTATGCCGATACAGTATTACGATAAGCGCTCAAAGGGCGCGGCGGCGTATGACGATTTAACCAAGGAATTTTTGAAGAAGAACAGGAGAAGATAAAATGGCTGTGAAAAAAGGCGGACTCGGCAGGGGACTTGACTCCCTTTTCAACGAAAACGCGACCGACAGCGACGGCGCGGTAAAATTAAAC
>OGNV01001811.1_pt1 | contig 12011 bp, 7 predicted proteins | sample 1573561 | NCBI WGS metagenome assembly OGNV01 (sample SAMEA2581892, study PRJEB24529) | metagenome | biome: Human gut stool | place: China | collected 2011
ACACACAACATCTTATGAAAAACAGACATTACTTGAAGTATATGCTGGCGATTACCGCATTATTATTCAATGGAGAAGTAATCTACTCACAAACCCATCCGATAGAAAGTTATCTGAAAGCGGCAGGAGACCATGCAACCATTTATAATGGTGAAATAGAATTTACGTACAGTCTTGCTCAATACGAAAATCTCCCTTATTTTGAAAGTGACGAATTTACTTCCGGAGAGATCATCTTCAGAGGTAACCGGTATCCGGGTCTGGCCCTTCACCTGGATTTGTACAAAGACCAACTTTCGGCTCTGAATCCCGGTAGCCGTCATAGCATTATTATTAATAACGAAGGAATCGAACAGGTAAAACTACACAATGCTACATTCATCTACTTCCGTCCAACGCCAAATACAAATCTGGACAAAGGATTTTACGAATTACTGCATAATGGAAAAGAATTGAGACTATTGGCACGCAAAAAATATTATATTGCTCATATCAGTGCGGAAAAAATAGTAAAAACCGGCAAACACCAGACTGAATATTTCACGTACAAAGCAAAATATTATCTGGAGTACAACGGAGTATATTATTCCGTCAGTAACAAAAAGACGTTTGCCAGGATCTTTCCGGAACAGCGTAAACTGATAAACCACTATGTACGAAAACAGAAGCTAAACTTCCGTCATGATACTGACGCCTCCCTGACAGCCCTTACAAACTATTGTGAAGAATTGATAGCCCCCAAACAGACACGATGAAAAAGAATACATACCTATGGATGCTGCCCCTGTTATTCTGGTGGCCGCAACAAGCAGTGGCACAACAGCCGCTCTCACTTCCTGCCGACAGTATAACCATTGATACCCTACTGGAATCAATGGAGAAAAATACATCCTACAGAATTTATACTACCATTGACACCTCCTTCAAGGTATTGGTAAGAGGAAAGACTACGCCTTTACAGCAGTTGAAAGAAGCACTGGCACCGACACCCTATAAACTATCGGTATATGGGAACATTTTATTCGTGCTGAAAGAACAGGAGCTTATCACACTATTGCCTCCCACACTGACAGGCGAACCGGAAAAAGATGAAGGTTACTATGGGGATGTATATACTTATCTGAGAGACGAACCGGAAAAAGCATCTTCAGAAAACAAAGTATATAATGTAGGAGATGTACGGATCAAACAACGCCCCCGGAAAGCGACACTCAAAGGGCAAGTGACTAACTTTAAAACCGGTGAGCCCATGATCGGTATCAATCTGATTTTAAAGGACCCATGGATAGCGACAACAACAGACGCAAAGGGTAACTTTACCCTTGAGCTTCCTACCGGACATAAGCAATTGGACATAAAAGGACTGAATGTAAAAGATACGCGACGTCAAATCATGCTTTTCAGTGACGGAACACTCGATATAGAACTGGAAGAGAGTACACATATGCTGGACGAAGTAACCATTACTTCCGGACGCATACAGAATGTAAAGAGCACACAGCTGGGAGCTGAGACTTTGCGCCCTACACAGCTGAAAAATATCCCAATGGCTTTGGGGGAAGTGGACATTCTGAAGATGGTACAAGCCTTGCCGGGAGTAAAAACAGTAGGTGAAGCTTCAAGCGGATTCAACGTACGTGGCGGAGCTACCGACCAAAACCTGATTTTACTTAATGACGGAACCATTTATAACCCCAACCACTTATTTGGCTTCTTCGCCGCTTTCAATTCGGACATGGTGAAAGAGGCCGAAATATATAAAAGCAGCATCCCCGCACAATATGGCGGACGTATCTCGTCTATTCTGGATATCACCGGCAAAGAGGCCAATAAAGAAAAGTTCACAGGTTCGGCGGGTATCGGACTGGTGACAAGCAAACTGAATCTGGAGATTCCGGTCATCAAAGACAGGACATCTGTCTTACTAAGCGGACGTACTACATATTCCGACTGGATTATGAAACAACTTCCGGAAAAAAGCGGTTACAAAGACGGCACCGCCGGTTTTTATGACCTGGGCGCCATTGTGGCACATAAGTTCAACGATAAACACAGCCTTAATATTTACGGATATTATAGCCATGACCGCTTTGCTTTCAACTCAAACGAAAAATACGGTTACAACAACCTTAATGCCTCAGCACGATGGAGGGCTGTATTTAATGAGAGACTGGTGGGATATTTCTCGGCCGGATACGATCACTACGACTACAATAACCGGGAAACAGTCAATGCCTCAAGCGCATATAAGCTATCGTTTGACATTAATCAATATTTCGTTAAGGCAGACTTTACAAACAAACTGACCGGCAATAATACATTAAACTTTGGTTTTAAATCAATGCTGTACAATATCAATTCGGGAACTTACGAACCTGAAGGAAGTGAATCACTGGTGAAAAAGGATGCTTTGCAAAAAGATAAAGCCCTGGAAACGGCGTTCTATTTGGGTGATGAATGGGAAATCACTCCCAAACTGTCTGTCAACGCAGGAATCCGCTATTCGCTATTCAATGCGTTAGGGCCACGTTCGTATTATAAATATGAACCGGGTACACTCCCGCACGAATCGACTATAACAGATACTATCACTGCCGGAGCAGGAAAAGTGATGAAAACCTATCACGGACCCGAATTCCGGCTATCCGCACGATACTCCTTCACGGATGATTTTTCAATTAAAGCAGGATTTAATTCGATGCGGCAATATATACATAAACTGTCGAATACTGTCATCATGTCGCCAACCGACACATGGAAACTAAGTGATGTCAACATTAAACCCCAAAAAGGTTGGCAAGCCGCGGCAGGACTTTACCTGAATTCTCCGAACGGTATCTGGGAATACTCAGTGGAAGGTTATTATAAGCGGATGTCCGATTATCTGGACTATCGCGGAGGAGCCAAACTGCTAATGAACCACCATATTGAAACTGATGTTATCAACACACAAGGACACGCCTACGGTGTGGAACTGCAGGTAAAAAAACAGGTTGGAAAACTGAACGGTTGGATGAGTTATACCTATTCGCGTACTTTCTTGAGACAGAATGACAAACGGATCGAAAAACCTGTAAACAACGGTGACTGGTATCCTACGGAATATGATAAGCCTCATGATTTCAAGTTTGTAGGTAACTATAAATTTACGCACCGCTACAGTATGTCGATCAATGTGGACTACAGCACAGGACGTCCGACAACCATTCCTGCCGGACAATATTATGATGAGTCGACACAATCGATGCGGGCTTATTACACGGAACGAAACTCATACCGTATACCGGACTACTTTCGTACAGACATCTCTTTCAATATAGAGCCCAGCCATCACCTGACGCTACTAACGCATAGTTCTATTTCTATCGGAATATACAACGTCACCGGAAGAAAAAATGTTTATTCCATTTATTATGTGTCGGAAGAAGGTCAGATAAAGGGGTACCAGATGTCTATCTTCGGAGTGCCGATTCCTTTCATTACATATAACATAAAATTCTAACACCATGTTGAAATCAAAATATATTATCTATCTATTGCTACTCTGCCTGACAGGTTGTGTCTCCGAATTTAACGCACAACTTCCCACTTCCGACGAAGAACTGTTGGTAGTGACCGGCGACATCATTGCCAATACGGAAGTCGTATTTTCATTAAGTAAAAGTGTCCCACTGTCCGAAGAATCCCCGGAAAACTATCGAGACATTGAGGCCAAAATCATTGTAACCGGCAGTGACGGCTATCGGAGTAATCCCGGTAAGGCTATCGGAGAAGGCAAATATCAAATCAGCATCGGGGAATTACAGAACAACGTATCTTATGGAGTAGAAATAGAATATAATGGAGAGATTTATATCTCTTCTCCCTCCGAACCGATGGAAACTCCTGAAATAGACAGTGTTTCATGGATACAGCCCGTAAAAGAACAGCCACTGACCATCCGGGTATCTACACATGGTGATCCCGGAAAAACCCAATATTACATGTGGAATTACAAAGAAGACTGGGAGATTAGAGCTAATTACATGACAACTTGTTACTTCGATCCGGAAACAAACCGCATTTACGAGGACAGCAGTTACCCTACCTTCTATTGCTGGAAAAAAGAATTATCCAGAAATATATTGATCAGTTCAACCCAATCACTGAAAGAGAACCGGATCATAAACAATAAGCTGTTTGAAGCACCGGTAAAAGGAGATAGATTTACAGTGTTATACAGTGTACTGGTACAACAACGGACACTGAGTAAAGCAGGGTATGAATATTATCTGAATGTACAACAGCAAAATGAAGACATGGGAGGAATCTTTACTCCACAACCTTCCGAAGTTCAGGGAAATCTCAGTTGTACCACTCAACCTGAGCGAAGAGCCATCGGCTATGTCGGGGTTTACAAAAACATAGTCGAAAAGAGAATCTATATTCGCCCCAATGACATAGAACGTCCTCCCCGATACACAGATTGCGAGGAACTGACGGACGATGATCTGAACGAAATGGGCTACAACACCTATCTGACAAGGTATCTGGCTGGCTATCGTCCTGTCGGAACAGGTACACACATCGATAACTGGACGCTGCAAAGATGCACAGAATGTGAATATAACGGAGGAAACAAAAACAAACCTTCGTTCTGGCCCAATGATCACCAATAACTTAAAAAGAAAGGAGACAATCATGAAACGAATCTTCACACTATATTTCTTTGCATTGTTTTGTCTGATTTCACAGGCACAGGAAGAACTATACGAACGGGTGTATGTACATACGGACAAAACGTGTTATCTGGCCGGCGAAGAAGTTTGGATCAAGTTTTATACCACTGACACCCACTTCCAACCATCTTTTTTCAGCAAAGTGGGATATGTAGAAATATCAAATGCCGAACGCCCACAGGCCCAGTTAAAATTAGCACTTGACAATGGCAGCGGTTCGGGAAAAATAAAGATTCCGGCTGATGCTCCCTCAGGTATTTACGAGTTAAGCGGATATACCCAATATATGAGAAATGAAGGGGAAAAAATCTTTTTTCGAAAGCAGATTGCCATAATCAACACTTTCCGGATTGCGGAATCTGACCCGATAACATTAGCCGATTCTACGGAAACATACCCGAAAGAAGTACCGGCTATGAACGGAAACATTCGTATAAACACTTCCCGGCCGTCGTATAGTATGCGCCAACCTGTAGAATTGACCATCAATGGCCTGCCCGAAAAAGTATCCGACCTTATCGTTTCGGTAAGCCGCAATGATTCACTGGTCATACTTCCACATCATGAAGAATCTGTCTGGAGACAGCAAGTTACCAGTACGCCCGGCACATTCTCCGGTCAATGGGTACCGGAATATGAAGGACATATCATCCGCGGACAAATACAAACTCCCGAAGGAGAAACACTGAAACAGATACAGAATAAACATGTGTCAGCAGACATCGCTTTTGTAGGTAAAGATATCCGGTATGTACAAGGACAAGTAGACGTTGAAGGGAATGCACGATTCTACACAAGCAATATATTTGGAATCAATGACATAGTGGCTGCCGCATGGGGAGCTAATGGAGAATCTTACCAAATGAATATTTTATCGCCTTTCTGTGAGAATCTGTCGAAAAATCTCCCCCAACTTAAACTCTATCGAAATAAAAAACGATTATTGGAAAGAAGCATAGGCATACAGCTACAACAAGTTGTCATGCTCGATTCTCTTGACCATGGTATCCCTCTGCAATCTTGTTACGGGCTCCAACCTTATCTGAACTACAATCTGGATGAATACACAAGATTCAGCACGATGACAGAAACCTTTGTAGAATTTGTACGTAGCGTGATAATACGCAAAGTGAATGGTAAACGCAGGCTAAAAGTACTCAAAGAGGGAGAAAAAAGATTCAATGTCGGAAATACATTAGTGTTATTGGATGGTGTTCCTATTCACGATCACGAAGATATTCTGAAGTATAACCCCAAATTGGTGAAAAAAATCGATATCTATAACAGCCGCTATGCTTTTAGCGGTGAAACATTCGAATGTATGATTTCCCTGACCACGCAAAAAGGAAACCTGCCTTCCATACAGTTAAGTGACGACTCGCAACTGACAGTATATGAATGTCCTCAATTGCCCGTTGCATTCAGCATGCCCGAGTACAAAAACGAGGTTGACAGAAAATCACGCAAACCGGATTTCCGGCATACATTATACTGGAACCCCTCCGTAAAAACAGAAAAGGGAAAAGCTACCACACTCCTTTTTTACACATCCGACCTTGAAGGAGAATTTAAAGTAGTGGTGGAAGGCTTTACGCACCAAGGAGAAGCAATCCGAGGTGAAACGAGTTTTCGTGTAGGAGAATGACCCTCGCAGTCCAATGGGTGAAGTAACTCCCCAATAAAAAAAGTGGGGAACACTTTTATTTAGTGTATCCCCACTTCATCATTTCATTTCTGCCGGCTTCTCTTAAACATCTTTCCAGCAGATGCATTACTACTTTTTTCATTGCTTCAAATACTAATAATAATTACCTTAATTAATAAACACACATCGAAAACCTAAAGGGGAGAACGCTTAAAGCGTTACATATCCCCAGATGTTAGGATTGGCATTTGCCAAATTCTTTAATAAACTTCTTACAATCTTCATAATCTTTTTACCTAAAAAAACTGTTACCTAAAAACTATGTTATCCTAATTCTTATGTTTTACAGCACAAAAATAAGGCCTAAATAGATACGTTGTACTCAAAAAGGGAAGAAAAATATGTTTTAAAACATATTTCTTGATGTATATCAAGAAAATCGGTTTCTATTGGCAATCATATGACAAAACCGGACATAAATAAAGTCAGAAAGGCAGGTTGCCATTGACAATTCTGCATTTGGATGACAAGTCGTCATGAAACAGGAAAACAAAAAGAGATCCTTAAAAAAGAAGAGAGGCAAACGCTTGTAACGCTTGCCCCTCATTCGTATATTCGCTGATGAACCTTTATTTAATCGGTGTCTGTTCTAATGTAGCAACCAGAAAATCATAGAATTTCTGCACAGTCGGAATCAAGGCTCTTTCATCAGGAGAGTGCGGTGAACGCAGTGTAGGGCCAAATGAAATCATATCCAGTCCAGGAATAATAGCCCCAATGATACCGCATTCCAACCCGGCATGAATAACTTTCACTTCCGGCTCTGTACCAAACTGCTTTTTATAAGATTCTTTCATTGCATGCAGAATCGGAGAATCGATGTCGGGTTGCCATCCGGAATATCCTCCCGTCATCTCCACTTTCATACCCGCCATAGAAAAGCAACATTCAAGGCTGGTAGTCAGACATTCTTTCATGCTGTCGCTGGAACTACGTGCCAGAATCTTGAAAGAAGCTTTTCCACCACCAATATTAATGATTGCCAGATTTGAAGAGGTTTCTACTGTATCGGGAATTGTAGGAATCATTCGCATCACACCATTCTGACAAGCAAAAATAGCATCGATCAGATTATCCTGAATCTCTTCAGGTACTTCTCCTGCAGGCAGTTCTACCCGCTCGGCAGTGAAGCTGATAGGAGTTTCGATTGCTTTATACTCTTCATTGAAAATATCTTCGCAATACTTCACTAAACCCAATAGTTCTTCTTCATTTTCAGCGGGGATAGTTACTACTGCATGGGCTTCACGAGGAATGGCATTCCGCATATTTCCACCTTCCCAAGTTGCCAGGCGAGCTTCATAACTTGCTACAGCTTCACGCACAAAACGTACCAGTAATTTGTTGGCATTGGCACGTCCCTGATTGATTTCCAGTCCGGAATGACCGCCACGAAGACCTTTCAAACTTACCTTAATGGCAATATCACCATCTTCCGGAGCCACTTCCTTATACTCAAGAGATGCGGTAACGTCCATACCACCGGCACAGCCGATGTAAAGTTCACCTTCGTCTTCAGAATCGAGATTAAGCAGTATTTCTCCATTCACAGTACCCGGTTTCAGACCAAAAGCACCAAACATACCTGTTTCTTCATCCTTTGTAATCAAAGCTTCCAACGGTCCGTGTTTCAGATTCTGATCTTCAAGAACAGCCATGATAGCAGCTACTCCCAAACCATTATCGGCTCCAAGTGTAGTACCTTTAGCTTTCACCCATTCACCATCTATATAAGTTTCAATCGGATCTTTCTCAAAATCGTGAACAGTATCATTGTTTTTCTGTGGTACCATATCCATATGTGCCTGAAGGATTACTCCTTTTCTATTTTCCATCCCCGGAGTGGCAGGTTTACGGATAATCACATTGCCGGCTTCATCTACAAAGGTTTCCAAGCCGAGACCTTTACCGAAATTTACCAGAAACCCGGTAATTTTTTCCATATGTCCCGACGGACGCGGAATCTGCGTCAAAGAATAGAAGTGCTTCCATACATTTTGTGGAGCTAAATCAAGAATTGTGCTCATAAATGAATTATTTATAGGTTTTAAATCAATTTCTAAAGGTCAAAGCTACTAAAAAGAATGGAAAAGAAAGAATTACCAGAAGAAATTCAAATAAAAAAAGTTCAAAAACCGGATTTACAGATTAAATATGTATAGCAATAACACACATATTGTTTTAAGTCAGCAAAGCGCATTTCCTGAAACACAATTGTTATCAGCAAATATTATTTTCGTCGGAGGAAGGAAATAGCCGCCAACCCGTAAATGCCTAATAAAACGACCAATAAGGTTTGAATGCCATGAACGATCAATGCAAATATTCCGGCATCTGTCGCATTTACCCCATAAAGCATCATCATGGTGATCACTGCAAAATGCCACGGACCGGCTCCATTCGGAGTAGGAACAATTACGGCAAATGTTCCTCCGACAAACATGACCAATGCAGCAAGAAGTCCCAGATGTGACGTAAAAGCAAAACAATAGAAAGTGAAATAAAAATGGAGAAAATAGCTGAGCCAAATCAAAAAGCTATAAAGCAGGAAAAGCGGAAGATTTTTCACATTCCGCAGTGACATAATGCCTTCACAAACATTCAGTACAACTCCTTTCACTTTCTCGAAAAAAGAAAGGGTACGAATCAAATAATAAAATAGCACAACAACTCCGATTCCACAAAACAGAATGATATAGAACCAAACAGACGTAAGTAAATGCATCAATGAAGGAATCTTCGTACCGGTTTGTTCAAGAAAGGTGACAAATACAGGCATTTGCAACAAAACCGTGACACCGGTAATCAAAAGAATAGTCAGTGTATCTACCAGACGTTCGGTTACCACAGTACCTAAAGATTTAGCAAAGGAAACATCATCGTATTTTGCAAGTATCCCACACCGGCTCACTTCTCCTACCCGCGGCACCACCAAACTGGCTGCATACGAAATGAAAATGGCATTGACGCAATCACTTCTTCGGGGAAACGCTCCCAAAGGTTCCAGCGTCTGACGCCAACGCCAACCACGAAACACTTGTGCCGATATGCCGAAAAGAAGTGAAAAAGCCATCCACCACCAGTTTGTGCCGTGTTGCAAAACCTCCGCGGCTTTTACAAAATCGAAGTCACGATAGACCCAATATAAGATAAAGCCTCCCAAAACCAATGGTAAGATAAGTTTCAGTGCCTTTTTTATTAGTTTCTTCATCCCTAATTCTTTATTCTTCATTTAAAAGAATTACCTTTGTCTGCTGCAAAAGTAGTTATTTAGTTGATAAATGAAATTAGTAAAGCCTAAAAAGTTTCTCGGGCAACACTTCCTGAAAGACCTGAAAGTGGCACAGGACATTGCCGATACAGTAGATACATTCCCCGAACTGCCGATTCTGGAAGTTGGGCCGGGAATGGGTGTGCTCACTCAGTTCCTTGTCAAAAAAGAACGGTTGGTAAAAGTGGTGGAGGTCGATTATGAATCGGTAGCCTATCTGCGAGAAGCCTATCCGTCACTGGAAGACAACATCATTGAGGATGACTTCCTGAAAATGAACCTGCAACGTTTATTTGACGGACATCCGTTCGCATTAACCGGAAACTATCCTTATAATATATCCAGCCAGATATTTTTCAAAATGTTGGATAACAAAGACCTGATTCCTTGCTGTACAGGAATGATCCAAAAGGAAGTAGCCGAACGCATTGCGGCCGGACCGGGCAGTAAAACATATGGCATTCTCAGCGTTCTGATACAAGCCTGGTATCGGGTAGAGTATCTTTTCACTGTAAGCGAACATGTGTTCAACCCACCTCCAAAAGTGAAGAGTGCAGTCATACGAATGACACGCAACGAGATACAAGACCTTGGTTGTGATCCGAAGCTATTCAAACAGGTAGTGAAAACTACTTTCAACCAGCGTCGAAAGACATTACGAAACTCCATCAAACCGATCTTGGGTAAAGATTGCCCGTTGACAGAAGACGCTCTATTCAACAAACGCCCTGAACAACTCTCGGTACAGGAGTTTATAGACCTGACAAACCGGGTGGAGCAAGCGCTGAAATCCCCGATAGAAGCAACTTCTCAAAAAGAAATTCCCAATGGGGAAGCCGGATTATCGGACTGAACAAACGTAGTATACTAAACGTGACTTCCTCGATTTACGGGAAGCAGGTAAGGATGTAATTATGAACGAAGAATACATTGACAACGTAAAAGAGCTTATCGGAGAAAAAGATGCCGATAAAGTAAAAGAGCTTCTTATCGATCTGCACCCTGCTGATATAGCGGAGTTGTGTAACGAATTGAATCCGGAAGAAGCCCGCTTCGTCTATCGATTACTTGATAATGAAACTGCCGCGGACGTACTTGTAGAAATGGACGAGGATGTTCGTAAAGAGTTTCTTGACATCCTGCCATCAGAAACCATTGCCAAACGTTTCGTTGACTATATGGATACGGACGATGCCGTAGATTTGATGCGCGAACTGGATGAAGACAAGCAGGAAGAGGTACTTTCGCACATTGAAGACATCGAACAGGCAGGAGACATTGTCGACCTGCTGAAATATGACGAAAATACCGCCGGTGGTTTGATGGGTACGGAAATGGTGACCGTCAACGAAAACTGGAGTATGCCCGAATGCCTGAAAGAAATGCGTCAACAGGCAGAAGAACTTGATGACATCTATTATGTATATGTGATAGACGATGACGAACGTCTTCGCGGAATATTTCCACTGAAAAAGATGATTACGTCACCCTCTGTATCCAAAGTAAAACATGTGATGCAGAAAGACCCTATCTCCGTACACGTAGACACACCTATCGATGAAGTGGCACAAATTATCGAAAAGTATGACTTGGTTGCTATCCCGGTTCTCGACAGCATCGGCCGGTTGGTAGGACAGATTACCGTCGACGACGTCATGGACGAAGTTCGTGAACAGTCGGAACGTGATTACCAGTTGGCATCCGGTCTTTCGCAGGACGTAGAAACCGATGACAACGTACTAAGACAGACCACAGCCCGACTGCCCTGGCTACTGATCGGCATGATCGGAGGTATCGGAAACTCCATGATATTGGGAAATTTCGACGCAACCTTTGCCGCACACCCCGAAATGGCATTATACATTCCGCTGATTGGCGGTACGGGAGGAAACGTCGGTACACAGTCTTCCGCTATCATCGTACAAGGGCTTGCCAATAGTTCACTGGACGCCAAAAACACTTTCAAGCAAGTGACCAAGGAAGCGGTAGTAGCCTTAATCAATGCTACCATCATCTCCCTGCTGGTATATACCTACAACTTTATCCGGTTCGGTGCGACGGCTACGGTTACTTATTCCGTATCCATCAGTCTGTTTGCCGTTGTGATGTTCGCCTCCATCTTCGGCACACTGGTCCCGATGACACTGGAGAAACTAAAAATAGATCCCGCCATCGCAACAGGTCCGTTTATAGCCATCACAAATGACATAATCGGTATGATGCTGTACATGGGAATTACTGTTTTATTATCATAAAAATGCGATAATCAAAAAAAAATAAGCAAAAGAGTATGAAGTAATCGTTTTATTTCATTATT
>OGNV01001814.1_pt1 | contig 11995 bp, 8 predicted proteins | sample 1573561 | NCBI WGS metagenome assembly OGNV01 (sample SAMEA2581892, study PRJEB24529) | metagenome | biome: Human gut stool | place: China | collected 2011
AAAGATCTTACCATCCAAATCGAAACGGAAGAGAACCTGACCGAACTGGAAGGAGTCACAGTGACCGCCTCCCCCTTCCGGCGTGATCTGGAAAGTCCTGTCGGACTACGCATCATCGGCCTGCAGGAAATCGAGAAAAGTCCGGGGGCCAACCGGGATATTTCACGCATCGTACAGTCATATCCGGGGGTTGCTTTCTCTCCGGCAGGATACAGGAACGACCTGATTGTCCGGGGTGGTTCTCCATCCGAAAACCGATTCTATCTGGACGGAGTGGAAATACCTAACATTAATCATTTCAGTACACAAGGGGCATCGGGTGGTCCCGTAGGAATCATCAATGCCGACTTGATCCGTGAAGTGAATTTCTATACCGGAGCCTTTCCTGCCGACAAAGGCAATTCACTCAGCTCGGTGCTTGACTTCAAATTGCGTGACGGCGACATGGAACGTAATTCACTCAAGGCGACACTGGGTGCCTCGGAGGTATCTTTAGCATCTAACGGACATCTTGGTAAAAAGACTTCCTATCTCGTTTCAGTACGGCAGTCTTACCTCCAATTCCTGTTCGATATGCTGGGCCTACCATTTCTGCCTACATTTACAGATGCGCAATTCAAATTGAAAACCCGTTTCAATACGACTAACGAACTGACTGTACTGGGGCTTGGCGGCATCGACAACATGAAACTGAACACGAAACTTGACGGAGAAAAAGCCGAATATATCCTCAGCTATTTACCTAAAATTCAGCAGGAAACCTTCACACTGGGAGCGGTATACCGTCATTATGCCGGAGCCCATGTACAATCTGTTGTTATAAGCCACAGTTATCTGAATAACCGCAACACCAAATATCTGAACAACGACGAAAGTAGTGCAGAAAACCTGTCATTGAAATTACGCTCGGTGGAACAGGAGACCAAGTTCCGGATAGAAAATGCCTCGACGTTCGGAAACTGGAAAGTAAATTTGGGAGCTAACCTGGACTATTCTCAATATACCAATACCACTTTCCAACGGGTTTATATCGATGGAGGCAAGACCTTCGATTATCATACCTATTTGGGATTTTGGCGCTGGGGATTATTCGGAACCATTAGTTATGCTACACCCGACGAACGGTTTACCACCTCACTCGGAGTACGGACTGATGCCAACAACTTCTCTTCCAGCATGAAGGGAATGTCCGATCAGTTGTCTCCCCGCCTGTCACTCTCCTATCGGCTGACCGATGGAGTCTACTTGAGCGGGAATGCCGGACTGTATTATCAGTTGCCTCCTTATACCGGATTGGGATTCAAAGATAACAATGGTAAACTGGTCAACAAATACCTCCGTTACATGAGAGTCAGTCAGGAAAGCATAGGGCTGAGTTGGCGTCCGCGCAATACCTTCGAGTTATCTATTGAAGGTTTCTATAAAAAATATGATAAAATACCATTCTCTATTGTCGACGGGATACCTCTGGCCTGTAAAGGAAACGATTACGGAGTGATCGGGAATGAAGCATTAAGTTCTACCTCACAAGGAAGGGCATATGGAGCAGAAATACTGATGAAATGGCTGATAGCCCAAAAGCTGAATCTGTCCACTTCGTTCACGTTATTCAAAAGTGAATACCGCAACAACAAAGAATCCGAGTACATAGCTTCCGCCTGGGACAACCGATACATATTCAATATGAGTGGAACCTATAACTTTCCTCACAACTGGAGTCTGGGAATGAAGGTCAGTTGCATCGGCGGAGCCCCCTACACACCTTACGATATTGACAAATCCTCTCTGGTGACGGCATGGAATGCCCAAGGACGGCCCTATTATGATTACGGCCAATATAACACAGGACGCTTGCCGGCCTTTGGGCAACTGGATGTCCGCGTTGACAAAACATTCTATTTGAAACGCTGTATGCTCGGTTTTTACATTGACCTGCAAAATGTGACAAACAGCAAGTTCCGCCAGCCGGACATATTGATGAGTACGGGAGTCATCGAAAATCCGTCGGCTCCGATAGCCGAACAACGCTATAAGATGAAATACATCTCTCAAAAAAGCGGAACTTTAATGCCTACATTAGGAATCACATTTGAATATTAAACACATAGACAACTATATTATTAATTACAAAAACTTACTAAAATGAAAAAGAGAATTGTTTTTATCGCAGCACTGTTATGTGGAATGTGCTTCACGACTGCCTCGGCACAATTTAAAATCGGCGGTAAAAAAATCAATGTAGGCAAAGTGGTACAGGCAGGAAGTGACGCAGCTAAAGCAATCACGCTGTCGGATGCCGACATTGCAGCTATGAGCAAAGAATATATGCAATGGATGGATACCCACAATCCGCTGACAGCTGCTGACAGTGAGTATGGCAAACGACTGGAGAAACTGACCGGACACATCAAAGAAGTGGACGGACTGAAAGTAAATTTCGGCGTATACGAGGTTGTGGATGTGAACGCTTTTGCATGTGGTGACGGCAGTGTACGCATTTGTGCCGGTCTGATGGACATTATGACAGACGATGAAGTAATGGCTGTAGTAGGACACGAAATCGGACACGTGATTCATACAGACTCAAAAGATGCAATGAAGAATGCTTATCTCCGTTCGGCCGTAAAAAATGCCGCAGGAGCTGCCAGCTCGACTGTAGCTAAACTGTCAGATTCTGAACTGGGTGCCATGGCGGAAGCATTGGCCGGTGCGCAATACTCTCAGAAACAGGAGACAGAGGCGGACGACTATGGTTTTGAATTTAGCATCAAACATAATATCGATCCATACGCAATGTACAATGCATTGAACAAATTATTGGAATTATCGGCCGAAGCCCCGAAAGAATCCAAATTCCAGAAAATGTTCTCTTCACATCCGGATACAGCCAAACGCGTAGCCCGAGCTAAAGAAAAAGCTGACGAATACACCAAGAATAAATAAACCCGGATACAACATTTTCTGATCCTACATAAGGCCGGCCCCCACATCCGGAGGGTCGGCCTCAACTTTTTTTGAAAAAATTCATTAATAATTTCGATAGATTTTGCATGAGTCCGTACTTTAGTGTAATTTGCGGTCATGAAACTATTCACATCTATATGGAATTCTTAATCATTATTCTTTTACTCGTACTGAATGGTATTTTTGCCATGTACGAGATCGCCTTAGTATCTTCAAGTAAAGCACGCCTTGAAACCCTGGTAAGCAAAGGAAATAAATCAGCACGGGGAGTACTGAAACAATTGGAAGAACCCGAAAAATTTCTTTCTACCATCCAAATTGGTATTACGCTGATCGGTATCATATCGGGTGCTTATGGTGGAGTGGCCATTGCCGACGATGTAGTTCCCCTTTTCGCTATGATTCCGGGAGCCGAACCTTATGCAAAAGACCTCGCTATGATTACCACAGTAGTCATCATTACTTATTTGTCGCTGATCATCGGAGAGCTGGTTCCCAAATCCATTGCTCTTAGTAATCCGGAACGCTATGCAACCCTGTTAAGCCCCGTCATGATTCTGCTGACTAAAATTTCTTATCCTTTCGTATGGTTACTCAGCATCTCTACCCGCCTGCTTAATAAGCTGATTGGGCTGAAAAGTGAAGAGCGGCTGATGACCCAAGAAGAATTGAAAATGATTCTGCATCAAAGTTCGGAACAGGGAGTCATCGACAAAGAAGAAACCGAAATGTTGCGCGATGTATTCCGGTTTTCGGATAAACGTGCCAACGAACTGATGACCCATCGTCGCGACCTGATCGTTCTGCATACGACAGACAGTAAAGAAAAAGTCCTTCAGACCATCGAAGATAAACACTTCAGCAAATACCTGCTGATCGATGATAATACAGAAGAGATAGCAGGTGTCGTTTCTGTAAAAGATATTATCTTAATGGTAGGCACCGAACAGGAGTTTGATCTGAAAGAAATCACCCGTCCGGCACTATTTATACCGGAAAGTTTGTACGCAAAAAAAGTTTTAGAGCTATTTAAGAAGAACAAAAATAAGTTCGGAGTTGTTGTTAACGAGTATGGCAGCACGGAGGGCATTATTACCCTGCACGACCTGACCGAAAGTATCTTTGGAGACATTCTGGAAGAGGACGATACTGAAGAAGAGGAAATCGTTCGCAGACAGGACGGCTCTTTGTTGGTAGAAGCTTCGATGAACATCGGGGACTTTATGGAAGAGATGGGAATTCTCTCCTATGATGACATCGAGTCGGAAGACTTTACCACATTGGGCGGACTGGCGATGTTCCTGATAGGACGCATTCCAAAAGCCGGAGATATATTCATTTATAAAAACCTGCAGTTCGAAGTAGTGGACATGGACCGCGGGAGGGTCGATAAGCTGCTTGTCATAAAGAAAGAAGAAGAGTAGGAATAGCACTCACTTTTTATATTAATTTAAAGCACTTAACAATGAAAAAAGTAATTATGTTGGCAGCCGTTGTTGCTGCATTGGTATCCTGCCAATCAAAAGGAACAAAAGCTGAAGAAGCAGCCGCAGACAGTTTGGCAGTGGTTATGGAACCCACTATGGAAGAAACTCAGGTTTATGAAGGTGTACTTCCCGCTGCTGACGGTCCGGGTATCCGCTACGTGTTAACCTTGAACACACTGGCGAATGCGGCCGATACAACGTATACACTGGACGTCACTTATCTGGATGCCAAAGGTAAAGACAAAACCTTCACTTCTAAAGGAAAACCGGTGACAGTGGAGAAAACCGTAAAGAATAAAAAGAAAACGGCTCTTAAACTGAACCCGAGTGACGGAAGCGAACCTGTTTATTTCGTAATCGCTAATGATACTACCCTTACCCTGGCTGACGACAGCCTGGAAGTATCTGCCAGCGACCTGAATTACAACATCATTCGTGTAAAATAACACAGAAGTAGTTTAAACCCAAAACAAAAGCCACGCTATGTAATGTTAGCGTGGCTTTTCTCTTTAATTATAGAAATTACTATTTAGTCAGCTTCTCAAAATACGGCAAGCGCTCCAGCGGGACATCTATTGTTATTGTTTTCGGACCTTTAAATACCTTCCCTCGATCATCTCTCCATTTACCTTTGGGCAGCATCACCGTACGGCTTGTCCCGGAAGTCAGCATCGGAGCAACCAAGTATTTGTCACCCAACATAAACTGGTCTTTACAATCGATAAATCCTTGATGGGGATACTGGTATTCCATGTGCCGAACAATAGGTTCACCCGTTTCGGAAGCATGCTTTGCCAATCCCAGAATATAATCTCCCATTTGTTGATGCAAATGGGCATACTTAGCACAAATCGCTACATTTTCTTTACTCAGGATGCGCCAGGGAGCCACGGAGAATTGCATCATCGGCATCAGGGCGTGTACCTGACAGGAGCGTACAATCAACTCTTCATCAAACTTCTTCACATTCAGAAAAGCACCAAACTGGCCTCCGCCTACCATGTCCGGACAAGTATAATAATGTCCCAATAATCCCGCAGCAGTCATATCGGGAATTAGCAACTGAGTCGCACGCCAGGAATAATCCTTATCGCCCAGCCTCTGTACCAATGCCTGACCACCCAACTTCCAGGCAGCACGCAATTCATTGTAGGGAAAGCTCAAACCTATCTCGGCCCATTTCTCCATAAAAGTATTCACATCGGCCTCTTTATCATGAAAAGCATATTCTCCTGTCATATAAGCAACGTCTCCACCATCAAATTTAAATCCGTCGATACCATATTTCTCCTGATTGGCTTTTAACTGTTCCTTCAGATGATTCATAGCCTCCGGATTCGTGGTGTCATAACAGGCACTGTAACCATTCCACCAATGGATGATGGCTGTACGTCCATTCTTATCTTTCAATAAATATCCCTTTGCTTCCAGTTCACGGAATTCAGGACTGTCCGGCGATACATAAGGAGCAACCCACAGCATTACTTTGAATCCCATCTTGTGCAGTTCGTCGGTCATTCCTTTCGGGTCAGGAAATCTTTCGGATTTGAAGTCAAAGTTACCATAATATCTCTGCCAGTTATCATCTACCATGAATACGCCTTGGGGAAATCCGTTTTCTACGGCTTTATGGGCATAATTCATAATGTCCTCCTGATTCTGATCATACATCAGTTCAATCCATGTATTATACTGTGGAAGAGAAAAGAAAGCAGGTTCCGGTATCTGTCCCGAAGGTGGAAAGTGTTTCGCCGAAGCTGCCAGTAAAGCTTCTTTCAGTGTATTCCCCGCTTTTACCGGTTCTATCTTTTCCGAATCCGAATAGATAATCAATTGTCCGTCTTTCACCTCAAAACAGAAAGATTTCTCGGCCCATATATATCGGCCTTCGGAAGAAAGCATGAACGGAACTACCTGATTATTCATATTATTGCGTGACATATCCTGCATCCGCAAATGATCACCAAACGGCATCTGGTTACCTAAAGCTACGAATCCTCCCCACCATCTTTCATTTTTCAAGGGTTCGATCACTGTTTTCATTTTTTCCTGTGCCACTGCGCCAAGCAGTAGTCCGAATGTTACGAGCAATAGTAAAGTCGCTTTTCGTCTCATGATAGTTAGATTAATATTAAAAAAATTCTCAAGTGGCAAAAATAGATAAAAAGGCAGAATTAATGGTTTACCGGCAAAGAATTATTTTTCCGGTCTATCTCTGCACGGATAGGACCCAAATCAATCTTTTCATAGCCAATACTCAAAAAAAGAAAGTTATTTCATTCTTTTATTCTATTTTTTCCTATCTTTATCAGACAGTTACAAACATAATCTTAAAAAAGATGGAACAAACATTTAAAGCAAGAAATCCCAAGATAGGGCTTTGGCTATTCGCTATAGGCATAGTAGCTTGCATTGTCATCAGTTTCATAACAATTCAGGCAATATGGATAGGCGCTGCATGCTTAGGTCCGGGTGCGACAATCTACTTTTCGCAAGCAACCAGTAGATACATCGTCAAAGAAAACGGAATGCTGCAAATTGTGAACAGCTTCCATCAAAAACGCTCTTTCAATCATATCACCAGTATTACATATACTCCCCATGCCTTGGGTATACAGAAAATAAAAATCAAACATGCCACTGGATTTGTCATGGTAGACCCGGAGTCACCTCAGGAACTGATAAAAGCCCTGCAAGAGGTAAATCCCGGCATGACAGTAAGGAACTTTACCTGAAACAAGATATAGCAGAAAATAAGAATAACCGTTTAACCAAGCTATAATAAGATGAAAACAACAAAAAAATGGACGGGATACTTATTCCTATGCCTGTTTTGTCTTCATGTATCTGCACAAAACAAAGACAGCCTTGTCCAAAAGTTGAGCCAATACGCCTGTCTGATAGAAAATTTCTCAAAACATATTCCACAGGAGAAAGTTTACCTGCAATTCGATAATACCAGCTATTATCAAGGTGATGATATCTGGTTTAAATGTTTTCTGGTCACCTCCGATCTATACCCGGCCACAAACCTGAGTAAAACTTTATATGTCGAATTATTGAATCCCGGAGGTGAAATAATCGACAAACGGATATTAAAAATAGAGAACGGTCAATGTCACGGAGATTTCACTTTAAACCAAATACCCTTTTATTCGGGCTTTTACGAGGTTCGTGCCTATACGAAATACATGCTTAACTTTGGGGAAGATATTATTTTTTCAAGACTTCTGCCGGTCTTCGACAAGCCCCAAACAGAAGGAAACTTCGCTGAAAAAGAGATGCGGAAATATTCAACAGGAAATTACCCGATGGAGCGCCCCAAACCGACAAAAGGCAAAAAAGTAAATTTAAAGTTCTTCCCCGAAAGTGGAAACCTGATTCAGGGAATAGAGTCACAAATCGCTTTCGAAGCGACAGATGCCTATGGCAACCCCATAACATTGAGTGGTACTGTTATCAACGACGAAAAACAGGAAACAGCCCATTTCACCGCAATCCATGACGGACGGGGAGTTTTCAATTACACACCTACAGGTGATAAACAAAAAGCAGTCGTCGAGTTTAATGGTAAAAAACACCAGTTTAATATGCCGGAAGCCCTGCCAGCAGGGTATGCGCTACATGTTGATAATCTGTCATACACAGACAGTGTGGAAATTGCTTTGCAAAAGAATCCCAATACTCCCGCCACTCTATTGGGATTAGCAGTTATCAGCGGAGGAAAGCTTCACAAGTTTTGTCTGATCGACGTTGAAGGAAATGAAATCATTCGCTTCAAAATAGATAAGAGCAGATTGACACCCGGAGTCTCCCGTATCGCGTTATTCAATGGTGGCGGAGAAGTCCTGTCCGACCGTTTGATATTCATTCACCCTCAAAAACGATTATCTATAAAAGCACGGACAGACAAAGAAACATACAATCCCTATGAATTAGTAAATCTGGAATTTACCTTAACCGGAGCTGAAATGCAACCGGTACAAAACACATTTGCTTTATCCGTAAGAGATGGCATGAATGAAGTGGAATCAGGACGCAATATGCTGACCGACCTCCTATTAATGTCCGAGATAAAAGGGTATGTCCGCAATCCCGGCTATTATTTTGAAGCGGAAGACGACACACACCGCATGGCAATCGATCTGTTATTGAGGATACAGGGTTGGCGCCGCTACTCTTGGAAGCAAATGACCGGAATTGAACCTCTCAACCTCAAATATGGTCCCGAAAGAGGTATCGAAACACGGGGCCAGGTTGTTTCTTTCGTCCGGCAACTTCCAAAACCCAACGTAGAAGTATCGTGCTTTTTGAAAAAACGGGGAGAAAATGAAGAAAACAGCAGCTTCATCGAGGCTATTACTACCGATAGTTTAGGACGTTTTTCACTGATATCGGATATCTATGGGAAATGGGACTTGATATTGGCAGTGACAGTCAACAGAAAAAAGAAAGATTATCGTATTCTATTAGACAGATTGTTCAGCCCTCCCCCCGCAAAATATCATTATGCCGACATGCAGGTGAACATCGCCAATACGAAAAAAGAAGAAGATACTATTCCGGATAAAGAAACAAATGTCTTGACAGAAGACGACATCGAAACCTTCTTTGCCGCCTATACAGATTCACTGGCTAAAGCAGGCAACCACGAAAAGAACTATCGATTGAAAGAGGTGACCATCAAAGCTAAAAAAAGAAGTAAAGAAAAAGAGATTTACGACAGTCGTTCAAAATCAATAGCTTATTATGACGTCCATTCTGAACTGGACGACATAAAGGACAGCGGAAAATTCATCGGTGACGACATACACGAACTGATGCTGAATATGAATAAGAATTTCAGCCCTGTCCCACAAAGGAATTATCTATATTACAAAAGTAAAATGCCGCTCTTCGTTATCAATTATGAATGTACCCGACATACTGAGATGGACTATAATAAATACAAATATATAAGGCTTGAAGCCATCAAATCGATTTATATTACTGAAAACCTTTCCACTATTTGCCGGTATGCAGACCCACGGCTTTCACCCTTCGATGTATCCGACTTATATGGTTGCGCCGTATTGATTGAAACCTATCCGGAAGGCAAAATACCGACAGAGGCAGGCAAAGGTGTCAGAAAAACATGGCTTGACGGATATAGTCCGGTCAAAGAGTTCTATCAGCCGAATTACTCCGCACTTCCTCCCGTTCCCGATTATCGCCGTACTCTTTACTGGAATCCCTCAGTTAGTACGGACAAGGACGGCAAAGCCCACATCCGCTTCTACAATAATAGCAGATGCCGGAAACTAAAAATAAATGCAGAAACCATCACGGCGGATGGGCTAATCGGAATATACGAGAATTGATTTTCTTATATACACTGAAATCTGTCTTGTATAAGATGGAAAGATTAAATTTATTCTTTGGCCCATCTCTGTACGCAGGATAATGGGGAGCAGGGGGCCAGACTTTAAGTTTATATGCCGGGCATAAATGAAGGGGTTGCAAAAATCGTTTTTTGCAACCCCTTCATTTATGATACAGTGATGTTATTTTTATTTCTTTGCCAGAAACTTCTTAGTCAACCATCTTCTGACTGGTTCATCATAGAACTTCAGGCAGAGATAAGCCAGTAAGATGTTTCCGAAAAATACAACCAATGCCATCGGCCACGCCTGTGAAAAGCTGAGTTCTTTACTCCATACCCACGCATAAAACAGATACATGAAAGGGTAGTGTACTATATACAACGGGTAAGATATGTTTCCTAAGAATTCACAGATTTTAGATGACTTTTTATCTGTTGTTTTTCCCGAAGCACCCAGATAGACAAGTAACGGAAAAATAATGATGCCACATACAGAATCATAAATACCATTCATCCACGGAAATTCACTACCACCGATATAAGGCATGGAAAGCAAAACAATAATTGCCAGACTGCATATCCAAAAGGCGCCTCTAACCTGAAGCGGTTTAAAAACACGCGTCATCAACAATCCGATAGAGAATGAAAACAATAAACGCAGGAAACCTCCGATCAGATTATAATCTGCCATTGACCATCCCACACCCAAGTGGCCATAACCGGAAAAATTGAATATGGCAAATGAAGCCAGTCCGATTCCGGCCAATACAACCAGCACCGTGAGAGCCTTCGTAGACAACTTGCGAATAAACAATGCATATAGTATGTTTCCGATATACTCAAAAAACAAAGACCAACTGGGACCATTCAAAGGGTACATCTCACCGTTTCCACGGACTTCGGGACCTGCCCCCGGCGCAACAGGAATCAAAAATATCCCCATAAGCATAGCCAACATTACCATCGAAATGGAAACCTGTGAACCATCCCACTTCTCACAACCCTGTATGCAAAACGTAATGCTACCCAAAACAGCTCCCAGAACCACCATCGGATGCAAACGAATTAATCTGCGTTTGAAAAAGTCTTTTGTTTTCATCGTTTTCCAACGGTCATCATAAGCATAGCCGATAACAAACCCCGATAAGATAAAGAAGAAATCGACAGCCAGATATCCGTGATTAAATCGCTGGTCTATGGGACTTGTTGCAAAACCTTCGAATATATGGTACCATATTACCATGAGAGCAGCGACCCCTCTCAATCCGTCAAGAAGTTCATAATGAGGTTTTGTGTCTAAAAATGCAGTAGTAGTTCCTTTTTGCATGATAATTTACAAATTTGTTTTTTGTTAACGGTTACATAATAATGCGGCAAAGTTACGCAACTTGAAAAACATAAAATTTGTTCTATGGCAAAATCTTATCGTATAAAAATCATTTTTGGGCCCTGAGACGACTAAGTGTAGAAAGCTTGATCCCCAGATATGATGCGATATATCCCAAATTAGCCCGCTGGCACACTTGAGGAAACTGCTGCTTAAACTCTTCGTAACGTTCTTTGGCCGGCAATGCAAGCCGTTCCTTATGTGAACGCTGCAAACGTCTATATTCATTTTGATGGATAATCCGTCCCCAGTTAGCCAATTCGATATTGGTTTGAAAAAACCTGTTCAAGTCAGCCAGTGATATTTTGTATGCAACAACGTCTTCAAGTGTTTCTACAAATTCTTCACTCAACTTATTATAATATAATTCATCCATGCTAAAGACAATTCCCCCTTCACAAGAAAAAGAAGTAGTTATTTCTTCTCCGTTCACAAGCCAGAAAGAACGGGTCATCCCTTTTTCTATAAAATAAGCGAACTTGCAAAATGTATTTTCCTTTATCAACAAATGTTTTTTGGGAAAATGGCATAAGGTCACACTCTCTTTCAACGCTTGTATTGTATCGTCAGAAAGCAGACACACAGAATTTATCTTATCTATAACATTCGTCATAAAGCTTCGGATAATTGAATATCTATAAAAGTCATTCAGACTAAGCCTTAAAATAGAAACACCCAACTTTACAGTTTGGACGTAAAGTTGGGTGTTTATCCTGTAGAACATTGATTATCAATGTTTCTTGCGGAGAGACAGGGATTCGAACCCCGGGTACCTCGCAGTACAACGGTTTTCAA
>OGNV01001856.1_pt1 | contig 11744 bp, 9 predicted proteins | sample 1573561 | NCBI WGS metagenome assembly OGNV01 (sample SAMEA2581892, study PRJEB24529) | metagenome | biome: Human gut stool | place: China | collected 2011
ATGGTCATCATAATTAAAGACATTAATATAGTATTCATAATGTTACAAGTTTTAAATGGCTTGTTATACTATAATAACAGAAACATTTGGTAAAAGGTTCGCAGTATCTTCACTTTTATTTATAAATATACTGTACCCGTTCCACCTCTTGGGGATTTCCGCGATTTGTACGGCAGACCCATTGCCCTGTATTATCATATTCATAATAAGAATTTCCGTCAATCGGATTGCCATATTTATCATACATACAAGTCAGGTAACCGGACGTTTTCTGGTTATTGCCTAAAATACGCTGATAAGCTATCTGAGTCAAATAACCGTATTTATCATATTCATAAGTATCTTTTTGGGAGATAACTTGATCGGTGGAGTTAGCCATAAGCAGGTTCTGATGTTGCGATACGGTCAATCTGCCTTTTTCATCATACTTGTTCGCTGTGTATGCTTGGAGTTCTCCGTTCTTATTATATTCTTTGGCTTCAGTCAATAAGCCTTGTTTATTGTATGTGCTGATAATCGACCTTCCGTCCATATATTTAAGTGAATCGCTCTCGATGCTCCCGTCGGCACCGATACGGCGTGTCCTTCGGTAAATGTCCGTTTTGGTCTTGGGATTTGTCTGCACTTCAAAAATGCAGTGGCCTTGAGGGTCATACAGTCTGTTTGTTTGCACCTCCTCATTCACCTGACCGTTCTTCATAGTCAGGGATAATATAGAGACAAGCTGCCCCTTGTCATTGTACGAATAAGTGGTTGACACATTCCCAGTGCTGTCATTGGCGGCAGACTTGATCAGTCGTCCCGCATTGTAATATTTTACGGAAGTGGGAGTGGAGATGATTGCCTGTAGAATGAATGGAGCTCGTAGCGCATTGGCTTGATCACGAAACTCTTTGTACTTATGTGTACTGAGGAATTCCTGCAACAAACCCAAAGATTCGGAATTGGTTATTGCCGGTTTCAAAAGTTCAAAATCAGCTTTCTCGCTAAGATATTCGAGGTCGTCCAGATGGGTACGTGCTGAGGAACTCAGATAAGGGTTGCGTTTATAATCGTCAATAACCTGCCGGAGGGCGGTTGCATTGTTTCCCTCTCGCAGACTGTCGATACAATGGAACAGAAAATCATCATATAAAGCTTGGACTTCTGGCAAAAACGGGCGCGTTTCTTTGTCCGTGAAAAACTTTTGCATTGCCGGATCGTCAAAAAAAGCTTTGAAATTTTCCTGTGACGGGTTATGCTTTACAATCCCGTATAACCGTTTGTTTTCGGCAGCATTGATTTGCGGGATAAATTTCCCGTTCGGATATTCCGCTATATATGTCTGATATGTACTGAGTGCAGGCGCTGTCAGCATACCTTCCAATAAAGCCAATTCACGGATATTCCGTATCTTCTGTGCAATAATGGAGTCTGCCGTATAACCGCTTGAACGAATGCTGTCCAGCAGTGTACGGCTGAAAGGTATCTGTTCTTTCGAAGCCTCCAATATGTGGATAATAGCCTGTTCCGCTCTGTCCTGTACGTTCGGAAGCGGTATTTTCTCTTCCTCACAGATGTTGGAGAAGTAGGCGTTTGCCGCTTTCCCGTAACATCCGAAATAATCGGTTGCGGCTTGTTCGCTTTGTTCGTTCCACAACCCGTTGAGGACATCCAGCAGGGCTAGTTCTTCGGCATAATATGCCTTCGTGTCGTTGTCTACCTTTTCTCGGTTCTTCTGCCATTTTTCCGTATCATTATCGTTCAGATACCTTAGCAGTTTTTCCATACGGCTTTGTTTTTGCGCCATAGCCTGTGGAATGCAGGCGACTAGGCTTAAACTCAAAATAATTGATAACAATATACTTTTTTTCATTGCTTTGGGGGTTAGGTTAAAATAGTTAGTGACGAAAAATCATAAAAATACCGTCATTCTCAAATGAATATTATACTTTTGTATTCAGAACAAATTTGAATGCCGAGAGTTTGTTAAAAAACTACATTGTTTTTATAATGCTGTTATGAATATCAATTATAAAGAAGAACTGAATGAGAGTCAGTATGAAGCTGTGACTTATATTGATGGACCTTCGTTGGTGATAGCTGGCGCAGGTTCGGGAAAGACACGTGTATTGACTTATAAAATAGCATATCTATTGGAAAACGGTTACAATCCGTGGAATATCCTTGCGTTAACCTTTACTAATAAGGCAGCACGTGAAATGAAAGAACGTATTGCTTGTCAGGTCGGTATGGACCGGGCACGGTATCTGTGGATGGGTACATTTCATTCGATTTTTTCTCGTATTCTTCGTAGCGAAGCACAATATATTGGATTTACTTCTCAATTTACTATTTATGATACAACAGATAGTAAGAACTTGGTTCATTCTATCATCAAAGAAATGAAATTGGATGAGAAGATCTATAAGCCGGGAATGGTGCAGGCACGTATTTCTAATGCAAAAAATCATTTGCTTTTTCCTACAAAATATGCTGCAGATAAAGAGGTATATGAAAGAGATAGGGCTGCAAGAATGCCTATGATTAGAGAAATATATGCTCATTATTGGGAACGATGTAGGCTGGCGAATGTTATGGATTTTGATGATTTATTGGTATACACTTATATTCTTTTTCGTGATTATCCAGAAGTACTAGCTCATTATCAAGAGCAGTTTCGTTATGTATTGGTGGATGAGTATCAGGATACAAATAAAGTGCAAGACGAAATTGTATGTCAATTGATGAAAAACTTAAATGAATATAATAAAGATAAGTCGGAGAATGGTGTAAACCTTCAGTTACAAAGACGGATTTGTGTGGTAGGAGATGACGCACAAAGTATTTATTCATTTCGTGGTGCAGATATTGATAATATACTTTCTTTCACTAAAAAATACTCAGATGCAAAAGTATTTGATTGGACATCAGGAAAAGAAAGAGAATTTAAACTGGAGAAAAACTATCGCTCTAGAAAAACTATTGTTGATGCTGCTAATAGTCTTATTGAGAAAAATGAAAAACAAATTCGTAAGAAAGTAATTTCTGCGAAAGAGGATAAAGGAGAACCTATTGATGTATTCGAGGCTTATAGTGATGTAGAAGAAGGTGAAATTATAGTAAACAAGATTACTGAATTATATCGTCAAAATGATTATAAGTATAATGATTTTGCTATTTTATACCGTACTAATGCGCAAAGTCGGATCTTTGAAGAGGCTTTACGAAAGCGTGGTATGCCATATAAAATTTATGGGGGATTGTCCTTTTATCAACGCAAAGAGATTAAGGATGTGATATCTTATTTTCGGTTAGTGGTAAACCCAGACGATGAGGAAGCATTTAAACGGATTATTAATTATCCGGCTCGTGGCATTGGTAAGACTACAATCGACAAAATAATAGATGCCTCTTCAAATGCTGGAGTTAGTTTGTGGACTGTATTATGTGACCCTCTTTGCTATGGATTAGATGTTAATAAAGGTACACATTCAAAGCTTCAAGATTTTCGTGAACAGATAGAAAGTTTTATAGCTGATTGTGTTAATAAAAATGCTTATGAAATAGGTATAGACATCATTCGTCGATCGGGTATTATGAATGAGGTTCACCAAGATAACTCACCTGAGGGACTGAGTCGTAAGGAAAATATAGAGGAGTTTGTGAACGGAATAAATGCTTTTTGTATGTCTAAACAAGAAGAAGGAAAGACGGATGTATTTTTAGTTGATTTTCTTTCGGAAGTTGCATTGTATACAGACCAAGATTCAGAAAAGTCGGATGATGAAGAAAAGATAACATTAATGACTATCCATTCTGCTAAAGGGTTGGAATTTAAAAATGTATTTGTGGTTGGTTTGGAAGAAAATCTTTTTCCTAGTATTATGGTGGCTGACTCTCAATGTGCATTGGAGGAAGAACGTCGGCTATTTTATGTAGCCATCACTCGTGCGGAAGAACATTGTTTTTTGTCTTATGCCAAGACCCGTTATCGTTATGGAAAGATGGAGTTTGGAAGTCCTAGCCGCTTTTTGCATGATATTGATAAAAAATATCTGTGTTTGCCCAATCAAATGGGAATTCGTTTGGTGGATGAAGGCGCAGGACGCTTCCGCAGGGAGATTGAAGGAGGATTCACTCGTTCTGCTTCTCCGTCGCGTACTACACCTTTTGGAAGTGCTTCTTCGGAACGAAAGGAGCGACCGAAGGCTCAGATAATAGCTCCCGGTGTGCCGAGAAATTTGAAAAAGGTAAGTACGGTAAGTGGCGGTTCTCAAGCGATGTCTTCCGGTCCGGTATCGGTTGCAGGATTACAAGCCGGACAGAGAATTGAACATGAACGTTTCGGTTTGGGAGAAGTGATGAAGGTAGAAGGCACGGGAGACAATGCAAAAGCAACTATTCATTTTAAAAATGCGGGAGAGAAACAACTATTATTGCGTTTCGCTCGTTTTAAGGTAATAGAATAAAAATATTAAAATAGAAAGGCTCATGAAGAAACAACTAACAGTATTTTTGCTTTCCGTTTTACTTTTGAGCGGATGTGCATCAGGGCGTATGGGTAATCCGGGAGCTATCGTGGCCGGTGCTTCTATCGGAGGTAGTTTGGGAGGTTCGATAGGTGGATTGATTGGAGATAATAATCGAGGTTGGCGAGGTGGTTATCGTGGCTCTGCTATTGGCAATATTGTAGGGACTATTGCCGGTGCGGCGATAGGCAGTGCGTTGACCGCACCACGACAAGAGCCGATAGAGGATGACGCATACGTTCCCGAAGTTCGGGAGGTTCGTGTGCAGAAATATAAGAAACAGCCGGTTCAGCAGCCTGTTTCTCAATTGAAACTACGTAGAATCCGTTTTATAGATGATAATCGCAGTCATGTGATTGATGCGGGAGAGAACAGTAAGATTATCTTTGAGATTATGAATGAAGGCCGGAAGCCTGTTTATAACGTAGTTCCGGTGGTGGAAACCGTAGGCAAGGTGAAGCATATCGGCATTTCTCCTTCGGTAATGGTCGAAGAGATTTTGCCGGGCGAAGGCATTCGTTATACGGCTTCCATACATGCCGGTGATCGATTGAAAGACGGCGAAGTAACGTTCCGTGTAGCAGTGGCAGATGAAAATGGGGTGATCTGCGACTCGCAGGAGTTTACTCTGCCTACACAGCGTTGAAATTAGAAAGATAGCCCGAATAATCCGGTTTAAACATAGTGACAGTATATGCCTGGGATGGCGTCACTATCTTAATAGCATTTGATTGCAAAGATATAAAACTTCTCATTATAAATATATAATGCTAAAATTGCTCATTGTGAATGAGTGAAAAATGATAATACTTCTCGTTGATAATGAATAATAGATAGCAACTTTCACTTTCAATGCAATAATGATACGGTTAGAAATAACAAATTCAGCCTCTATCTGTGTAAGATATGCGTAAAAACATTATCTTTGTTCATGTTTCAACAATGCATTAGGTTTATATGAAAGAGATATTTAGAAGATACCCTATCGGGATACAGAATTTCGAGGATTTGCGCAATAATAATTGTGTGTATATTGATAAAACAGCGTTAATTTATCAATTGACTCATACTGATAAAGTTTATTTTCTTAGCCGTCCCCGCCGCTTTGGAAAAAGTCTTCTAGTCTCTACTCTTGAAGCTTATTTTTCCGGAAAGAAAAAGTTGTTCGAAGGATTGGCTATGGAACAGTTGGAGAAAGAATGGACTGTTTATCCTGTGTTGCATATTGATTTCAGCAGAACAAAATATACCACCATCGAAGATTTGCAGGAACAATTGAATCTTTATCTAAGCGAATGGGAGAGGACTTATGGGAAAAATGAGGAAGAAACGAGCTATGCAGCCCGTTTAACCGGTTTGCTTCAACGGATTTATCAACAGACAGGAAAGCAGGCTGTCGTATTGATTGACGAATATGATGCACCTTTATTGGATAGTAATAGTGACTCTGCTTTACAAGGACAATTACGAACTGAAATGCGGAAATTTTTCAGTCCTCTCAAAGCGCAAGGGCAATATCTTCGTTTCTTGTTTCTGACAGGAATCAGCAAGTTCAGTCAAATGAGTATATTTAGTGAGCTAAATAACTTACAGAATATCAGTATGAGCGATGATTATAGTGCTATTTGTGGTATTACAGAGCAAGAGTTGCTAAGTCAGATGCAACCGGATATTGAGAGGATAGCTCAAGCAAATGATGAAACCTATGAAGAAGCTTGTCGGCATTTGAAACGGCAGTATGACGGTTATCATTTCAGCAAGAATTGTGAAGATATTTACAATCCGTTCAGCCTTTTCAATGCCTTTTCGCAAAAAGATTATAAGAGCTTTTGGTTCTCTACCGGTACACCCACTTTCTTGATTGAAATGTTACAACGAATGGATTTCAGTCTTAATCTATTGGAAAAGATGGAAATGAAAGACGAAGATTTTGATAAAGCGACAGAGGTTATTACCGATCCGATTCCCGTACTATATCAGAGTGGCTATTTGACAATTAAAGGATATGAACCTCTCTTTCGTACATATACATTAGGTTATCCGAACGAAGAAGTTAAAATAGGCTTTATTGAGACGTTGATCCCTTCCTATCTCAATCAACCGACACGAGAAAGTAACTTTTATGTAGTCTCTTTTGTCAGAGATCTGATGAAAGGTGATATTGAGCAGTGTCTTCTTCGTACTCGTTCTTTCTTTTCTTCCATACCTTATGATTTGGAGAACAATCAGGAAAAACACTACCAGACTATTTTCTATTTATTATTCCGTTTAATGGGCCAATATATAGACGTAGAAGTAAAGAATGCTATTGGCAGGGCTGACGTGGTAATAAAGATGTCAGATGCAATTTATGTATTTGAATTTAAAGTAGATGGAACTCCCGAAGAAGCATTGGCTCAAATTGATAGTAAACAATATGCTATTCCTTACGAGATAGATCATCGCAAAGTTGTCAAGGTTGGAGTGAATTTTGATAGTACAACACGGACTTTGGGAGAGTGGGTGATAGAATATTCTTAGTAGAAAGAATTTGAAGCATATATACTTGGAATCAAACATTTTCTGCTTACCTTTGTTAGCATGAAACAAGATAACAAGAAAGGAGACGAACCTATGCCAAGTAATTATATTCGTTTCGATTGGGCTATGAAGGGTTTATTACGCAATAAAGCCAATTTTGCAGTTCTTGAAGGCTTTCTAACCACTCTTCTAAATGAAAAGATAGTCATTCAGAAGCTTTTGGAGAGTGAAAGCAATCAAGAAGATGAGTTTGATAAGTATAATCGTGTAGATATGCTTGCCGAAAACTCGAAAGGTGAACTTATTTTAATTGAAGTTCAGAACAACAATGAGTATGCTTATTTTCAACGTATGCTGTTTGGTACTTCTAAATTAGTGACCGAGTATATCAATCGTGGAGAAGGTTATGATAAAGTACGAAAAGTATACAGTGTCAATATTGTCTATTTCTCTTTAGGTAGCGGGAAAGATACGGTATATCATGGTAAAACGGAATTCCGGGGAATTCATCAGGGAGATGTGCTTGAATTGACCCCTTTCCAGAAACAAACTTTTAAAGTGGATGCAGTGAGTCAACTTTATCCGGAGTACTATATTTTAAAGGTCAATGATTTTAATCAAGTGGCTAAAAGCCCATTGGAAGAATGGATATATTATTTGAATACAGGCGATATTCCTGATAGTGCGACTGCTCCAGGTTTAACGGAGGCTCGTGAACGTCTCAAACTTGATAAGATGACTAAAGCAGAGCTTGAGGCTTACTATCGCCATTTGGATAATATTGTAATATTGAAGGACAATATATTTACGGAACGTGCGGAAGGTAGAGAGGAGGGACGAGAAGAAGGCCGTTTGGAAGTAAAAAGGGAAACTGCAAGCAATATGAAGTCTTTAAATATCCCTCCTGATGTTATTTCACAAGTTACAGGTTTATCCATAGAGGAAATAAAGAGGCTGTAATAAATTGTTTTTATCATATAATTGTTAATATCCTATATCATGTCTAAGATGTGATATAGGATTTTTTATATGCGGAAATATTAGAATAAGGAACATTCATAAAAAGAGGATACTGTATGCGTTTCTCCTGCTTGGATTTGGAGCAAGATATGGTGTGCAAGTAAATATGCGAATGATGAAGGATTACAAAGATTTATAATGATTCTGTTTGTGTATTATTATAGTGACTATTGTTTGAAATACATGATTAATGTATATTCTTGCGTTAATTTATGCATTTATTTCTCTTTTTGCTTCAGTTTTGATTTGAAATAAAAGTGGAGAATCTAAAAATAGAACAGATTTCTTACGATGACTAATAAAGCTCATATTTCATTCTCTAGTGAAACTGAAAGAATCCAGTTTGATATTATCTGGTTTATTCGTCGTTTTGTTTAATTGATGTTATCTTTGTGGTTGAAAAGTCTTTAAAATGAAATATGATGAGAACTAAAAATATTATTCTATTAGCTGTTATTGCTTGTATTGGTGGAGTTGCATTCTTTTTTGCTTGCAAGTACACTTATGAATCTAAGTTATCTGTGCTTAAAAAGACGGCGAAAGAGGCCTTTGTTGAGTCAGTCGGTCAGGTGGTGAAAAGTAGGAATTTAAAAGTTCCTTTTTCTTTTTATTCAGATTCCAAGTTTTTGAATGTTGCAGATGTTCCAGATTCTGTCTTTTGGGAAGATGAGTATGGTAAGCATAGCTATCGTTTGGACCCCCAAAAGCATTATATGAATATAACTAATAATACCCACGTACGTGCTATGCATAGTATTATATTTAGAAAAGACCATCTTTTGCCTGATTCATTAAACGTGATCTGGAAAGAATATTTGTCGAAATCTCAAATCTTTAATGAATCCGCTTTGTATATATATATCACTGATGAACAAGGTAATGCTAGTTGTTTGAATACTATTCAAAATAGATGGTATAATCCTTCAAACTTAATGTTCACGATTTATATAGGTTATGCTTGTGAAATTGAAGTGAAGGGATATATCCATTGTACAGTATGGAGTCTGATCTATATTGAGATTATACTCTTTTTATTGTTGTGTATTATTGGTGTTTATATAATCTATAAAATATGCATAGTAGTTTCAAAAAAGGTTTCAGCAATGCGGCAAAAGGAAATTGTAGAAGTACCAATTGTAAAACTAGTGAAGGAAGTCAATGGGACTCCGATACGCTCCTATGTTCTACATGAAAATATAATCTTTAATGCTGAACAAAAAAAGATAGAGAAAAATGGATATACAAAAATAATTGCGGCTCAATCTAGCCATTTGTTGGAATTGTTTTTACAAAAGAAGGAAGAAGAATATATTTTGAATGATAGTGATATTAAGAAAGAATTGTGGCCGGATGGAAGTGGTGATATTTATAGAATCCATAAAGCTATAACTCGCTTGCGTTCTATAATTCATGAATTTGATGTTTCAATAGAAATAATAAGAGGGGTAGAAACTTATCAATTGCTTCTTTAATGGTATTTATTAACAAATAGTTGCTTTCAAAAATGCCGATTTCATCGGTGTTTTTGAAGAAAAAATAGTTGGTCCGATATGGTCCGCTATTTTTTTTTGCTATCTAATCTTTGTCATCTACTTTTGTTCGCATAATTAATCTTAATGAACAAAAGCAGTATGAAAAAATTGGTTATTATTTTATTTGTATGTGCCGTAACAATTGTGGCTATTAAAAATAGGAGTATTCACAAAAAACAAGTAAGTTCATTGCTTTTATATAATATAGAAGCTTTAGCTGCTGATGAAAATATAGGGATTAGGCAATGTTTTGGCATAGGTTCGGTAGATTGTCCTGTATTTCATACCAAAGTTGAATATGTTTTTGGAGGATACAGCCTTGAAGAGTAATATTAGTCTCCTGTTTCTTTTCTTTGTTTTTCTGGCTTGCAGTACAAAGCATAAGGAATATGGAGGAAATGTATTCTTTTATTCAGAGTTTCCACAAGAAAAAGAACTGAAGGGTGAGGTAATAGAGCTTGATACAGCCTTGTTCCGTTATCCTTTTCGAATACGAATAGAAGGGGATAAGGTCATTGTGATGGATTTGCATGGTACTGATCATTACGGACATCTATTTCAATATCCGAGTTTTCAGTATCTGTCTTCTTTTGGACGGCGTGGAGATTCTCCTGTGGAAATGCTTTCAATGGAAAACTTTCGTTTTTATAATCATGCAGTATGGACATTGGATGCAAACAAGAGCGAATTAACTAGGTTAGATTATTCTTCATCCGGTGATTCACTGCTTCGTGAGGAAACGGTAACATTGGATGAAGATATACTTCGACCACTTGATTTTGTTGTGTATGATGATACAACATTTGTCATTCCTGACTATTCAGGTGAGAGTCGCTTTTTAAAGGTTAATTGCCAAGGTAAACTTATAGAGAAGATAGGCGCTATATCTACAGCAAATGAGAAAGCTTTGCATGAAGCCCGTCCGGCATTAGCACAGGCATGGCGTAGTTTTTTAGATTATAATCCCCATAATGGCGTTTTAGCTGCTGTCACTCAACTGGGAGAGGTGGTTGAAGTTTATAATTTGAAAGACAGTACTCATGTTGTTCGTATCGGTGAGCACAACGAACCTGAATTCAAAGTTTCCGATGGGTATGGTATACCAACAGGCATTATGGGATTCAGTGATGTTCAAGTAACTGATAGTGCTATTTATGCGGTGTTTCATGGAACGTCCTTTAAAGAGATAGCAAGGCAAAGCGGCAGACTTCCTGACGGTGGAAAATACATTTATGTATTTAGTTTGAAAGGAGAGCCGTTATGTAAATATGTACTTGATCATTATATATATGGTATTTGGGTAGATGAAGCTACTAAAACAATAATGGCGACAGATGTAAATAGTGACCAGCCAATACTAAAATTTAGCTTTGGTTGAATGAGATAATTAACTTGATTAAAGGAGCAGAATGATGAGTTTGTTCATCTTGCCGGATTTGCTTACATATCATCTGCTCCTAAACCTTTAAAAAAAAGATTCCGATGCAAACATAAGAATAAAAAGTTAATGTAGCAAACTATTGCTATTCTGTTGAAATGATATATACAGAATAAAAAGGAGAAAGTATAAACTAAAAAATACAAAATGAAAAAGAAAATGATGGGCATTATTGCCATTGTTGCTATTGCTGCTGTAGCAGGATACAATGTATATGTTTCACAGAGTAATGCAAAGTTGTCCAATTTGGCTTTGAATAATATAGAAGCTTTAGCTGATACAAGAGAAAGTGGGAGTGAGTGTGTTGGTTGCGTCTATACAAGATTGCAAATCTGTCGAACTTTAGGAGATTGGGGCGCATGTCTTGGTGAATATCATCCATATATTTAGAAATATAATGAGAGTTAAGTATTTATTTGTTGTAGTAGCTGTAATTTGTTTATTTATATCTACATTTTGTAGCTACAATTGGAATGTTAAAACATCCTCAAACTTATTGCTTTGCAACGTTGATGCGTTAGCTAATAATGCAGAAGTTGATTTTGACTTTTGTGTAGTTACATCTGGAATTTGTATTATATATAGTGATGGATTGGCTATAAAAGGTTATAAGCTATATTCCTAAATTTAATGAAGGTGTGATAGTACGTGTGTAAGAAATATACTTTTCACACCTTCTTATAATTTAATTATGATATTTATATAAGCTATTTTTAATTAGTA
>OGNV01001877.1_pt1 | contig 11613 bp, 8 predicted proteins | sample 1573561 | NCBI WGS metagenome assembly OGNV01 (sample SAMEA2581892, study PRJEB24529) | metagenome | biome: Human gut stool | place: China | collected 2011
AAACAGGTTCTTTCCTGCAGATGGGGCTACGATGAAAAGTAGGTGGAACAGGATACAGCCAAGAAGCGCCTGTCCGTTGGTTGCCTTTTTAATGGATGCACCACCTACCAGAATGGCTGCACCTGCGTACAGACCCACCTGCTCATGGGCACCGTAAGTCTGGAAGGAACCCATGTTCTGAACGAAGATCAGCTGTCCCCAGCCAGCCAGTACGGTAGAGATCACGATAGCGATCACGCGAACGCGGTCCACATTGATACCGGAAGCATTTGCAACGGTGCGGTTCTGTCCAACAGCACGGAACTGCTGGCCGATCTTTGTTTTCATCAGGGCATTGTTAAAGATACATAACAGTCCTACAACAAAGAAGGTAATCATCGGTACAGTGACCATGGAGAATATATTCTTTACAAATGGAAGCTGTGCTACTACGATAGCAGCCACGCAGATGCCTCCATAAGTAAATGCTTTTTTCTTCTCCATTTTCTTCCTTGCAAACAGGACCAGGGCGCCCACTGCAATAATACCGCAGATAATAAGAACAGCTGTGCTGAAGGAAACTCGCAGCAGACCATCTAAAGCATATTTAAAACCACGGTCTGTAGAAAGGTCGATGGTATTTGCAACACCGGTAGAACCCTTGATCACCAGACCCGGAGCCTTTAACGGGATCAGGTTGCCGAAGATAAACAGGAACAATAAACATGGAAGACAGTGGAAAATAATAGATGAAATAATCAAACGTCCCAAAAGTCTCTCCTACATTTGCAAACATCATAAAAGCAATAACAAGATATAATCCGTTTGCAAAGTAACCTAAGATCAGGCCTCCGATCATTTCCTGGCCTTTCATCTTATTCATCAGTTTACCGATAAGATAACCAAAAAATGCTGCAATAGGCATGGTCATAAGCATGGCAACCAGGAATCCGGTTAGTCCGCTGATGCCCCATTCGATCACCCATAAAGCGGCGATCTGTGCTGCCATGGCACCAATGGTGATGGCAAAGTTGATACCCATACCGGCAACGATCGGAATAATAAGGGCCAGTACAATAAATGCGTTTCGGCTTAAACGGCCGAATAATTCATACATTACATAAGAAACTGTCTGTCCGGAGCAGATGAGTCCGATGATACATAATACCACGAACATGACGGTAACTGCATTTTTCTGCAGGATTTCACGAATATCCCATTTACTACGCACGAGACTCACCTCCTGACTTTGTAAGTGCGTACAGAATGATTCCATTGGAGATCAGGATACGCAGTGTTTCGGAAATAGTGGAACCAGGTACTAATACGTTTGCAACCGGCATTCCCAGTGTTAAAACACCCTGGAACAGGAAGGTACCGATGAGAACATGGCTGATCTTGCACCGGCTTGTAGAAGCACCGCCGATAAGGATAGCAGATGCTGCGATAAAGCCCATCTGGCGAGGTGCTGTATACAGCTGCATAAAGCCGTAGCTCTGGGAATATACCAGAATTCCCACCGCGCCAAGTACGGTTGAAAATACAGTACCTGTAATACGCATCTTGTCAACATTGATACCTACAGACTCTGCAAAACGAGGATTGTTTCCTACTGCCTGCATCGCCTGACCGGTACGGCTGCGTGAAAACATCCATACAATAAAGCAGCTAAGTGCCATAAATAACAGCAGTCCTGTCGGAATGGTAAAATCGCCGATCTGGAATGCCAGGAAATCATTTAAGATATGGCGGAAGTTGGTTCCGTCCAGACCAATGGTATTTCTAAGACCGGTTCCTAATGGCCAGCGAAGCTTCAGGGACTTAAACGGCAGTACCAGCCATGCAATACACATTAAAGATACGATGGAAAAACCAACGTAGGTGGTAACAGACATTTCAGAACCTTTTAAGCGGTTTAACATAAGTGCATACAGATAACCGCAGACAGCTGCCAGAGCGGAACCTGCAACAATAGCGAAGAGGAAACCTCCCCATCCTGGAATACCAAACTCAATGGTTAAAAGACCACCGATCAGACCTGCAACCAGACCAATGGGAAGACCCAGATTCAGGCTGATACCGCACTGGATACCAGGAACCATTGCCAGAACCATGATGGCATTCATTCCCATTCGTACAACTGTATTACTTAACAGAGTAGAAAGAGAAAGATCATACCATAAGGTCATAAAGCAAAGTAAGATAAAGAATACACCGATGATCACTCTTGGAATACCAAGTTTTGCAACCAGCCAGCTGTTAAACAGTAAAAGTACAGTCAATACTAAAAGGGCAAAGCCTAAATAAACCAGGTCATCTGCGTGACGGATGATCCGTCCTTCATTTGTCTCTTTAATATTACTCTGTTCAACGTAACGGTCATACTGAGTGGCAAAACTGTCACCGGACTGATAAAGGATGCCTTCTACTGTCGCTTCCAGTGTTTCTAATGCTTCATCCGTCAATACCGGATAGATCTTTTTCAGCTCTGCGCCTACATTTGCATAAGTTGCCTTTGCTTCTTCCTGCTTTTCAAGCATTTCAGGAGTTGCCTCAAAACCGGACATATCAACTACTACTTCATCATCTTCCGGGATCTCTTCTCCTGCTGCTGACATTTCTTCATGTTTCTTTTCTAAAGCTGCCTCTGCCTCTGCATAATGTGCCTCTTCATAAGCAGCGCGGGCCTGAGCCTCCACCTCTGCATAGGCCTTTACAGCCTCTGTATATACGTCAACAGCTGCAGAAAGACCGGTTACATCAATACCGGAAAGATCACTCTGGGCGCCATTTTCGTATTTTGCTCTTGTTTCTGTTTCTGCCTTTTCTACTGCTTCACGGATAGCTGCCATACCGCCGCCGGATGCCTTGGCTGCCGCCTGTGCTTCCTGTTTCGCAATGGCTACGTAACTTTCCACTACGCTGTCGCCGGTAGCACTGAGCAGTGTCTGGATACGCATGGTACGAAGGATCTCCTGACCTGCCGCCCCATTCTGCTTAGGCATATTTATAAATCCTAATACCATACAGAAGGCTGCCGCTACTGCACAAAGAATGGCAAGGAGTCTCTGGATCTTATTTTTCGTCATTCTTCTGTTCCCCCTTTCTCTATATGTTCGGACGGTTTAATGCCGGACATGGCCAGACCATAATCTGCGTCTGGTGCCTGTGGAGATAAGATGTCTACCAGTTTGCCTTCTGAAACAATGGCAATACGATCAGAAACACTCTTAAGCTCCTGAAGTTCTGAGGAAACAATGACAACGGTCATTCCCAGTTCCCTGTTTAAACGCACCAGAGTCTCTAACACCAACTTTTTCGCGCCGATGTCGATACCTCGGGTAGGTTCGGAAACAAACAGGAATTTCGGAGACATGCACAGCGCCTTGGCAATACATACCTTCTGCTGGTTACCACCGGATAAAGTACCGGAATGCTGGGTCGGTCCAAAGCAGCGGATGTCCAGGCTCTTTATGTATTCTTCTGCGGTTTCACGGATCTTTTTGCTGTCGATCTGGGTAAATGGTCCGAATTTCTTCAAATATTCCCCTTTGATCTGCATGGCGTTAAATACGATATTGTCTTCAATGGAACGATCTAATAAAAGGCCCACACCTTTACGGTCTTCAGAAACCATGGCAACACCTGCGCTTAAAACAGATCTGGTATCTTTAAAGTTTAATTCCTGTCCGAACAGTTCTACCTTTCCCTCTGCATCATAAAGTCCCATGATACCATTGGGGATACCCAGTTTTCCCTGACCTGCCAGACCGCCGATACCGAAGATCTCGCCCTCGTAAATATCCACAGATAAGCTATTTACCTGCTCACCGGGCATATCTACATGAAGATCATGGATGCTCATAGCCACTTTTTCACTTGGAACCGGTCTTGGGGCTGCCTCTACCATTGCTTCCCCTTTTCGGCCTACCATCAGTTCCGCGATCTCACGGATACTGGTTTTTGCAGTTTCTCTTGTTGCTGCCAGCTTTCCGTCTCGCAGGATGGTAATGTTATTAGATGCGGCCATTACCTCGTCCAGACGATGGGTAATAAAGATAATGGCAATACCGCTTTCAGAGATCTTCTTCATAACGGAAATAAGCTGGGCTGCCTCACTCTCCGTAAGAACAGCAGTGGGTTCATCAAACACCAGAAGTTTTACACCTGTTTTATCGATCTCTCTTGCGATCTCGATAAACTGCATATATCCAACCGGCATTCCATGGACCAGCGTTTTTTCATCTAAATTCATTCCTACGTCATCCAGAGCCTTACGGGCATCAAAAGCCATAGCCTTCATATCCAGGCTTTCCAGGTTCTTTCCCAGAAGGCGGCTTACCGGATTGGGATTTGTGATCTCACGATTTAATTTGATGTTTTCCGTAATAGTAAATCCCGGAAGAAGCATAAATTCCTGGTGGACCATACCAATGCCCTTTTCCATGGCGTCATAAGGAGAATGGATATGTGTTTCTTCCCCATCTAAAAGGACCTTTCCCTCAAAACCGCCTGTGCTGTGGATGACCGGCATACCAAACAGGATATTCATCAGAGTAGATTTACCAGCTCCATTTTCTCCTAACAGTGCATGGATCTCGCCTTTTTTCACGGAAAGAGACACGCCATTTAATACGGTATTTTCACCATAATGCTTGGTAATGTCTTTCATCTCAAGAACATATTCTTTTTCTGTGTTCATTGAAATTCCCCTTTCTGTCAGTTATCATTTTGCTGAAAAAGGCCCACCCGAAATCAATAGGGTGAGCCTTTTCTCAGATTTCAAGTTTCTTATAAGTAGTCGTTAAAATCAACCGGAGCAAGCAGAATGGTATAGTAATTATCAAAAGTTTCACCTTCTGCATTGGTATAATTATTGATCTTTGCCCCTTCAACTTTAGAGTTAAACATTTCAACCAGCTTATCAGCATCATTGCGGTCTGTGATCTCGCCTGTGATATATCCCTTTGCATAATCAACACCAACTGCAATAATGGTCATAGCAACCGGGGATGCCCATGTAGAGAAACGTCCTACTGCGTCATGCTCCTTTAATTTAGCTGCGATCTGCTTTAATGCGTCTTCGTCATCACCGCCAATTGCAAGTTCCAGTCCTAACGTAGCTGGAAATGCGTGATATGGACTTGGGCAGCAAGGCTGTGGATAATAAGCATTAGGCTCATCTAAGCAAGCGGTCTGTAAAGAAGGCTGCATACCACAGTTTGTTGTGAAGAAAGCAACTTTCTTGCCTTCATATTTCTTCAGCTGCTGTGGAACATCTTCCAGGATGAACTGCTGGGAAGCGGAAAGTCCAGCCTCTGCAGTTGGGTCTGGAGCAGTAACGTCTACCATTTCGATGCCAAGCGCATCTGCGTTCTTCTTAAGAAGTTCGTGGCGTGCTACGATCAGCTCCATTGCCATATGGCGTGGGAAGGAGTAATGTACGAATACATCAATACCCCAGTCAGCGCATTTTTCCATAATGGTATCGCCCTGTGCTGCTTCATCTGCATATAAAACAAGATCAGATGCTGCTGCGATAACAGCCGGGTCTTCCTGAGGAGTACCAGCGATCAGGAGGATGTCATCTCTTCCCATCTCGCGAACCTTATCAAAACCAGCCTTTGCACCAGGAACTGCCTGACACATAACGATCGCTTTTACATCAGGATCAGATGCGAAAGATACGATCTGGGATACGGTAGTCTCCATCTCTGACATAAAGTTGTCCGGATAAGTTGCTGTAACGATGTGCTCCGGACCATATGTAGCTAATGCTTTTTCTGCTGCACGGAACTCTTCCTCGCCCTGTGAAACAGTACCGGTTAAAATTGCTACTTTCCAGTTATCACTGCCTTCTGACTTTGCAGCCTCTGTTGCTTCTGTAACAGCTTCTGCTGCGGTAGTTTTTTCTTCTGCCTTCTCAGCAGGTGCTGCTGTTGTAGCTGCGGTATTTCCACCGCCACATCCTGCCAGACCAAATGCCATCGCTGCTGCTGTAACAAGAGCCATCATTTTTTTGCTTTTCATAATTCGTCCTCCTTAATTTATAGATGTCCAGACCATCTACCCCCCTGCATGTTTTCAACATGGATCATGCTGTCCTCATGGCCGGCGGCATACAAGTTTTATTTTGTACGTCTACGGTCTACACTTGTGTGCTAGTGTAACACACCCCTGTTAAAAAAGCAAGTTTTTTTGTTGTGAATTTGTAATTTTTTACCATTTATTTTTGTAATCCATTTATATTTTTATGCTTTAAAGTCACAAATTATACAAAAAATCTTTAATCTGTCATTTTATAGCTCGTCATTTTGCTGCATTTTTCGTCTGTAAATCCCCTGTATCAACAGGGTTTTTGGAAATTTCTGGAAAATAATGGCGCCGGTAGTTCCAACGGAATTTCCCGGTACACAAAAAAGCTACTGCAAAATGGTCTCTTTCCACTTTGCAGCAGCTTTATCTTACTCAGGCTCATATTTCTGTCCGTCAGGCATGACATTCCCCCGTTTACAGCATATTCAGTTCTTCCTTTGCACATGCCATGGCAGAAGCGATCACCTTGTCCATGTCGTAATACTTATATTCTCCTAAACGTCCGCCAAAAATAACATGTTCTTCTTTTTCAGCCAGTTTTGCATACTTCTGATACAGTGCCTGGTTTTTCTCATCATTGACCGGATAATAAGGTTCCATACCTTCCTGCCAGGTAACAGGATATTCTCTGGTAATAACCGTCTTTGGCTGGGTACCGAATTCAAAGTGCTTGTGCTCAATGATGCGGGTGTACGGAGTCTCGCGGTCCGTGTAGTTTACTACAGCAACGCCCTGGTGGTTTTCCTCATCCAGAACCTCAGACTCAAAACGCAGGCTGCGGTATTCCAGCTTGCCAAACTGATACTTATAATAAGCATCAATGGTTCCTGTATACACGATCTTTTCCCCTAAACCATCGTAATATTCCTTCTTTTCCAGATAATCTACGCCGGTTTCAATATCGCAGCCTTCAAAGAGACGGTCAATGATCACATTGTAACCGCCAATAGGAATTCCCTGGTACAGATCATTGAAATAGTTATTATCATAGGTATAGCGCACAGGAAGTCTCTTGATGATAAAAGCCGGAAGTGCTGTGCAGTCTCTTCCCCACTGTTTTTCTGTGTAGCCTTTTACCAGTTTTTCATAGATCTCGCGGCCTACCAGGCTGATGGCCTGCTCTTCTAAGTTCTTCGGCTCGCCGGTGATCTCTTTTTTCTGCTCTTCAATGATCTTTTTCGCCTCTGCCGGAGTGGAAATATTCCACATCTTGCTGAAGGTGTTCATGTTAAAAGGCATGTTGTACATTTCACCTTTGTAATTGGCAACCGGACTGTTGGTATAACGATTAAATTCTGCCAGTGAATTTACAAACTGCCATACTTCTTTGTTGCTTGTATGGAAAATGTGGGCACCGTATTTGTGTACATGGATACCTTCTGTATTTTCACAGTACACATTTCCGCCAATATGATCCCTCTTTTCCAGGACCAGGCACTTCTTTCCCTTCTGCTTCGCAAACCAGGCAAAGACACCGGAGTACAGTCCGCTTCCTACTAATATATAGTCATATTTTTTCATTTTTATGCTCCTTTTTTATACCACGACATAATCCGAGTATACCGCATCTGGCATCATCAGGCAATCAACAGATTTTCCCCTTATGTGCAGACTTTTTATATTACCACGGAAAAATCCCCAGAAATCCGGCTCTGATCAACACCAGAACGGTCAGATGCACCGGATAAAACCAGTAAAACACATATTTAAACTTCTGTTTTCCCCGTTTTCCATTATAAAACCAGATGGGTATTGCTGCCAGGGCACCAACTCCATAGTTCAGATCCAGTGTTTCCAGGCCGCCAAGGACTGCCGCTGCCACACTGCGCCCTGCCCTGCTGTAATGAAACTCATAAAAAGCTGCAATAATGATGATCCCGATATAATCATAATCTGACTGAATCAGCACTGCTGCCATACAGCCCAAAGCTACTGCAAATATCTTTCCCGCTTCCACTGCAAGGGGAGTTTTTTCCCGAAACTGTGCCTGTTCCATGCCCCATAAAACAGCCAGTCCTATGAGAAATTCAAAAAATACATTCTGGTACCCCGGATAAAACCAGCGGTTGGCTGCCGCCAGGTCAAAAGGCAGTTCTGATATGAGGGCAAACAGAAACATCTGCAGGGCGTAACGCCTCCGGCTGTGTGTATGGTAAAAGCCCTCTACCAGAAGAAAAGCATAAATCAGGAATGCAGGCCGTCCCAGCATACGCATTCCCCGTTGAAGCACATACAGCCACTGGCCATTTCCATTTTCCAGAAGTTTTTGAAAACATTCTGCTCCGCCCTGATAATACAACCCATATTCCACGACCACTGCCCCAATATGGTCAATGAGCATGGAGATCATGGCGATCCATTTAAGCGCTGCGCCACTTAAGCCAAAGGTACTTCCTGTATCTGCAGAAGCACCTCCCGCATAGGCATACTCCATTTTATTTTTCATCAAAATATTTCCTCAACACAGCTAAAAGCCCCTGATGTTCATTGTCAACCGGAGTTACGAAAGGAGCCGCCGCTTTTACTTCTTCCGGCGCATTGGCCATGGCAAAACCGGCACCTGCTGCATTTAACATATCAAGGTCATTCTGCCCGTCCCCAAAAGCCAGGGACTGCTCCACAGGAATGTCATATTTTTCACATACAATCTTCACTCCTGCTGATTTACACACGTTTCCGTTCATTACTTCCAGATAAACCGGCTTGGATCTTGCAATGGAAAGCTGTGGATACCGTTCTTTTAAGCGGTTTTCTGTACGGATCACCGCTTCTTCATCCCCCATAAACAGAAACTTATGAATGCCACCCTCTTTTCCAAAAATCTCCCTTATATCTCCGGTTTCCGGTATCAGATGGGTAATTCCCTGTTCCTGGATCACCCACGGATCCCTGATATCGTCCACTACCCAGTGTTCCCCACCGTATATGCCACAGACTACCTCCGGAAACTCTTTTGCAACCAGACTTTTGATCTCACATGCCAGGTCCAGATCCAGCAGGCAGCTGTATATTTCCTGATCATCCGGATCCAGAACCAGACCGCCGCTGTAGCACACCATAGGAGCATGGATCCCCAGTTCTTCCCGGATGGGGCGCATTCCTTTTGGCATACGGGCTGATACCAGTACAAAAGGAACTCCCTGACTGTCCAGACGGCGCAGTTCCTCTATAGTCTCCTCTGGAACCTGGTTTTCATTGTTTAAAAGAGTGCCGTCAATATCGCTGAAAATGATCTTATATTCTTTCAAGTTGTTTAACCCCCGCATTTATAATGTAACATTTGAGCTGAAACCAGTTTCTAATTCTGGAACATATCTCCTGCCAGCGCCCGGATCCTTTTTGCCAGAAATGCCGCCATAACGCAGAGAAGAAAATCTTCCACCACTGTGATCAGAAAACAGTTGATCACCACCAGTTTCCATGAGATTGGCATATGGATCACATAATTACTGATCCCATAAAAATACACCATTCCTGAAACATAATAAGCCATCATCCCCCAGAAGGCACTGAACAGATCCCAGGCAGTACCTGCTCCCGGGCGAAGGGAGGACAGCTTTCCTGTGATCCAGGCAGCAAATACAAAGCCCAGTAAAAATCCGAATGTTGGACGGATCAGATAAGCAGGACCGCCACCTGCCGCAAACACCGGAATACCGGAAAGGCCTACCGCCAGATAAATCCCCACACAGATTGCACCTCTGCGGGCTCCAAGCAAAAATCCTGCTAACAGGACAAATAAAAACTGCATGGTAAAATGCATGGGAAAGGGCTGCACCGGTATATTGATCTTAATATAGGCCCCTGCTGCGATCAGAGCTGTAAACAGACCGATCTGCGCCATTTCCCTGGTTGTCAGCGCCTGAGAACGGGCCACTTTTAATTCATGCATAAATGATTTTCCTCCGTAATGTATGATATCCTGAAACATAAAACATTGTAACATTGACCATAACCTAAGTCAACGAAGGAGTTCACTCTGGCTCTGCGTTATAACAAAAAAGGATATTGGCACGTACAAAAAAGCGCATTGCCATAAATGACAACACGCTTTTTGATTTCACATTTATTTTTATTTCATACCGGGGATCCGGCATTTACCATTCATTAATAAAACAGTCTGTTCACAGCACTGAAGATACCGCGGATAGATGCTCTGGTAATATTGGAGCTGATGCCTACGCCGTAAGTTGCTTTTCCAGTACTCTGGTCTACTAAGTGGATGTAGGAAGCAGCCTGTGCGCCGGAACCGGATGCCAGTGCATGCTCGGTGTAGTCTAATACCTTGATCTGGATGCCCAGTGCCTCTTCTAAGCCTCTCTGAACAGCATCAATCGGTCCGTTTCCAATGCCATCGAAGTACTTCTCAATACCATGATCAGTGTAGGTAAGTTTAACCAGTGTTGCAAACTCGCCGTCTGCAGTCTCTGTATCGGTAATACGGCACTTGCGGAAGTGCATTGGTTCTTTGCGGTCCAGATAATCCTTCTTGAACTCTTCCATGATCTGCTCTGGAGCAACTTCACCCTGCTTTTCGGAAATAGCCTGGATGACATCTGCAAACTCCTTGTGCATGCCCTTTGGAAGCTTGAAGCCATAGAAAGTATCCATAACAAAGGCTACGCCGCCCTTTCCGGACTGGCTGTTGATACGAACGATTGGCTCGTACTGTCTTCCAATATCGCTTGGATCGATAGGCAGATACGGAACTTCCCAGTACTGGCTGTTTCTCTCATGAAGAGCCTGCATACCTTTGTTGATCGCATCCTGATGAGAACCGGAGAATGCGGTAAATACCAGCTTTCCAGCGTATGGATGTCTTGGCGGGATCTGCATCTTGGTGCAGCGCTCGTAAACTTCTGCGATCTCACGGACATTTTCAATATTTAACTCTGGGTTGATACCCTGGGAGAACATATTGTAAGCAACGGTTAAAATATCTACATTACCTGTACGCTCACCATTTCCGAACAGGGTTCCCTCTACACGGTCAGCGCCTGCAAGCAGTGCTAATTCAGTAGAAGCAACACCTTCGCCTCTGTCATTGTGTGGATGCACACTTAAGATAATGCTTTCTCTGTTCTTAAAGTGTGTATTCATCCATTCGATCTGGTCTGCGTATACGTTTGGAGTGTTCATCTCAACAGTAGATGGAAGGTTGATGATGATCGGGTTCTCCTTGGTAGCGCCCCAGGTTTCCTGAACTGCAGTACAGATATCAAGAGCAAAATCCAGCTCTGTGCCGGTAAAGCTCTCTGGAGAATACTCCAGACGGATCTTGGTATCACATTCTGCTGCGTATCTCTGTACCATCTTGGTACCTACAATAGCGATATCCTTGATCTCATCCATATCTTTGTGGAAAACAACATCTCTCTGAAGAGTAGATGTGGAATTGTAAATATGTACAATGGCTTTCTTGATGCCCTTCAATGCCTCAAAAGTTCTCTTGATCAGATGCTCACGGCACTGTACTAATACCTGGACTTCTACATCATCCGGGATCAGCTTGCGGTCAACCAGGGTACGAAGAAAATC
>OGNV01001891.1_pt1 | contig 11551 bp, 7 predicted proteins | sample 1573561 | NCBI WGS metagenome assembly OGNV01 (sample SAMEA2581892, study PRJEB24529) | metagenome | biome: Human gut stool | place: China | collected 2011
CAATCCGCACATAAAGTCGAGCGGCCACGCATCACTGCGGAAACGGCCGTCGGTGACCACCTTCAGCCCTTCTGCCTTCAGTCTGTCCACCAGATTCCGTATTTCGGCATCTTCGACAGCACGCAAAGTAAGCAGGCTGATTTGTTCGTTTCGATATTGCTCACGGGCTTCTCTCAATGCAGGAGGCAGAAGAAAAGTACCGGCAACGTCTACTTTGAACGGAGGAACTACTTTTTCCATACGCTCTACGTTTTTAATATTGATTGTTACTATTGTGCTTTGCTCCTAACCCACGAGGAACCAAGACTTATCAGCGAGAGTGGCAGGTCTTCTGACTTAGCTTCCATTCCGAACGCCTTCCCGGCTTACACGAGCCAGTGGCAAAAGAGTATCCGATCGGAATGTTTGTATTAAAGCCTCACAGCAGCGGGACTGTCCGGGAGTCACACCCGGTTCCCTTTTAATCGCCAGAAGCAGGAAAGCTTTGGCGAACCAATCTGCCGACAAATATAAAAACAATAAATCAGATATTTGTGTTCAGAGAGATACTTTTTTCAATCGGAGCCTCTGCCGAAGTAAAACAGAGGCTCTGTCCGGACAGAACAAAGGCTCCGTCCGACCGGGACGGAGCCTTCGTTTCAACCAAGCAGAGGCTCGGTTTCCAGACTAATTGCAACGGGCTTAATAGCTGATCTTTACTCCGGCAAAATAGCTTCGCGGAGCAGCCGGCCCATAGATATATCCGGAGTCACGTTCCACTCCCTGATCAAAGTCGTTCTGATAAGCGTTGAACACATTTTGTACACCGGCGCTCAACTGGAGGTCTATCGTCTTATAAAGTTTGAAATCATAGGCCAACTTAACTCCCATATCGAAGAAATCGCGCGTATTGACCGCTATGTCATTCTTGATATAACCTGCCATATGCTGCACCAGCATCGAACCGGTATAGGTTCCCGACAAGGAAACGGAGAGCGGTTTGACAGGGGTATAGGTTGCCGTGAAATATCCATAGGTATTCGGAGTACGGAAAATCTTCTTCTGAGCCGGTGCCGTTTCACTCCATTTTTCGGGTTCGTCATAACGGCTTTGCTGCAAGGTGACTCCCGCCTGCAACTGGAACAAAGAGAGGTAAGCCATTTTTCCTTCCATCGACAGTCCCAGCACTTTCGCTCCCGAACCATTGCGACGTTCTTTAATCAGAATCCCGTCCCGCACTCCGATGTTCTCGAGAACAAACACATCCGACAGCTTGGTATAGAAACCTTCTACCAGGAAGTTCACCTGAAAAGCACCGAAGCGGTGATCCGCCGAAGCACTGAAACTCTGCGACTTCTCTTCTTTGAGATTCTTGGCGCGCTCAATCATAGACACCGTTCCGCCCACATTCTCAATATGCAGGTCTTCATCAAAAGCCTGGGGGGCACGGAATCCGGAAGAATAGCTCAGACGGAGGTTGACGTCCTGTGTAGGATTGAAACGCAAATTGGCACGGGGACTGAAGATGACATGGTTGATCAGATTATGCTTGTCCAGACGTCCGCCCAGCAAGATACTCCACTTTTCATTTTTCCATTCGTTCTGGAAGAAAGCGCTACCGATATTCACCGTCTGCCTGGTATAGCGATTGTATCCCCACATATCATCCTTCAGATTGTCACGGTTATATTCCAGCCCGGCAGTCAGATCGGCAGGCATAAAGAGGCATTTATCGAAACTGTACACATACTGGGAACCGCCGATAAAGGTCAGGTCCGTCGTCTTTCCATAGGCATTCAGGTCCTTTTTACTACCGTAATAGCTGTCGCGGTCCGTATGCTGTGCCGATGTATACAGTGTCAGGCGGTGCTTTTCGTTCGGAGCAAAATAGTCGAACTTCAATCCCCCACCATTGATGGAATGCTGAATCTGCTCGGCAATATCGGCTTCGTGAGGCGGACGGTTCAGCATGTTGCCGCCACGGCGGAACTCCTGCAAGTGATGATACTCAAACGTTAGTTTGGAGTATGTACTTGTTTTCAGGAACGAACGGAAACCTACTGTCTGGTTTTTGAGTTTAGGCATTTCGGAATAACCGTCCCCGTCGTGATCATACGCATCGCGATGTCGGTTCTGACCGAACACATAGAGTCCTGCCCGGTGATCGTCGGTCACCAGCGAAGCATTCAGCGAGGTATTATTGTCGAAAGACGAGCTGCCGCCAATAGAAGTAATGGTGTGTGCCAACTGCCCCGAATTGCGTAACGGCTCTTTAGTGATGATATTGATGGTTCCGGCAATGGCAGACGAACCAAACAGCGCAGAACCTCCACCACGCATCACCTCTACCCGCTCAATCATGTTGGCAGGAATCTGCTCCAAACCATAAACACCGGAAAGGGCACTGAAGATGGGACGCGAATCGATAAGAATCTGCGTATAGGGGCCGTCCAGACCATTGATGCGCACCTGCTGGAACCCGCAGTTCTGGCAATTCGTCTCCACACGCACACCGGGCTGAAAGTTCAGTCCTTGCGAGAGTGTAGGCGAGTTCGTATTCTCGAACATCTTCATATCCACCACATTGACCAGCGTAGGTGCCAGCCTCCGTTTGGTCACACTTCGATTGGCAGACACCACCACTCCGTCGAGGGCTACGGCATCCTCTTCCAGCTCGAAGTTTTCTTCAAGCGTCTTCCCCTTTTTAAGCGTGACGTTGCGGCTGATGGTTTTATAACCAACCGAACTGGCTTCGAGGACGAAATCCCCTTCGGGAAGGTTTTTAAGGAAATAGTGTCCGGTGGCATCCGTCACGGTGCCAATCGTGGTTCCTTTCAGAGCAATCGTTATATAAGAGAGGTGTTCACCCGTTTTTTTATCGAGTACATGTCCGATGATATTCGCATCGGAAGCTTTCAGTTCCGGGTGTTCCGGTTGGTCGGCCATAGCCGGCAACAAGGCACAGCACAGGCTAACGAGGAAAAATATGTATTTCTTCATTTTCGTTTCTGGATAGTAAAATTACTAAATAAGTTTCTCTAAATAAAGCAGTAAGAGTGAGAGAGATGCTTTATACGGCTGAAGGCGGCGCTCTCAACGATACCACGCCTGTAACAGACGAATGGTATCCTGCCCTCTCCGGACGCCACGAAAGCGTATAGAGCAGACAAGCAATAAACTGAAGGGATAGAAAGAAGAGACCGGCTCCGGTAGTCACCACATGGTTCAGCAAATGAATCAATTGAAATTCGACTGTGGTGTGACTATGGGGAGAATCTTTCTTAAACGGGTGCGAATGGACAATGGTCACCCCGTTCACTACATGTGAGTGGGTGAAGAGCGTGATACCTGCCATGTACGATATAAAGAGTACAGGCAAAAACCATCGCATTATGTTCTGACAGCATTGTTTCATCCGTTTAGTTTTGTGGCAAAGATAAGAAGTATTCCCTTACGGAACAATCCCTATTTATGGGGATAATAAGTGTAACACCGCTTCAAGGTAGATTGTTCACACATTTTCATCATTATTAGGTATTTCAGATTCAGAAAATGGTCACCACCTTTGTGAAACACATTTAACGTCATCTCTAAATTTAATTGATATAGGACATGAAAAAGAAAAAAGGACTGCCCCGCCTGTTTGAGATAGCGGGCGAGAAGAAAGGCCTGCTGATACTGGCAGGGGAATTATCGGCACTCAGTGCCTGTTGCATGCTGATTCCTTACCTGGCAGTCTACCAGGTACTGAATAATTTACTGGAAAATGCGGGCGAGATAAACAACGTCGACAAAGAGTATCTGACCGATTGGGGCTGGATAGCTTTTGCCGGGCTCATCGGCGGATTGCTACTTCTGTACGGCGCACTGATGTCCTCACACATGGCCGCTTTCCGTATCCTCTACGGACTGCGGGTCAGGTTGTCCGAACATATCGGAAGACTGCCTCTCGGCTATCTGAACAACAGTTCTACCGGAGCGATCAAAAAAGCGCTTGAACAGAATGTAGAGAAGATCGAATTGTTTATCGCGCACACCATCCCCGACCTGGTGAATGCGGCCGCCACGGTAGCAGTGATGTTCGTCCTCTTTTTCAGCCTCAACGGATGGATGGCAGCAGCCTGCCTGCTGGCCATTGTCATCAGCATACTCGTTCAATTCTCACTGATGTTCGGCCGGAAGTCAAAAGATTTTTTCCGCCAATACTTTGACACATCGGAACAGATGAGTGCCTCTGCCGTGCAATACGTACGAGGCATGCCGGTCGTAAAGATATTCGGGCAGACAGTCGCGTCTTTCCGTCAGTTCAGCCAATCTATTTATGCATTCAAAAAATACGCACTGCACGTATGCGACACCTACCAACCGGGTATGGTGTGGTTCACCGTACTGCTCAACTCCATCGTGACGTTCATCCTCCCGGTGGGCTTACTGCTGTTGAGCCGCGAACCGGGCAATGTGGTACTGGCCGGAGTGTATCTGTTCTTCATTATATTAGGGCCGGGTGTAGCCGCCCCGTTTCACAAGCTCACTTTTCTCGCATCGAACACTCGGGAGATTGACGAAGGAGTCAGCCGCCTGGATGCCATCTTTGAAGAAAAACCAGTGCCGGAACCCGTCATACCGCAATCACCCCATAAGCACGATATCCGCTTTGAGCATGTCAGTTTCTCGTACGAAAACACCAAGGAAACCACACGTACAGAAGCATTGAAAGACATCAGTTTCACCGCACATGCCGGCGAAATAACCGCACTTGTAGGTCCTTCCGGTTCCGGTAAATCGACCATCGCCAACCTGATCCCCCGCTTCTGGGATGTCACACAAGGAGCCATTAAAATAGGCGGAATCAATATCCGGGAGATTGCGACCGGGCAACTGATGGACCGGGTCTCGTTCGTATTCCAGGATTCATTTCTCTTCTTCGACACTCTCTACGAAAACATACGCGTGGGCAAACCCGACGCTACGGAAGAGGAAGTGCATGCGGCAGCTCGTGCGGCACAGTGTGACGAATTTATCGGACGGCTGCCCCAAGGTTACCAAACGCTGATAGGAGAAGGCGGTGTATATCTTTCCGGAGGAGAAGAACAGAGAGTGTCTGTCGCCCGTGCCATCCTGAAGAACTCTCCCATCCTGGTACTGGATGAAGCCACCGCCTTTGCCGACCCCGAAAACGAATACAAAATGCAACTGGCTCTGCAGGAACTGATCAAAGATAAAACGGTGATTATCATCGCCCACCGCCTGTCGTCCATCATCTCTGCCAATCAAATCATCGTCCTGAAAGAAGGAGAGATCGTACAGAAAGGCGTACACGCCGAACTGAGCCGGAAGGAAGGAGTATATAAAAAGATGTGGGATGCCTACACCGACGCCTTCCAATGGACTCTGAAAACCGAATGCCCATCCTGACTGATGTATCTTCCAAAATATAAATAAATCAATGAATGCAATTAAAAATATCACCATCGGCCACACGGAACGCCTGCGTAAACCTGTCGGCTACACTGTACTCGCTAATTTAGTGAACATTATTCCGTTTATGCTGTCTATCGAAGTGGTCAATATTCTTTTTCGCGCTTTTGACGGCAGCGGGCAGGGACCGGACATGCAACGGTTGTGGATCATCTTCGGTATCCTTGTCGCCTATATGTTCGTCATGGCTATGGCCGAAAGACAGGCATACAGATATAACTTCCGCGGAGCCTACGAAATGAGTGCCCAAGGAAGGATCGAACTCGCAGAGCATTTGCGTAAACTTCCCCTTGGCAGCCTGTTCCGTCATGATCCGGGCGACCTGGCAAGCATGATGATCAGCGACTTTACCCTTGCCGAGACAGGCATATCCCACCATCTGCCTCAATTGATGGGGGCTCTTGTGATGCCTCTCCTCGCCTTCTTCTCTCTGCTATGGATTGACTGGCGCATGTCTGTAGCCATGTTCATTGCCCTCCCTCTGGCCGTACTGGTTTTGCTGGGCAGCAACCGGTTGCAGATGCGTCTCGGTAAAAAGCATATCCGGGCAAAAATCAATGCCGGCAGCCGCCTTGAAGAATACTTGCAGGGAATACGCATCATCAAAGCCTACAACCTGTTAGGAGGAAAATTCGAACGTCTGCGCCATGCCTTCGCAGAATTACGTCGTGCCAGCATGCGTCAGGAAGCGTTAATGGGTCCCTTTGTGCTATTGTCCATCACGCTTATCCGGGCAGGACTGACACTGATGATCCTCTGCGGTGCCTATCTGCTGATAGGCGGCGAACTTTCCCTGCTGACTTTCGTCATGTTTCTGATCGTCGGTTCGCGTGTGTTCGATCCATTGACTTCGGCACTGACCAACTTTGCGGAATTCCGCTACTTCTCTATCGCAGGCGGACGTATCCTGAGCCTGATGCGCGAACCAGAAATGCAAGGGAACAAACAGAGTCCCCAAAGCGGTGACATCCGTTTTGAGCACGTCACCTTCGGCTACGGAGAAACGGAAGTGCTGCATGACATTTCCATCACTTTGAAACAAGGATGTCTTACTGCGCTGGTCGGCCCTTCCGGCAGCGGAAAGAGCACGCTGCTCAAACTATGCGCCCGCTTCTACGACCCGCAACAGGGAAAAGTTACCTTCAACAACACCGACATGTCGGAGATAGAACCGGAAGCCCTCATGAAGCAGATCTCCATGGTTTTCCAGAATGTTTATCTGTTTCAAGATACCATAAAGAACAACATCCGCTTCGGAAAAGCAGACGCTACGGATGAAGAAATCGAAGATGCCGCCCGGAAAGCCTGCTGCCACGAATTCATCATGAAACTCCCCAATGGGTACGACACGATGGTGGGCGAAGGAGGTTGTACGCTTTCGGGAGGAGAAAAACAACGCGTCTCCATCGCACGTGCCATCTTGAAAGAAGCTCCCGTTGTATTGCTGGATGAAGCAACGGCCTCCCTCGATCCGGAGAATGAAGTAGATGTACAGAAAGCAATCAACACGCTGATTGCCGGACGGACGGTGATTGTCATCGCACACCGCCTGAAGACCATCAAGAACGCGGATAAGATTATCGTGCTTGAAAACGGATGCGTCACGGAACAAGGTACACACCGAGAACTGATCGGACGGGAAGGACTCTATTACAAGCTATGGTCCATACAAGAGAAAACAATGGGCTGGCAAGTATAACGGTGTCATATACAGAAGCGGGGCTGCCTTCATCCAGATGAAAGCAGCCCCGCTTTGTGTACGAACGGCCGATGGATTCACTCCACCCGTTTATTCCGAACGAAGCCAGGTCAGTTTGTGCCAAAGGCTTTCCAACGGTCCCTGCTTATGTCCTTTCAACCACCATTTGCAGAAGCGAACCTGCAAGAGGAAGAACAGAAAACCGATCAGCAAACTGACGGCATACCCGCAATAAGGCGCCAAATAGAGCGCAAACGGGAAATAGATAATGGCTCCGGCAATGGACTGGGAGATGTAGTTCGTCAGACTCATCTTACCGTAAAAGCGCAAGTCGGCAGTCAGCTTCTTGAACTTTTCCGTTTGGTATAACAATACGAACGAAGCAACCAGCACTACTGTGAAAGCAAACTTTTGCCACATATCCATCACCACACCCACCGTCTGGCGTATCATGTCCGGCTGGCCGGCATCCGTCAATTGTACTTTCAACTGATAGAGAGGACCGAATAACACAGCACACCAGATCAGTGCTTTTACCCAAAAACGGGTCGTGCTCTCCGAGGTGACAAATAATTGTTTCCGTCCGATCAGCATTCCCAGCAAAAACAGTCCGGCCGTTTGCAAGAAACGCCCTGCACCTATCGCCCAAAACAGGCTCGCCTTCTGCCCCAAGGTCACATTCCCCCAGATGAACTTCCAGAAATCTCCCTCTTTGGTATAGTCCGCCACTTCAGCATACATCTGCCCTACTCCTAAATCGGGTAAGGAATAGGACGGATTGACAAGGTTCATCACGTAGTGGTACCACTCCACGGGCTGCAACAGCAGGAAGACAGCCAGGATAAATACTGCCCGGTCACTCCATTTGCGGACAATAAACAGAAAGATACCGACCACACAAAACAGCAGCAGGACATCTCCCGCCGGAAAGAACGCTGCATTCAAGGTGGCAAAACCACCCAGCAGGAGCAGACGCCAGAGAAAACGGTAACCGAAATCTTTCCCTTTCTTTTGTTGATTGGCATATTGTATGTAGAACGTTAATCCGAAGAGCAGAGCGAAGATGGCATAGGCTTTTCCTGCGAACAGGGAAAACGTGACACTGAACACTCCTTCGTTGAGAATATTGAGCCACTCCGGCTGGGAAGCAGCATCGGGATACACAGGAAAAATAAAATGTTCAAGGTTGTGAACCAGCAGGATCGCCATTACGGCAAAGCCGCGCAAGGCATCTACAACCTCGATACGGGGAGTTTTTGAAGCAATTGTTTGTCGCATGTTTTTTGTTGTTTTTAAGATACGGTTATTGAATAAGTGGCAAAAGTAATAAAATGAAGTGATAAATCATTCACTTCATACCTATATGTAAGTACGAAACTACATACATTATCTTTTTTTCGTCCTGAGAAACAGTACCGGAACAACGCACAGCAACGTGACAATAAAGGCAATGAAGAAATCGTCGTTGATGGCACTGATATATCCCTCCAGATCGATACGCTTCAGTACCAGCATTTCTGCCACTTCCTTGGCGGTATCGGGTGTGTTGCCTCCCGTATGTTCTATGAAGCGGCTTAAAGAGTGGATAGTCTGGCGGTATACGTCTCCCGTATAGTTCAGGGCTTCGCTGTATCGCTGTGTATGAAAAGCCGTACGCTGCGTCAGCAGATGGCTGAAGATGGCCACCCCAAAACTTCCTCCCATCTGCCGGACAATATTGGTGATACTGGAGGCTTGTGCCATATCGCTGTTACGGATATTCACCAACGACAGAGTCAGCAACGGAGTGAAAAGCAAGCCCATACCCAACCCGCGCAAATAGAGACTCAGCATAATGTACCACTTTTCGGTCAGGAAAGAGAGGTAATAGTTCATATAGAAACTGACGGCCATCAACAGAATGCCCGACACAATAAAGACTTTGGGATTGATGCGCTGCATCAGTTTACCCGATAAAGGCGAAGCGACTCCCTGGATAATGCCCACAGGCATAAAAAACATACCGGCCTGCAAAGCAGAGTACCCCAGATTGTCCTGCAAATAAAGAGGAATGAGGAACGTACTGCCGAACATACCGATACCAAAGACAAACAGGATCAGGTTGGATAACGCAAAGTCCTTGTCAACAAACAGGCGCAGATTGATAAGCGGTGTCCTGACAGTGAACTCAAAGTAGAGAAACAAAATAAAGGTGACCACCGCAATCCACATAGCTCCGAGCACTACGGGGCTGTTCCATCCCATGGAGTTGGTGGACGAATTGACTTCGGAAAGCCCATACATAAAGACAGGCAGGAAAATGGCAGAAGTGATGAAACCGGGAATATCGAAGGGAACTTTGGTTCCTTTCACATGTTCCTTCTGTACAATGGCAGTTACGATCAAAGCGAGAATCCCTATTGGGATATTGACGTAAAAGATATAGTTCCAGTCCATGTAATCAACCAGGTATCCACCAATGGTAGGACCAAAAGAAACCGAAGCGGCGGAAGCGATAGACCAGAATCCCAATGCCGTCCCCCGTTGTTCGGGCGGAAATACATCGCTCACAATAGCCATACCGACGGGAAGGAGCATGCCACATCCAAAGCCTTCGATCACCCTCCAGAAAATAAGTTCTTCGATAGTGGACGAACTTCCACACATGAAGGAGCCGGCTGTAAAGACAAGCAAGGATAAGAAATAGATCTTTTTATAACCGAAGCGTTCGGACAGCCATCCGGCGGCAGGCAGAATACTTGCCATCGAAAGCATGTATCCCGTCAGTACCCATTCGGCCACATTGATGTCCGCACCGAGCGTACCCATTATCACAGGCAGTCCGGTGTTGACAACAGTAGAGTCGAGCACCGCCATAAAGGTGCCTATCATAATGTTGCCCAGTACGATCCACTTATAAGAAGAACCTTCTTTCATTCTTTGATAATCTTCACGTTAGCAGACATCCCCGAAAGCAGGCGGAGATTTGCTTTCAATTTCTCTTTCCCTTCCACCCGGTCGATCGAGATTCTCAATGGAATCCTTTGGGCTACCTTCGTATAATTGCCGGAAGCATTATCGGGAGGAATCAGGGAAAACTCGGATGCAGCGTTGGCACCGATGTAGAAAATCTTTCCATAAAACGTCAGTCCGGGATAGGCGTCGAGGGTGAAAAGGGCCGATTGTCCCATACGGATCTCGTTAAATTTAGTCTCCTGCAAATAGACAGCCACCCAGAGTTCTTTACCTTCGTTCAGAGTAAAGATGTTTTCGCCCGGCTGCAACAAATCGCCGGGAACCACCCACTGTTTGGCTATCAGGCCATCTACCGGCGAAACGATCCGGTAATTCTCAGTCGCCGTACTGTCCAGCATGGCCAGTAACTCACCTCTCTTCACGCTGTCTCCTTCGTGTTTGAAGACCGCAGACAGCGGAGCCATCACACGGGCGGAAACGTTGACGCGGCCGCCATCGAGATTTGCGTCTATCGTAGAGACGTATTTCCGATAGTTCCACCACCATACAATGGCAACGACAAAAGCGATGATAAGCAATATCACCAGCCAGATAAACTTTTTCTTATCAGAAGGATTCGATGTATTTGCAGCGTCCATAATTCTTGGGATTAGAGTTACAAGGATGGAAACAAAATCCGCAAGAAAAGGTTTGGAAAGGGAAGAAAAAGGAATCGGATTCCACTGAAAAACTCACCACAGAAGGCGCAGAGTAACACAGAGTGATTTTTAAGTCATGGAGGTGCGTCGAAAGTCTTTTCACCACGGAGTAGCACAGAGTATTTACTATAGTAATCAACAACTTAGAATTATCTCTGTGTCACTCTGTGTCCTCTGTGGTAAAATTTGACATGCCCCCGGAACTCTCCGGTGGAATAACTTAGTATACTACCGTTGCTATCACCTGTATAAACAGGATCAGGAATACCATTGCAATCGGGTATACCGTTGCATAAGCTACACTCGGGATATTGCTGTCTACCATGGAATCGGCAGCGGCAAGCCCCGGTGTACTGGTCATGCCACCGGTTATGGTACCCAGCAAATCGAGCAGACTGATTTTAAACACCAGACGCCCAACGAACGCAGCGATCAACATCGGTACGAGGGTGATGGCCGCACCTACTCCGAACAGCAACAAACCGCTCTCCTGGAAAGTAGCAACCAGATTCTTACCGGCCGATGTGCCTACCTCGGCCAGGAAAAGCAACAATCCCAACTGACGGAGCAACTGGTTGGCAGGGCCTGACATAGACCAGAGGATAGGACCTGTTTTACCCACCGCGCTCAGCAGCAAAGCCACCATCAGCACACCACCAGTCAATCCCGGTGAGAAAGATAATCCTCCAGGGAACGAGATATTAAGCTTACCGAAAATGACTCCCAGCACAATACCCATGGC
>OGNV01001899.1_pt1 | contig 11479 bp, 9 predicted proteins | sample 1573561 | NCBI WGS metagenome assembly OGNV01 (sample SAMEA2581892, study PRJEB24529) | metagenome | biome: Human gut stool | place: China | collected 2011
GGTTGCGGTGGGCAGGCTGAAGAGGCAGCATAGCGAGCAGCAGCGAAAGCGTTTGATGAATTTCCTGTCCGCTGGCCCGTTCTGCTTGCTGCACCGTTTTTAGTTCGCCCCTCCTCTCATATCCGGCAAGGTCGGTCTGAGTCCCCGAAACCGGGGACCCAGTGCCAGCCTGCTGGTTTCCTGCCATCTCATATCCAGAGTTCGGCCGTTCCCTGTGAAAATCGTTGCACAGGGCTTCTCCTATCTCCCAATACGCATCGGATGTAGTCGTATTGTTTAGCCGCGCATAAAGCGCAAGCATACCGCCATGCTCATCACAATAATTGCACCGCCAGACATTTTTGACGAAATTCACATTCATCTTGCCGCGGCGGTCACCACAAAACGGGCAATCCACATATACACTGTTTGCCTGTCGGCGTCTGATTCGTAGATGTAGAAGTTCCACTACATCCATAATACCGAACGGAAAATCTCCTGGATATGAGTCCATCTGTTCTCCCTCCCTTCTTGGCCCCATAGATGGGGCTGCTTATCATCCGGCTTTCTGTGCGGCCATACCATCGAGCATGATCTGCGCCGCAGCACGAACGATATTGTTGGTGCTCTTGTTGCCTGGGGTGAGGTAGAATTTCAGACTCACCGGACGCTCCTTGGCAACTGTTGCCATGGTCTTTCCTTTGCTCAGACCGCTATCCACCACCACATTCTGCGCTTCTTCAAAGGTCATTACCTTCAAGATGTCTTCTACCGGAGTGCTCTCCGTATAAGAAGGCGCCACAGGCTGATCGGGTGCTTCCTGTTGGACAACAGGCGCCACAGGCAGTTCTTCCGGTTCATCCGATTGGAATACGGAGGCGGCCGGCTGCTCAGACGCATCATCCTGTTTTGGACTGCTATCCAATGTAACCTCGCGGCTCGGTACCGGCAGCTCCATATTGGGAGCATTCTCCTCTACCTTGCCGGCAGGCAGTGTATCCATATTCTCCTTCTCTTCTGCAGCCATCTGCTGGACAGTGGGCTGTACCGGAGAAACCGGGGACTGTTCATTCTGAACCGGCTTTGCCGCAGGTTTCTGAATAGGCGCCGGACGAGCAGGCGCATTACGGCGCTCTACGGCGTTCTGAGGCGTTCTCTCCAGCTGGGCATGAACTTCCCCACCAGATTGCCGCAGCGCCGCTCCAGGGGCTTCTACGGGCCTCTGCGCCGCATTTGGCATCGGTTGCTGGATAGGAGCCGTCCCGGAAAGCGGAATACTGCTTCCAAACACCTTGCCCGTACTGTCAACAGCAACATCGGCAAACTGCAGACCGAAACCGGCATCCGACAGCGCAGCACTCAATGCCTCATCCTGGGCAGCCTGCACATAGTCGGTACCTTCTTCCGCACTGTGCTGCGAGATGTAACTGCTAATGGGCTCTGCATCACTGCGGTCCAGATAGACTCTGGCCTCCATAATCGCAAGCTGTTCCGTGATCCGCAGGGTAGTCAGTTTCATGCGGCCCTGGGGGTGGCGCAGACGGAACCACAGTTTCTGATAAGGCAATTCCAACTGCAGCATTTCCTCATTTGTCTTTCTGGACACCTTATGGCGCAGAAATTTGAGCGGGTCAAAGCCCGGCACCTTGTTCAGTTCTGCCACTGCCGGAATTGTTTTGTACATCATAGGCATCGGATTACTTTTTTCGTTCATGTTGGAAACTCCTTTCTGACATAAAAATAGGAGACGCCAAGTGCTATTTCTGCATCTGACCTCTCTTTTTTAACTTGCGTTCTTCAATTGTTCTTCCAATGCAGCTGGAATGGGGATACCGGCTTTCTTTGCGTAGGCTTTGAAATACATCTGGATACGCATACCCAGCAGCGTATTTCGCTTTCCAATCTCATTACGATGGATTGCCATAAACAATACCTGTTTCTGCCCAATCAGCACCACCCGCTTTTTAGCGCGCGTGATTCCAGTGTAGAGCAGATTACGATACATCATGATAGTGTGCGCTTTGAGCAGCGGCATAATGACTGTTTCATACTCAGAGCCCATAGCCTTGTGGATCGTAGTAGCATAAGCCAGATCCACATTGCTCAAATCATCTACGCCATATTCCAGCGTCCTGCCAGCACCAAAATCCATGCCGATCTTTTTGCCCTGGTCAGTGTCCTTAATATACCGGATGAAACCCAAATCACCATTAGATACCTTTTCTGTGTTCTTGGTCTGCATGATGCGGTCATTGATCCGGAATATCTTGGGGCCAAACTTGATTTCCTCCTCCGCAGAGCGGAATGGGTTGACCAATTCACGAATGGTCTCATTCAGCTGTTCCGACGACGCGGCGCCTTCTGAACGGAAAGGTGAAAGAATCTGCACATTCTCAATGCCACTCTCCTGTATCTCCAAACAATACCGTTCTGTAATCTTTTCAGCGGTGTCTTCCTGACTATCACCAGACACGAAAACAAAGTCCGGTCCGTAAAACAGTTTGGTATTGCCCTCGTTGATAAATTTGGCATTATAGGCAATCAGACTATCCTTCGACTGACGGAAAATCTGATCCAGCACCGTTACTGGGACGATTTTGGTTTCGATGATTTCACGAAACACATTTCCGGCTCCTACGCTCGGAAGCTGATCTGGGTCGCCTACCAGCACGATTCTGGCATTTATCTTCATGCGTTCAAAAAATTTCTCAGCAAGCCACATATCCACCATGGAAAACTCATCCACAATGATTAAATCGGCCGACAGTGGCTCTGACTTTCTGTTCCGGCTACCCTCATCCTCTTCACTGGTCAGTCCCAGACCACTGTGTAATGTTCGGGCATCCTCAAAGCCGGTACTCTCCGACATCCTGCGGCTTGCCCGACCGGTAGGTGCCATAAGAGCAATTTTGCCATCAGGGTACAGCCGCCGGTAAACCTCAAGTATCGTCCGCAGCACTGTTGTTTTACCAGTACCAGGAGAACCCGTAATCACTGACAAGCCATGCCTAAATGCTGCATAGACCGCAGCCTCCTGCTGTGCAGACAAGCGCAGTCCCATTTCAACCTTGACCTGTTCCAGTACCGGCGCAATATGCTCTACTGGCATCTGGGCGACCAGACGCTGGGCGATCCGGCGCGCCGTTTCGTCCTCTTGGGCAAACACTCTGGGAAGATAGATATTATCCTTCACGGAAACGATTGCTCCATTCAGGATCATTTCCTGCATCATATCCCTGACTTCCTGCTGATGCAGGCGAAGCTCCGGTACAGGTATCTTCTCATTGAGCAGTTTCAGCGCTGATTTCTCCAGTTCTTCAGAACTGATGTACAGATGGCCTCGTTTACTCTTGCCCTCATCCAGCGCACAAAAGACAGCCCCTTTGATACGCATAGGGTCATGGAGATTGCCCCCGCTCTTTTGTACGATTGCATCTACCCGCCGAAATCCAAAGCCGGAGATCTGGCAAAGCTCAAATGGGCTCTTTTCCAAAATCTCTACGCTGGTCGGGCCGAAATATTGATATATTTTCAATGCCGTCTTGGGAGTAATCTTAAACGGTGCCAGCAAGGTCATAATTCCTTGGAGCATACGGTTTTCTGCATAAGAAGCTTTGATGTCCTCCAATTTATTTTCCGTAATGCCCCGGATCTCCAACAGCCGCTCCGGCTGGTGTTCCAGAATATCCAGTGTGTCCACACCGAACCGCTCCACAATGTCTGCGGCGGTTTTGGGACCAATCCCTTTGATAAGCCCGGAGGCAAGATAGCCCTCTACGCCGTTTTTTGTTCTGGGCACAATTTCACGCCACTGCTCCACCTGGAGCTGGACACCATACTTGCCTTTTGCCCATTCCCCATCCAGTTCCAACTCTACCGCATCTGTCCGTGGAATCTCATACCCCACAGCTGTAAAGCGGATCAAATGGTCTTTGTACCGCCTGTTTGACCTGGCCTCAGCTGGCACGCTCTGGTCTGCGGTTTTTACACTGACGATACAAAACTTATTGGCAGGATTATAAAAAATCGTCCCGTCGTAGGTACCAATACAATTCATCCTTTTTCACCTCACTAAGCGGCCTCCATAATCGAGGCTCTAACACTGAACCGTCTGGATTCGGATACTGTAACAAACTGTTCGTAAATATCCGGATGCTCCAGTTTCAACCGAAGCAGGTTATCCTTGTCGATGATGGACTTGCGAACAGGGGTATAGGTAACCGTATAGTTCACTCCCTCCTGCTCACAGACTGCAGTACAGCTGGTACCCATTTCCGCAATCAACAGCGCCTTCAGACGCTGAATATCCTTGTCGATTTCTTTGGAGTACACCTCTGCATTTTTCTTTTCATCCAGAAGCCGCAAATACTGCATGAGTTTTGCAGTCATATCCAGGTCGAGTGCAACGGCCGGGGCATTTTTATCTGCCGGGCCAAAGTGTTTGCGTGCGCTCTCAATAATCAAGGCCCCACTTTCTGTATAGGGCGGCGGCACATGGCGCTGCACATGGTTTTCCCAGAAATACTGCTCCAAAAAGACCATCTCAGCCTCATACTCGAAATCACGCTTGACCTCCCGGATAATAACTTCCTCCTCGTTGTTACCATACAGGCAGCAAAAGAAACATCGGTCAAGATCCGTTACTGCCATATAATGACGCCCCTGAGATTCATAGTAGACTGGAACAGTCTCCTTCCCATTCATCCACCAGTTATCTCTGGCATTATAGTTTGTGGTCTTGATCTCAAGGATCGCTGTGGTGCCATCCGGCAGTTCCACAAAGTAGTCCACATCAGCCAGCATCCAAGGATACTGTGGGTGCTGGAACATCTTTTTGATTTGGTAGACCCGATATCCGGTTTTCCGCTCGAATATCTTTGCTACCAGAGGCTCCAGCAAATGCCCCATTTCCATGGCAACCCAGTTGCCCTCATCATCTTCCACTGACGCTATGTTCAGTTTGTCGTAGTACAGATCCCTGGCTGTCCGGAATGGAGAAGTGCCAAAGATCGCCGATACATCGCTGCCGCCGATTCCACGGCGCCGGTAATCCAGCCAGTCTTCTTCTGAAATATCTGCCGTTTCTACCAGCACCAGCGGTTCATGCCGCTTTCGTTCAGCACTATTGCTGCCGGACATATCAAATCCCCCTTCGTGATCTTCGGGGCAAAATAACTGCCCTCGCCATTGGTGCAACATTTCGGGGCCGGAGCGAAGATACTGCCTGTCTCTTCATCTTCCAGTCCGTGGAATGTGCCGGCTTGACCCGCCGACCATTCTGCTTTCTTTTCTGCTTCACATTCATGTACATGACCTGCCTTTCTCAGTTTTGATTTATCCATAAAGCCCTTTCAGGCTTACAGGCAATAAAAAAGCGAGAATGACAGACGGCATAAAGCCTGGCGCCCATAGTTGCCTATGAACCGATGTCATTCTCGCAATGGTGGGTAAATCCCATAAAATAAAAAAGCCAGCAATATACCGGCCTGAAAAGGCGCAGTGATACTACTGACACAAGTACAAAATTAACAGCGTGTGCAATGCAGTCATTACTCCGCAACACAAGCCCTAAAGCCTGTGTACCCTGACGGGCAACGCACAAAAATCAATTACATTGCAATTCTAACACAATATATAGTGCTTGTCAATTCAAATATTCTATATATTGATTTTTGGATTTTCTTTAAATTTTCTTTCCTCTTTGCAGAAGTTCTTTCTTCCCTGCCTATTTATAGGATGTATCGGATCATTTGGTAATACCGGATGATCCCTACACTCTTTTAGTACCTTGACAAGTTCATAACCTCTATGGGGAGTTATACAGGAATTCTGGACAGTGTGCGATGACCACAGAAGCGCGCCCATAATCGAAGTGCTGCACAGCAGCAGCCTGAAATACACGGCAGAACCGTTCTGGCGTAGGAAATGGCCCCATTAGAGTTCTTTTGTTATTTCAATACCTCCTGACCTCAAGACCGTTTTCATTGTTTTTGTTGAAAACCTTCTTCTACAAATCGTAAGGGATCATTGTAATCGAAAAAAGGAGGACGATTATGGAGAAAAGAAAACCGAATGACCTACCGCCGGAGCAGTGCTTGGCTGTTGATACCGATACCCTTTGCAAACTGTTGTGCTGTGGAAGGCACACTGCAGTACAGATTGGGGATCTTGCCAATGCACGCATTACCATGAACACCCGTGTCCTATGGAGTGTCCAGCGTATCAAAGAATATCTTTATGATATTTCCGGCTAAATAACCATGCCAGTAAGGCGCACTACACTTTTATAATCAGGAGGTACCAGTAATGGCAAAAGTGAGAAAAGACAACAAAGGACGAAATCTTCGGCCTGGAGAAACACAACGGGCAGATGGCAGCTATATGTATGTCTACAAATTAGGCACTAAAAAGAAATATCTTTACGACTCCGATCTCGCAAGTCTTCGTGTCAAAGAAAAGCAGATCAACAAAGATAAGGATGATGGCATCCGTACTCAGGAAGCCATGAAGCTTACCCTGAATGATATGTTCAAGGTCTACATGAATAACAACATCAAACTGAAGCCCTCTACCAGAGCAAATTATCTTTACCTGTGGGACTTCTATGTGAAAGAAGAGCCTTTCGCTAACATGCCTCTGCCACAAATCCACAGAAGTGATATTCTCGCGTTTTATACCAAACTGCTGAAACACGGTTTTGCTATCAACTCACTGGAGAGCATCAACACCATTGTTCACCCTACGCTTGAAATGGCCGTGGACGACGATTACATCCGCAAAAATCCCAGCAAGGGCATTTACCGCAAGCTCAAGACGGACGGCAGCGCTCCAAAGCCTAAACGGCGGATCGCACTCACTAAAACGCAACAGCAGAATTTCCTGCGTTTTATTGCCAAGTCCCCTACATACAGCCATTGGCTCCCCATCATGACTGTGCTCCTTGGAACAGGAATGCGTGTAGCAGAATGTACCGGCATTACCAAAAGCGATATTAACTTGAGCGAAAACACAATCTCGGTCAACCACAACTTAATCTACCGGGTCATTGACGGAAAAGCCGGATTTCACATTACCACTCCCAAAACTGAGAGCGGTACACGAATTATCCCTATCCTCTATCCAGAGGTGGCCGAGCAGCTTCGCCTCCAGATTGAAACCATCGACGCATTGTATCCAGACGATCAACTGGTGTTAGGAGGAGTTCACGGTTTTGTTTTCCGCAACCGAACCGGCTCATTCATGAGCGCCCACAATATCAATCGGGCGATTGAGAGAATCAGCGTAACTTACAACATGGAGGAAATGGATCAGGCTGAACTGGAAGACCGTGAACCGGATCTGCTCCCTCATTTTAGTGTTCACAACTTGCGGCACACCTTCTGTACCCGGCTCTGCGAAAGCACCAACGATGTTAAATTCATTCAGCAAGTCATGGGGCATGCCGATTTCTCTACTACAATGGACATCTACACCCATATCACACAAGAGAATATGCAGGAGAAGGCAAAAAACATTAGTGTGAACATGAAGCTGATGTAAAAAGAAAGGCGAATCTGCATTTTATAAGCAGATCCGCCTTTCATATTGCTTCATCCGGTTTCGTAGGGTCTCGCGCAAAAGTTGTAGAAAAGTTGTAGTAACGCGATTTTTTGTAGTAAATGACCTCTTTAGTACAGCTTTGCTCCTGCCGGAATACTGTCATCCAGCATCAAAAGATTTAAGCCTTCCCGTCCGTCATACTCGTACACTGCGGAAATCAGCATACCCTCGGAATCAATACCCATCATCTTTCTCGGCGGCAGGTTTGTGATTGCCACACAGGTCTTACCAACCAGCTCTTCCGGCTCGTAATACTCGTGAATACCGCTTAAAATGGTGCGTTTCCGGTCTGTTCCGTCATTCAGTGTGAATTTCAGGAGCTTCTTGGACTTCGGCACTGCCTCACAGGCTTCGATCTTAACCACTCTGAAATCAGACTTGCTGAATGTCTCAAAGTCTACATCATCTGCAAACAAAGGCTCGATTTTCACCTTGGAAAGATCAATCTGTACGCTTGGCGCGGACACGGTTGCAGCCTCTGCAGAACCATTTACCGCTGCTTTTTCGGCTTTGTTTTCAGCCCGCTTTGGTTCCAGGGTCTTCATTGTGGGGAACAGCAGAACATCACGGATGGCAGGGGAGTTGGTCAGCAGCATTACCAGACGGTCGATACCGTAACCGATACCGCCGGTAGGAGGCATACCGATCTCCAGTGCGTTCATGAAATCTTCATCGGTCGTATTGGCTTCCTCATCGCCTGCTGCCAGGGCAGCTTCCTGCGCCTTGAAACGCTCTCTCTGGTCGATGGGGTCATTTAACTCGGAATAAGCATTACACATCTCACGTCCGTAGATGAACAGCTCGAAACGCTCTACGTAATCGGGCTTGTCCGGCTTTCTCTTGGTCAGAGGAGAGATCTCTACCGGATGATCCATGATGAATACGGGCTGGATCAGATGCTCTTCTACGAACTCCTCGAAGAACAGATTCAGGATATCGCCCTTGGCATGACGCTCTTCGTAGTGTACACCCTTCTCGTCTGCCAGTTTCTTCGCAGCAGCGGTATCGGGAATCTGGTCGAAGTCAACGCCTGCGTATTTCTTGACAGCATCTACCATGGTCAGTCTCTCGAAAGGCTTGCCCAGGTCGATGGTCTCTTCTGCGTAAGGGATCACGGTAGTACCGCATACTTCCTGTGCCACATAGCGGAACATGTTCTCGGTCAGATCCATCATTCCGTAGTAGTCGGTGTATGCCTGGTACAGCTCCATCAGTGTGAATTCCGGATTGTGTCTGGTGTCCAGACCTTCGTTACGGAATACACGGCCAATCTCGAAGACACGCTCCATGCCGCCGACGATCAGTCTCTTCAGGTACAGCTCCAGGGAGATACGCAGCTTCACGTCCTCATCCAGTGCATTGTAATGGGTCTCGAAAGGTCTTGCTGCCGCACCGCCGGCATTGGATACCAGCATGGGGGTCTCTACTTCCAGGAAGCCCTGTCCGTCCAGATAACGGCGGATGGCACTAATAATTCTGGAACGCTTTACGAAAGTATCCTTAACATCCTGATTCATGATCAGGTCGGTATAACGCTGACGATAACGGATATCGGTATTGGTCAGGCCATGGAACTTCTCAGGCAGGATCTGTAAGCTCTTGGACAGCAGTATTACCTGGGACGCATGTACGGAGATCTCGCCGGTCTTGGTCTTAAATACTTCGCCCTCGATACCTACGATATCACCCACATCATACTTTTTGAAATCCGCATAGGACTCTTCTCCGATGCTGTCTCTTGCCACATATACCTGGATATTGCCGGGCAGATCCTGTACATTACAGAAGGATGCCTTACCCATGACACGTTTGGACATCACACGTCCGGCGATGCGGACGGTCTTGCCTTCCAGTTCTTCGAAATTATTCTTGATATCGGTGCTGTGATGGGTCACATCATATTTGGTGATCTGAAAAGGATCCTTGCCTGCTTCCTGCAGGTTCGCCAACTTCTCGCGCTTTACCTTCAACAGCTGGTGAATGTCCTGTTCCTGTGCCTTTGTGTTCTGTGTATCTGCCACTTTTTTCCACTCCTTACTCTATCTTACTTAGTCAACATTACTTCTCTGGATCTCCAGAATCTTATATGCGAATACACCTGCGGGTGTCTCTACTTCTACGGTATCGCCGACCTTATGACCGATCAGTGCCTTACCTACAGGGCTTTCGTTGGAAATCTTACCCTTTAAGCTGTTGGCCTCGGTGGAACCTACGATCTTGTAATCCAGTTCTTCACTATACTCCACATCCAGGATCTTAACGATACATCCGATGTTGATCTTGTCCAGATCTACCTCATCCTCTACAACGACTTCTGCGTTCTTCAGGATCTTCTCCAGTTCTTCGATACGGGCTTCGATGTCTCTCTGCTCATCCTTCGCTGCATCGTACTCAGCATTCTCGGACAGGTCTCCCTGCTCTCTTGCTTCCTTGATCTTCTGGGCTACTTCCTGACGCTTTACCACCTTCAGATCGTGTAACTCTTCCTCATATTTTCTGAGGCCTTCGTAGGTCAAAATGTTTTTCTTTTCCTGCATGATACCGCACCTTCCTGTTTTCTATATTTTGTACTGCCGACACTCCCGGCAACTATACTAGCCTAATCAACCGAGTTATTATACCCATTTTTACTGATGGTGTCAAGGTATTCCAAGGCTTTTCGCGGGTCTTTCCACTCTTTTTTCATGGAAAAATAACGGATCTGCGGACATTGTACCAGGGCCCGGTGCTCCTTGTCCTCCGATGCCGGAAAATCCAGCCAGATACTGCCTGCTGCCAGTCCGCCGCCGTAGACCTTTTCATTGTCGCAAAAATCCAGTACCACGCAGGGTTTCGTCCCCTGCAGCCGTACTCGTCCGTAGTCCGCATTTTCCGCAAGCAGCCGGATCTCCGGGATCAGACCGTACTCATCCTCCAGTTCCCCGGTCAGCCACTCTTCTTCCTCCCGGTATTCTCTTTCCGTAAGATACCATTTCATGCTCTGCAATCTGGCAGCATAGCGGAGCACGACATAAGGCAGATACGGATTTCTCCCCAGCAGGACCAGATCCGGCCACGCCGGATAGCCGCCCGCTCTCTCCCCGTAGCGCAGCAGATGTTCGATCCACTCCTGTTGCAGATAATCCCGGAATTCCCTTCCGAAATAAAAAGAAAGAGGCTCACGGCACACCACATAGGTGTGATCCGGATCCTCTGTCAGTTCCTGTAATTGTTCCCGGAGCTTTAGCTCCGTGAGCTTTAGCTCCGTGAGTGCCAGTTCCGCCTGTTTTTCTTCCATGCCTTCCGTTCTGGCTACCGACACTCTGACCAGATGATAGTCCGGGAAAAAATATTCCGTCCGGCTCACAGTCACCACAGGGCGCCGGTCTTCTCCCTTTTTCCACAGGAAGGGCAAAAATTTCTTCAGTTTTCCCCGGCGCAGTTCCGCTTTTTCCTCCGGCGGTGTCCCGCACATCGCTGTCCGTCGCGCCGGATAGAGATACAAAATAGTGTCCATGCTTCATTGTATGCAGTCATCCCAATTATATGCACCACACCGCGCACAACATCATATCATGCAAGGTCTGCCTCATAATGCATTGCTGTATCCAAAATCCGCACTACACTTCGTCCGGAAAGATTTCCTGCACTCCCCGGATCAGTTCGTCCATTTTCTCCATGGTATTGATGGTCTGGCGGAAATGAGCGGAATGGGGCATTCCCACCGTATACCAGGACAGGTGCTTGCGCATCTCCCGGACACCGGTGTATTCTCCCTTGTATTCCAGCTGCAATGCCGCATGGCGCAGGATCATTTCCCGCTTCTCCCGGTTCGTGGGTCTTGCCGGGATCGTGCCGTTTTCCAGATAGGATACCACCTCCCGGAAAATCCAGGGATTTCCTTCTGCCGCCCGGCCGATCA
>OGNV01001907.1_pt1 | contig 11421 bp, 8 predicted proteins | sample 1573561 | NCBI WGS metagenome assembly OGNV01 (sample SAMEA2581892, study PRJEB24529) | metagenome | biome: Human gut stool | place: China | collected 2011
ATAGGCCTCAATGAAGCGCTCCTTCCAGTCGGTCATGATGGGCATGGACTCGGCGGGCTGGACGCTGTCCCAACCGGCGGGACGAGAGCGGCGGACCACAGCGTAGGGATCGGGCAGCTTCACGGTGCCGTTCTCGCAGACGACCTCGCACTGGATGTCATAGCCGTAGCCGTCGGCCACCTGGACCTCCACGTCGATGAAGCAGCCCTTTTTGGTACGCATCAGCATGACCTGAGGGTTGTCATAGCCCTTGTTGGAGTTGGAGCTCTGACGGACCTTGACGCACTGCACGTCCTCATACTCGTCGCCCAGCAGCCAGCGGCAGATGTCCAGCTCGTGGATGGCCACGTTGGTGACGCCGTTCTCGGTCTTGAAGCCCGGGCCCTGAGCAACGTTGCGGTGGCAGCACTTGATCAGCAGGGGCTTTCCGATCTCACCGGAGTCGATGATGCGCTTCATCTCGGCGTAGCCGCGGTCATAGTGACGCATGAAGCCCACCTGCACCAGACGCTTGCCGATCTCCTGCTCGCGCTTGATGATATCCTCACAGTCAGCGGCGTTCTGGCTCAGGGGCTTCTCGCAGAAGCACCACTTCTCCTCAGCCAGAGTCTTCATGACATAGTCATGATGGGTGGGGTCGATGGAGGTGATGACCACGGCCTCAACCTCGGGATCCTTGATCATACCATCGCAGTCATTGCCGTAGGACTTGATGCCGTACTTGGCGGCGGTGTCGTCAGCGGCGGCGGCCACATAGTCGGACACGGCCACAACGGTAGCACCGGGGACGGTCTCAATGATGCGGCGGCAGTGATCCTTGCCGATAGCGCCGCAGCCGATAATGCCGATCTTCAATACCTTTTCCATGTTAATAACCTTCCTTTTTTATAATTTGGATGGGTTTTCGTAAATAAAAATGATCTTAGTACTTCCGGACTTCCTTCAGGTGAGCCTGCAGATCGGCGTAAGCCGCCAGATTCTCCTTGCGTTCGGACACCTCGGTGTCACCCACGCGCCACCAGGAGGAATAGCCGTCGGTCATGGTCTTGGGCAGGACCTTGATGTCGAAGAGGACGGGGACGTTCTTTACCTTCTTGGCATCCTCGAAGGCGGCCACCAGCTCTTCCATGGTGCGGACGGTGTAGCTCTTGCAGCCGTAAGCCTCCGCCACCTTGGCGTAGTCGATGTTCATGAAGTTGCCGAACAGACCGTCCTTATTGCGATAGCGCAGCTCGGTGCACAGCGTAACGTTGCCGTGGCCAACCTGCAGGTTGTTGATGCAGCCGAAGGAGGCGTTGTCGAACAGGCAGATGTTGATCTTCTTGTGCTCCTGGCAGGCGGTGATCAGCTCACCGTGGAGCATATTGAAGCTGCCATCACCGCAGAAGGAATAGACCTCGTGCTTGTCGCCAATGGCCAGCTTCACGCCCAGAGCGCCGGCCACCTCGTAGCCCATGGTGGAATAGCCGTACTCCATGTTGTAGGTGTCAACGCCGGTGGGACGCCACATCCGCTGCATATCGCCGGGCAGAGAGCCGGCGGCGCCAATGGCAACGTCGCCCTCGCTCATCATGGCATTGATGGCGCCCAGAGCGGAGGTCTGGGTCAGCTGGGCATTGACGTCCTGCGCGAAGCGCTTGGCGGAATCGGCGTTGGCGTCATTGATCTCCGGCTTCCAGCTCTTCTTGTCGGAGAAGGTGATGTGATCGAGGCGGTTCAGCTCATCGATCCACTTCTCCTTGGCGACCTTGACCTCATCCTTATAGGCGGTCTGATAGCCCTCCAGCAGCTTTTCCAGACGGGGCAGGGCTTCCTTGGCGTCAGCCACCACGGGGACAGCCTCCATCTTCAGGCTCTGGAATTCAGAGACATTGATGTTGACGAATTTGCAGGTATCCTTGAACAGCCACTTGGAAGCGGTGGTGAAGTCGGTGTAGCGGGTGCCCACACCGATGACCAGATCAGCCTTCCGGGCGATCTCGTTGGCTGCGGAGCAGCCGGTGGTGCCCACGCCGCCCATGTTCAGGGGGTGCAGCCAGTCAGTGGCGGACTTGCCCGCCTGGGTCTCGCCGTAGGGGATGCCGAAGGCCTCGGCAAAGTGCAGAAACTCGGCGTGCGCCTCGGAATAGCGGACGCCGCCGCCGCAGATCATCATGGGACGCTTGGCCTTGCGGATGGCCTCGGCAGCGTCAGCCAGAGCGGCCTCGGTGGCGGGGCGGCGCTCCAGACGCCAGACGCGCTTGGCGAAGAAGCTCACGGGATAATCATAGGCCTCACCCTCAACGTCCTGGGGCATGGCAACGCAGACCGCGCCGGTGTTGGCGGGATCGGTCAGCACCCGGAAGGCGTTGATCATAGCGCTCATCAGCTGCTCAGGACGGACAACGCGGTCCCAGTAGCGGCACACGGCCTTGAAAGCGTCATTGGTGGTGGTGGCCAGGGAGTTGGTGTGTTCCACCTGCTGCAGAACGGGGTCGGGCTGACGGCAGGCATAGGTGTCGCCGGGCAGCACCAGCAGGGGGATGTTGTTGGCGGTGGCGGTGCCGCAGGCGGTGACCATGTTGGCGGCGCCGGGGCCCACGGAGGAGGTGGCAACGCAGATCTGCTTACGCTTCATCTGCTTGGCGAAGGCCACGGCGGCCTGGGCCATGCCCTGCTCGTTCTTGCCCTGATAGACCTCCAGGTGCTTGGCCTCCTGGCTCAGCGCCTGGCCGAGACCCACCACGTTGCCGTGGCCGGGAATGATGAACACGCCGCGGACGAAGCGGTGCTGTGCACCGTCAACCTCCATGTACTGATTTTCCAGAAAACGGACCAAAGCCTGCGCCATGGTCAAACGGACAGTTTTCATGCTTTTGTTACCTCCGATCAATGATTGGGATAGATGTGGTCATTGGCATCGGGCTTCCACAGCCACTCATGCTCCTTGTCGTCGATGCGGGTCTTCAGCCAGGGATCGCCCTCCAGATGCCGGATACCCCAGGCGTAGCACATGGCATAGCCGGGAGCCACCACCTGAGAGTGGAAGCCGTGGTTGATGACGGCGCAGCCGTTCTGCTCGGTCTTGTAAACATCGCCGTTGGCAAAACCGGCGCCGAAGCCGTGAGGATAGTCGAAACGGTAGAAATAGACCTCCGGCTGGGGATGATGATGAGGAGGATAGGAGGACCACTTGCCGGGACGGTTCAGCACCTCACCCAGCACCATGTTGGAGAAGGGGGCGTTGTCATAGTCGAAGAAGGTCTTGATCTCACGCTCCATAGCACCCATCAGCTCGCCCTTGGAACCGGCGTGCTGGGTCTGGACGGTCTCCGGGGTGTACATGACCGGCTCATAATCCTTCTCGTTCAGGGTGTCCTGCATGTAAAGCTCGCTGTGGCTGTGAGCCGTCAGGGTGATCTTGGTGCCCTTGGGAGCCAGCAGGCAGTAGGCTTCGTGATGGAAGCAGTTGGGGCGGTCGGCCTCAACGGTCTTGCCGGCGTATTCATAGGTGACCTTGCCCTCGAAAAGCAGAATGGCAACCTCGCGGTCGGCGCTTTCGTAGGTATAGGTGTCGCCGTCCTCCATCACCAGCAGGCCCACGTTCATCAGGGTACCCATGTAGTTGGTGGATTCGTCGATATAGGCGTTGTAGCCCCGCTTGAGTTCCTTGTTCTTATTGAAATAAGTCATTGGAAACATCTCCTGTTTGATGTCAAAAAGTGGTATGGAAACGCGGTGGGGAGGACCGGGGCCCTCCCATCGCGCGATTTACAGACCGGTGTGCTCCCGGATGTAGGTACGGCCCTTGATGGCGTATTCCAGAGGATTGGCCTTGGCGGGATCCTGCTCAGCCTCCACCAGCAGCCAGCCCTGATAGCCGGCATCGGAGAGCACCTTGAACACGGGATCGAAGTCCACGTTGCCGTCACCGGGGACGGTGAAAGCGCCATTGCGGACGGACTGCAGGAAGGACCAGTTGTTCTTGCGGGCTTCCTCCACCACGGGCAGACGCATATCCTTCAGATGGACATGGCCCACGCGGTCCACATACTTCTTCAGCATGGCCAGGGGGTCCTCGCCGGCGAAGGTGAAGTGGCCGGTATCATAGCAGAGGAACACATACCGGGGATCGGTGTTGGACATCATGCGGTCGGTCTCCTCGCTGGTCTGGACCACGGTGCCCATGTGATGATGGAAGCACAGCTTGAAGCCACGCTCGGAAGCGATCTGGCCCAGACGGTTCAGACCCTTGCAGAAGCGATCCCACTCGGCATCGTTCATGACATGCTTGTGGCCGCCGGTGAGGATGGGCACGTCCACCTTGCCCTGGATGGAGTAGCTCTGCTCGGAGACGTTGATGTGATTTGCGCCGACAGCCTCCAGGAAGTCCAGGTTGGCGATGAAGTCCTTCTCCTCTTCCTCCATGGAACGGGTCAGGATGAAGGAAGAATACCAGCGGCTGGCGATGCGCATACCGCGCAGGTCCAGAGCCTTCTTCAGCTCGGCAGGGTCGGTGGGATACTTGTTGCCGATCTCGCAGCCGGTGAAGCCGGCCAGAGCCATCTCGCTGACGGTCTGCTGGAAGGTGTTCTCGGCACCCAGCTCCGGCATATCGTCATTGCACCAGCCGATGGGAGCAATACCCAGGGAAACAGTTTTCGGATCAAACATAAAACGTCCTCCTTATGAATATTTAGGATCATTATTTGGATAAGCGTACAAATAGAAAATGGTTTGCGGGGAAAAGGTTGGCGAAAGCGCAAACGGATTTTTCTGTGTCCGTTAACAGATATGCGAAAACTACATCCGCAAGAAAACGATTTCGCTTGTTATCAAGATAGCACGGTTCCCAAAAAAAATCAACGCTTTCCCACAGCAAAACCAGATTTTTTCCGAAAGTGCCAAAGGCGGGCTGTTTTTTTTATTGCTTTTAGAGAATGGCGGGGGACCGTGTGCTGTTCCGGCGCATAGAATGGAACGCGCAGACGCGCGAATCTGAGCGATTTTAAGGAGGCTTGTTTTATGCCCACATCCTTTCAGAATATGGCGACCCTCACCTATACCGGCGGCACCGTCAATTCCAACATTGTCACCGGGGAGCTGAGGGAGGTCCTGACCGCCGCAAAAACGGCGGTGCGGGAGAATTACGAACCGGGCGGGACGGTCACGTATGTGGTCAGCCTTACCAACAGCGGCATCACGCCCCTGACGGGCCTGACCATTTCCGACAACCTGGGCGGCTACACCTTTGGCGGAGCGACCCTGTATCCTCTGGCCTATGTGCCGGGCAGCGTTCGGTACTATGTGAACGGCGCGCTGCAAGCCGCTCCGGTCGTCAACGCCGGACCGCCTATGACCGTTACCGGCATCACGGTCCCTGCCGGGGGCAGTGCCCTTGTGATCTACGAGACGGAGGTGACCCGCTACGCGCCGCTGGCAGCGGAGTCCAGTATTGTCAACACCGTCACCGTGACCGGCGGCGGACTGGCCGCACCTGTGACGGCGGAGGAGACAGTTGGCGCGGTGAGCAGCCCGAGACTGTCCATCACCAAGGGGCTGAACCCCACGGTGGTAGCGGAGAACGGCCGGATCACCTACACCTTTACCATCCAGAACACCGGCAATACCCCCGTCACCGCGACGGACGACGTGATCCTCCGGGATACCTTCGATCCGGTTCTCAACGGTCTCACGGTGACCTACAACGGTGCACCCTGGACTGCCGGTACGCAGTACACCTATGACGGGACCACCGGCCTGTTCGCCACAACGGCGGGGCAGATCACCGTTCCCGCAGCAACGTATACGCAGGACCCGGTGACCGGGGCGTGGACTGTGACCCCCGGCGTCAGCGAACTGATCGTCACCGGCACGGTGTAAGCACCGGTCAAGGACAAAAGGGAGGGCGAAGGCCCTCCTTTTTGCACCGTGTTCGACAGAAAAATGATTGACAAGCGCGGACGCACATGGTACGATTTGACCTAATTTGTTGAATCAGGTCTTTTTTGAATACAAAATGAGCAAAGGCGTTCATTTTCAGCGGGAGCATGGCTCCCGTTGGAAGTGGACGCCTTTTTTGTTGCAGAACGGGCTGGCGGTTGGAAAAGAATCGCCGCAGAGCGCAAAACAGGACAGGAGACCAGACCAGCAGCCTCCAATGTGTGAGCATGACGGAGAATAAGTCTCGGAAAACCATGATTTTTTCTGTTTTACATATTGTAAATTCATAAAAAGGTGTGCTATAACAGTTGCATCAAAAAATGAGGGGGCCTGGATCGCCGGGCATGCATACGGAAACCATAACGGAAAGGCGGAGACAATATGCAGTATTCGGTTGAGGAGATCAAGCAGTATGCGGCGGAGGAGGACGTGAAGTTCATCCGCATGGCCTTCTGCGACGCGGCGGGCCGCCAGAAAAATATCGCCATTATGCCGGAGGAACTGGACCGGGCCTTCCAGTACGGTATTGCCATCGACGGCTCCGCCATTCCCGGCTTCGGTGGGGAGGTCCACTCTGATCTGCTGCTGCGCCCGGATCCGTCCACCCTCTGTGTGCTGCCCTGGCGGCCGGAGCATGGACGGGTGGTGCGGATGTTCTGCGCCGTGACCCAGCCAGACGGCACCGTCATCGGCGCGGACGCCCGGAGCCTGTTGAAAAAAACGGTAGAGGACGCCAAAAAGGCCGGATTGACTTTTGCCTTCGGAACGGAGATGGAATTCTATCTGTTCCGGCTGGACGAGGACGGCGAGCCTACCAAAATTCCCTATGACCGTGCCGGTTACATGGACATTGCCCCGGCAGACAAGGGGGAGAATGTCCGCCGGGAGGCCTGCCTGACGCTGGAGCGCATGGGCATCCGGCCGGAAAGCTCTCACCATGAGGAGGGCCCCGGCCAGAACGAAATTGATTTCCGCTATGCGGACCCGGTCACTGCGGCGGATAACGCCGTGACCTTCCGGGCGGCTGTGGATACGGTGGCGGCCCGGAACGGGCTGTATGCCGATTTCGGACCCAAGCCTCTGGCAGACAAGGCGGGCAACGGAATGCACATCAACTTCTCCGCTGTCAGCGAGGATAAGCGGGACGTGATGCCCCAGGTCCTTGCCGGGGTGCTGGCCCATGTGGAGGCCATGACGGCGTTCCTGAACCCCACGGAGGAATCCTACCGCCGCTTTGGAAGCTGGAAGGCACCCGGCTATCTTTCCTGGTCCGCTGAGAACCGCTCTCAGCTCATCCGGGTCCCGGCGGCGGTGGGGGAATACCGGCGGGCGGAACTGCGGTCTCCGGACCCGCTGTGCAACCCGTATCTGGCCTTTGTTCTGCTGATTCGGGCGGGAATGGAGGGCGTTGCTCACAACATGCAGCTGCCGCCTGCTGCGGATCTGAACCTTTACACGGCACCGGAGGAGATCCGGGCCCGGTACCGCAGACTGCCGGAGACCTGGGCGGAGGCCAAGGCAGCGGCCGCCACCAGTGATTTTATCAAAGAACATCTTCCTGCAGCGATCATCCAATACTATACCTGACCGCTCAGAAAGCACGCGGTAAAAAACACAGAAAAGGAGGGGGACAACGATGGAGCTTGGCCATGCGTACAGCGTTCTGGTGGTGTCCGCCTCCGCAAAATTCAATGAATCCGTCCGGAGCCTTCTGCCGGAGCGGTTCTATTGGCCGGTCACGGTGCTGGCGGACGCCGCCGGTGCCCGCCGGGAGCTGCTGGAAAACAGCTACGATCTGGTGGTGATCAACACGCCGCTGCCGGATGAGTTCGGCACCCGACTGGCGCAGGATATCTGCCAGCACAGCGCCGCCGGGGTACTGCTGCTGGTGAAGGCAGAGCATTTTCCAGATATTGACGGACGGCTGACGCCACAGGGCGTTCTGGTGCTGTCCAAGCCTATGTCGACCCAGCTGTTTACCCAATCCCTGCGGCTGCTGTGCGGTACCCGGGAGCGTTTGCGGGGGCTGGAAAAGAAGAATGCCACCATTGAGGAAAAAATGGAGGAGATCCGCCTGGTGAACCGGGCCAAGTGGCTGCTGATCGAGGAATTGAATATGACGGAGCAGGAGGCCCACCGATACATCGAAAAGCAGGCGATGGATCGCTGTGTGACGAAGCGGGCCGTGGCGGAGCAGATCTTGTCGACTTATAAATAAAAACTGCCAAAGCGGGACTGCGTAGACAGAACGTGAAATTTTCGGAGGAGGACGTATGACGAAATACATTTTTGTGACCGGCGGCGTGGTATCCGGGTTGGGTAAGGGCATTACTGCGGCATCTCTGGGCCGCCTTTTAAAGACAAGAGGGCTGAAGGTGGCCGCTCAGAAGCTGGACCCCTACATCAATGTGGACCCCGGCACCATGAGCCCCTATCAGCACGGCGAGGTCTACGTCACCGAGGACGGCGCGGAAACGGATCTGGATCTGGGTCACTATGAGCGGTTCATCGACGAGGATCTGAACAAATACTCCAACCTCACCACCGGCAAGGTGTACTGGAACGTTCTGAACAAGGAGCGCCGGGGGGAGTATCTGGGCTCCACCGTGCAGGGGATCCCCCACATCACCAATGAGATCAAGGAATTTGTCTATCGGGTGGGTAAGCAAACGGACGCCGACGTGGTCATCACCGAGATCGGCGGCACCATCGGCGATATTGAGTCCCAGCCCTTTCTGGAGGCTGTCCGGCAGATCTCTCTGGAGGTGGGCCGGGAGAACAGCCTCTTTATCCATGTGACGTTGGTGCCCTTCCTCCGGGGCTCCGATGAGCACAAGTCCAAGCCCACCCAGCACTCTGTCAAGGAGCTTCAGGGTATGGGGATCAATCCCAACCTCATCGTCCTCCGGTGCGACGAGCCGCTGGAACCATCCATTTTCCAGAAGATCTCCATGTTCTGCAATGTAAAGCCTGACTGCGTCATTGAGAACATCACGCTGCCCTGTTTGTATGAAGCGCCGCTGATGCTGGAGCAGTCCAACTTTTCCTCTGTGGTCTGCCGGGAGTTGGGCATCGACGCCCCGGCACCGGAGCTGACGGAGTGGGAACACATGGTGGAGCGGATCAAACATGCGGACAGACGTGTGACCATCGGTCTGGTGGGCAAATACGTTCAGCTTCATGACGCCTATCTCTCCGTGGCAGAGGCACTGCGCCATGCGGGCTATGCTCTGGGAGCTGAGGTGGACATCCGCTGGATCGACTCCGAGACCATTACGGAAAGCGATGCGGAGGCGGTTTTGGGCGCGTTGGACGGCATCATCGTCCCCGGCGGCTTCGGTCAGCGGGGGATCAACGGCATGATCCTGACGGCGAAATACGCCCGGGAGCATCGGGTACCCTATTTCGGCATCTGCCTGGGAATGCAGATCGCTGTGATCGAATATGCCCGCCACGCCGCCGGGATCGCCGACGCGGATTCCGGCGAGTTCAACGAACTGTGCGAAAACAAGGTCATCGACTTCATGCCGGGACAGAGCGACGAGATCGACAAGGGCGGCACGCTGCGGCTGGGGGCCTATCCCTGCGTGATCCGGCCCGGCACCACCATGGAGCGGTGCTACGGCACGCTGGAGATCTCCGAGCGTCACCGCCACCGCTACGAATTCAACAACGACTACCGGGAGGCCCTCGCCTCCGCGGGACTGGTCCTCTCCGGGCTGTCCCCCGATGGGCGGCTGGTGGAGACGGTGGAGCTGACGGACCAGCCGTTCTTTGTGGGCGTTCAGTATCACCCGGAATTCAAATCCCGCCCCAACCATGCCCATCCGCTGTTCAAGGGCTTTGTCCAGGCGGCGCTGGAGCGTGAAAACGCATAAAGCCGCAATATCTGAATCGTTATTTTTCAGGAGGTCTCTATGGCATCACAAACCGTTTTAGTTCTCGATTTCGGAGGTCAGTATAATCAGCTCATCGCCCGGCGGGTCCGGGAATGCAACGTATACTGCGAGGTCAAGCCTTACACCACCCCGGTGGCGGAGATCAAGGCGATGGCCCCCATCGGTATTATCTTTACCGGCGGGCCAAATAGTGTGTACGATCCCGCGTCCCCGCAGGCGGACCCGGAGATCTTCAAGCTGGGGATCCCCATTCTGGGCATCTGCTACGGCTGTCAGCTCATCGCTCACAATCTGGGTGGCCGGGTGACGGCGGCTACGGCGGATTCTGCCCGGGAGTACGGCAAGACGGAGACCTATTTCCGCACCGACTGCAAGCTGTTCAAGGGCCTGCCTGCCGAGAGTGTTACCTGGATGAGCCACGGCGACTATATGGAGAAGGTGCCGGAGGGCTTTGAACTGGTGGCCCATTCCGATGCCTGTCCCAATGTGGCCATCTGTGACGAGCGCCGGGGCTTTTACGGCGTCCAGTTCCACCCGGAGGTGAATCACACCGCCTACGGCACCGCCATGCTCCGCAACTTCCTCTATGAGGTCTGCGGCGCAAAGGGGCAGTGGACCATGGGGGATTATAAGGATGTTGCCATCCGTCAGATCCGGGAAAAGGTGGGGGACGGCAAAGTGTTGCTGGCCCTCTCCGGCGGCGTGGATTCCTCTGTGGCGGCGGCGCTGATAGCGGAGGCTGTAGGCAATCAGCTGACCTGCGTATTTGTGGACCACGGCCTCATGCGTCTCAACGAGGGAGACGAGGTAGAGGAGGCCTTCAGAAAGTGGGACATCAACTTCGTCCGGGTCAACGCGGAGGAACTGTTTTTGAGCAAGCTGGCCGGCGTCAGCGAGCCGGAGCGCAAACGGAAGATCATCGGCGAGGAATTTATCCGGGTCTTTGAGGCGGAAGCAAAAAAAATCGGCCAGGTGGATTACTTGGCTCAGGGTACGATTTACCCGGATGTGATCGAGTCCGGCGCAGGTGACGCAGCCGTGATCAAGAGCCATCACAATGTGGGCGGTCTGCCGGATTATGTGGATTTTAAGGAGATCATCGAGCCTCTGCGGATGCTCTTTAAGGACGAGGTGCGGCAGCTGGGCCGTGAGTTGGGTCTGCCGGAGTATCTGGTGATGCGCCAGCCCTTCCCCGGCCCCGGCCTTGCCATCCGCTGCCTGGGGGATGTGACGAAGGAAAAGCTGGATATTCTGCGCCTGGCGGATTTTATCTTCCGGGACGAGGTCGCCAAGGCGCATCTGGAGAGCGCCATGAGTCAGTATTTCGCAGTGCTGACCAATATGCGCTCCGTAGGTGTGCAGGGCGATGGCCGGACCTATGATTATACCCTGGCCCTCCGCAGTGTCACCACCACGGACTTCATGACCGCCGACTGGACCCGGATCCCCTACGATGTGCTGGACCGGGTCTCCGTCCGTATCGTCAATGAGGTGCCCCACATCAACCGCATCGTCTACGATATTACCTCCAAGCCCCCCGCGACTATTGAGTGGGAATAATTTCAGAGGCCCGGAAAAGCCTGATTTTACTGGTTTTTTG
>OGNV01001929.1_pt1 | contig 11314 bp, 7 predicted proteins | sample 1573561 | NCBI WGS metagenome assembly OGNV01 (sample SAMEA2581892, study PRJEB24529) | metagenome | biome: Human gut stool | place: China | collected 2011
ATCTGATAACCATCCTGGGTATCGTTGTAATCGAAAGCGTAGAAACCTGCCTCCAGATACTGCATAAGCTCAGAGTCTGTCTGTGTCTGGTTGTCATGAAGACTCCAGTTTGTTGGGAAATCAGCTAATGCATAGCGATAGGTATAGCTCTCAGACTCAGTTGTGGTTGCGTCTGATGCAAAAACTGCGGTGCTGCCAAGTGTAGTTGCAGCCATAGAAGCAGCCAGCATCAAAGATAATGCTACCTTTCTCATATTTCATTCCTCCTTTTTCTACTCATGTTCCGTTAGATTTTATTTTTCAGAACCTGATAAATCAGTATCATATTTATTATATATGACTGGAAAAAACCTGTCAAGGTTAGGGCTAATTTTCTTTTGCTTTCTTAGCCAATTTCCCAGGATGACAGGGACGGTGGCTTACTTGCAGTTCTTATCAAGGAAATCTAACACTGTCTTTACAAACAGTGGATCCATATCATTTGCCTGCTTTTTATCAAGGCGGGAAAACCATTTTGAAAGCACCTTTTCTGGAACACGGTTATAATACAAATCGTGAAGCATCTTTAATTCTTCCTTCTTGGCTAGATAATAAGCTGTTCCGCCCTTTGTAAAGAAAATTCCCATGTGATTGCTCTTTCCCGGACGTGTCTCAGTATAGTACTCGACATTTGGATTTGTAATGTGGCTTCGCTGCGCGATAATAGAAGATCCCTCATAGCTAATCACTTCATCTTCTTTGCCATGCATAACTAGAACTGGCACGTCACAGCTATTGATTCCATCAATTGCAGACAAATTATAATTCTTGCCAAAAACAATGCGCTGATAAAGTGCAGCAAACGGAAGCAATAGATCTACCAACAATGTTGGAATGATGCGTCCTGCCGCCTCTTTCGTAATTGCCATTGGACTAGAAAAACCTGAAATTGTAATAACACCTGCAATATTATGCTTAAAATTCAGCACTGCCGCAGCTGTATAACCGCCCCAGCTATGACCATATAAAAATACCGGAAGATTCTTTAGTGATGCAGACGCCTCAATATAACCCAAAACTGCATTCAAATCCTTCACAGCCTGATAGAAGCCCACGGATGAAGCTCCCTCACTTTCATACACGCCCGTATAATCAAATGTAAAGACCTGATAACCATCATCCAGCATATATTTAACCATGCTTAAGTTATCTTCTCCGCCGCTTGCAATTCCATGGCACACAACAACGAGACCTTTGGCAGATGCTTCTCCATATAAATATCCTGTCAGATGAGTGGAACCAGAGACGATTGTAATTTTTTTTCTCACCATTCCGCTCATGTCCTTATAGCGCAGACTGATTGCATCATCCTCCTTCTCCTGTCTGGCGAATACCTTGTGGAAAATACCTCTCACGGTCAAAATACTGGCTGCACTTACCGCTGCCACTCCTGCAATGACTGCTTTTCCTTTTTTTGATTTTGCCATAGAATCCCATCCTTTCTCTGATATCTTTGTTCTACAATCATACCCTTATTTACGAAAAAAAGCAAGGCATGTGCCCTGCTTTTTATGGCTTCTTAAAAGAGTGGGATCACAATCCCAGCGATCACAAGGATCATTCCAGAAATCAAAAAGGCTGCCATCTGACATGCTACCTTTTCAGATTCATCCAACTCCTCATACGGCACAATTTCCTCATCGAGGTAGTCTGCAATATCGCCGCCCATGCTTTGCTTTGTTTTTTTCTTTTTATTTTTCACTATTATAATTCTCACATGTAAAAAATGCAAGGCTGACTGCCTTGAAAATCCTTAAGACTGTGATTATACTGTTACTAAAATAATATAAATGACGAAAGAGTTAAAAGGAGGTATCCCTATGTTAAATTACAGAACCGCCCAAACAGCAGACCTGCCTGCCATGATGAAAATGGTAGAAGAAGCCAAAGAAGGATTTCGGGCTAGAAATATTGACCAGTGGCAAAAGGGAGAACCAAACGAACAGGGGCTTACAGAAGGCATTGAAAAAAGCGTTGTACATGTCCTGGAAGAAAATGGAGAAGTTTTAGGCATGATCACCGTTGTGCCCGGTCCTGAAGCCGACTACGCTGTTATCGACGGCGCCTGGCTGAATGACGAGCCTTATTTTGCTTTCCACAGAGTCTGCGTATCCGAGGCACACAAAGGAAAAGGACTGGCTGCAAGCCTCTTCTCTTATTCTGAGGCATTTGCAAAAGAAAAGGGTGTCAGAAACATTCGTATCGACACCCATCCGGACAATCTCTCCATGCAGAAAGCATTAGCCAAAAATGGCTATACTTTCTGCGGAAAGATCACATTATGTTCCGGAAGCGAAGCCGGAGATCCCCGGTTCGCCTACCAGAAAATTTTAAATTAATGCATATAGCGTTGGTTTGACCTGAGATTGGTCATGAGCCCAATTATACCCCGCTGAAAGCGCTGTAACCGCCGTCTACAGGCAGTACAATGCCATTTACAAAGCCGGCTGCATCATCACTTGCCAAAAACAGGGCTGCGCCGATCAGCTCCTCTGGATTGCCAAAACGTCCCATAGGAGTTCCGGCAATGATGTCTCCGGCTCTGTCTGTGTAGGAGCCATCCTTGTTAAATAACAGATCATGGTTCTGCTCTGCTGCATAAAATCCCGGTACAATGGCATTGCAGCGGATGCCACTCTGTCCAAAGTGGATCGCCAGCCACTGAGTCAGGCTCTGGACAGCGCTTTTTGCATTGGAATAAGCCATAACCTTGGAAAGAGGAAGGATAGAGGAAACAGAAGCGATATTGATAATGCTTCCCTTTCTCTTTTCCACCATATCTCTGGTAAATACCTGGATAGGCAGTAAGGTTCCCATGTAATTCAGATCCATTACATTTCTGATATTCTCTTCCTTCAGATCCCAGAAAGAATAATCGTCCTCCTGTTTTTCCTTCTTTAACATTTTTACAGAGGCAATGGCTCCCGGCTGGTTTCCCCCCGCGCCGTTAATCAGGATATCGCAGCTTCCCAGCGCTGCTTTGATCTGCTCATAAGTCTTTACCAGTTCTTCTTTATCCAGTACATTGCAGCTGTAGCCTTTTACTGTTGCTTCTTTGCTGTATTCATTTTTGGCATTTTCTGTAAGGGTCTCAGACATTTTCGCCAGTTTTTCCTTATTGCGCCCGATAATGGCAACTTTCGCCCCGTTCACAGCCAGACCATATGCCATAGCAGAACAAAGCACACCGCTTCCTCCTGTTACAATGGCTGTTTTTCCTGTAAGATCCACACTAAAAGGTACTTTCATCGCTTCTCCTCTTTCCGCGCCCTTTAGGGCACTGTTTTATATTTACTGATACATGAAACATATGTAGGTAACATGTATGATCATCCTGCATCGGCATACCGGTATACCGGCCATATATATCAATATATAATATAAAATATGCTTCCCGTCAACTGGTATTCTAAACTTTATTTTATTAAATTTTCCCCCTTTTCATCAATACAAAAATCCCGGAAGATAATCCGAATTTCTCAAGACCGTCTTCCGGGACATTTTACAATATTACACTACCTGTGTCATAGCTTACTCTTACTTAAAGTACTTCACACCAGACTCAAAGATCTTCATATCCTGTTCGCCGTAAATGTTCATGGCAACTGCCTCGCCTCTTCTCTCAGAGTGAGCCATCTTACCAAGGATACGGCCATCCGGGCTTGTGATACCTTCGATTGCCATGTAGGAACCGTTTGGATTCCAGTATTCGTCCATGGTCACATTGCCCTTATCGTCTACATACTGGGTCGCTACCTGGCCATTTGCGATCAGGCGGTGGAGCCATGCTTCGTCTGCTACGAAACGTCCTTCACCGTGGGAAGCCGGATTGCAGTATACACCACCCAGTTTTGCTTCTGCCAGCCATGGGGACTTATTTGTCATAACCTTGGTGTAAACCATCTTGGAAATATGGCGTCCAATGGTGTTCATAGCCAGTGTAGGAGAATTTGGCTTCTGCTCTGTGATCTTTCCTTCCGGAACAAGGCCTAACTTGATCAGGGCCTGGAAACCGTTGCAGATACCAAGCATAAGTCCGTCACGTTCATTTAACAGCTTTTCTACCTCTTCCTTGATCACTGCATTGCGGAATACAGTTGCAAAGAATTTAGCGGAACCGTCTGGCTCATCACCAGCGGAGAAGCCGCCTGGGAACATGATGATCTGTGCCTTTGCGATCTCTTTCTTGTATTCTTCTACAGACTCACGGATATCCTGTGCACTTAAGTTCTTAAATACCTTTGTTACTACCTTTGCGCCTGCACGTTCAAAGGCTTTTGTGCTGTCGTACTCGCAGTTAGTACCAGGGAATACAGGGATAAATACTTCCGGCTGTGCCAGCTTGTGGTCGCAGATGTAAATAGTATCTGTATCGTAAAGCTTTTCTTCTATCTTTGCAGCTTCGCCTGTCTTTTCTTTGCCTGTAACAGTTGGGAATACGTCCTCTAAGGTCTTCATCCAGCTTGCTAAAGCTTCATCCATGGTAATGGTGGTATTTCCATATTCAAATACACCCTTGTCTGTTACTTCGCCAAGTAAAGTATATGGGATGGAAAGTTCTCCCACTTTTCCTTCTGCTACTTCGCATACGATATTGCCCCAGCCTGCGCCAAAGAAATCTCTTGGATCTACATTGTGCTCGATCTTAACGCCCATCTTGTTGCCGAATGCCATCTTGCTTACAGCTTCCGCAGCGCCTCTGCCTTCTACTGCATATGCAGAAAGGATCTTTCCAGCCTTGATATCTTCAAACAGCTTTCCGTAGCCGTCCATGATCTGGGCGTAATCCGGCAGATCATAGTTATCACGGTTGATCTTAAATTCTACGATCTTGCTTCCTGCTTTCTTAAATTCAGGAGTAATGATGTTCTTGCAGCTGTTTACATCTACTGCAAAGGAAACAAGTGTCGGAGGTACATTGATCTCACCGTGTTCATCATCAAAGGTACCGGACATACTGTCCTTACCGCCGATGGAAGGAAGTCCAAAGCCCATCTGCGCATTGTAAGCACCAAGGAGTGCTGCAAATGGCTGGCTCCATCTGGTTGGGTCGCTGCTCATTCTGCGGAAGTATTCCTGGAAAGTAAAGCGGATCTTTTTATAATCACCGCCTGCAGCCACGATCTTTGCTACAGAAGAGACAACTGCATAAACAGCGCCATGGTATGGGCTCCAGCTGGAAAGATATGGATCAAAGCCGTAGCTCATCATGGTAACGGTATCTGTATGTCCTTCTAATACAGGAAGCTTTGCTACCATGGACTGTGTTTCTGTCAGCTGATATTTGCCGCCAAATGGCATAAATACAGAACCTGCGCCAATAGAACCGTCAAAACGCTCTACCAGTCCCTTCTGTGAGCACACATTTAAGTCGGACAGCATGTTCAGCCATTTATCTTTTACATTTCCTACTTCTTTCTTATCAAAAAGATTTCCCTCATGTGCAGGAACTTCTAAAGTAACATCTGCTTCCTGATGAGCGCCGTTTGTATCAAGGAAAGCACGGCTGATATCTACAATGGTCTTTCCTCTCCAGTTCATCACCAGTCTTGGATCTTCAGTTACAACTGCAACGGTAACTGCTTCCAGGTTTTCTTCTGCTGCATAGCCTAAGAATTTCTCTACGTCAGCAGGATCAACTACAACTGCCATACGCTCCTGGGACTCGGAAATAGCGATCTCAGTACCGTCAAGACCTGCATATTTCTTCGGAACCTTGTCCAGGTCGATCTGAAGACCTGCTGCCAGCTCACCGATTGCAACAGATACACCGCCTGCACCAAAGTCATTACATTTTTTAATAATGGAGCTTACTTCCGGACGACGGAACATTCTCTGGATCTTACGCTCGGTAGGTGCATTTCCTTTCTGTACCTCTGCACCGCATACCTCAATAGAAGCAGTGGTGTGTACCTTGGAAGAACCGGTAGCACCTCCAATACCGTCACGGCCGGTACGACCGCCTAAAAGGATAATGATATCTCCTGGATCAGAGGTTAAACGCTTTACATATTTTCTTGGAGCAGCGCCCATAACAGCACCGATCTCCATTCTCTTAGCTACATAACCTGGATGATATAATTCTTTTACATAACCGGTTGCCAGACCGATCTGGTTTCCATAAGAAGAATATCCGGCAGCTGCGCTGGTAACGATCTTTCTCTGAGGAAGTTTGCCCTTTAAAGTCTCATTTAATGGCTTTGTAGGATCTGCTGCACCGGTAACACGCATTGCCTGATATACATAAGTACGGCCGGATAACGGATCACGGATGGCACCGCCTAAGCAAGTAGCCGCGCCGCCGAAAGGCTCGATCTCTGTTGGGTGGTTGTGAGTCTCATTTTTAAAATTTACCAGCCACTCTTCTGTCTTTCCGTCGATCTCAACAGGAACTACGATGCTGCAGGCATTGATCTCGTCAGACTCTTCCTGGTCTTCTAACTTGCCTTCGCTGCGCAGCTTCTTCATTGCCATAAGAGCCAGGTCCATCAGGCATACATATTTGTCCTTGCGGTCCTTGTAGATTACTGCACGGTCAGCCAGGTATTTCTTATAAGTATCTTCAATTGGCTTCTTGTATTCGCCCTCTGTAAAGGTTACATTTTTAAGCTCTGTGGAGAAGGTGGTATGACGGCAGTGGTCAGACCAGTAGGTATCTAACACGCGGATCTCAGTTACAGTTGGATCTCTGTGTTCTTCTCCTGCATAATATTTCTGTATATATAAGAAGTCTTTGAATGTCATTGCAAGATTTAAGGTATCATATAATGCCTTTAATTCTTCTTCAGAAGCCTTTGCAAAGCCTTCAAAGCTCTTAATATCTTCCGGAACCTCAAACTCAGTTACCAGAGTCTTTGGCTTGTCCTCTTCTGCCTGACGGCTGTCAACCGGGTTGATGCAGAAATGGCGGATGGCATCTTCCTGTGCCAGAGTCAGCGGTGCTGTGATCACATAGGTAGTTGCTGTACGGATCACCGGTTCCTCATCTTCTTTTAACAGCTTGACACACTGCATGGCAGAGTCTGCTCTCTGATCAAACTGTCCCGGCAGGTACTCGACGGAAAATACCAGATCTCCCGGGTTCTTTGGAAATTCTTCCTCATAAACCTCATCTACAGGCGGCTCTGAGAAAATGGTTCCCAGTGCTTTCTTATAGGTATCTTCTGAAAGATTTTCAATATCATAACGGATCAGTACCCGTACACTCTTCACTCCGGTAATGCCAAGGTAGCTTACTAACTCTTCTCTTAACTCTCCTGCTTTTACCGCATAATCAGGCTTTTTCTCTACAAAAATTCGTCTTACGCTCATTACAGACCTCCTGTTTTTCATAGCTTTTAGCTTCTTCTGTGCCGGACCATTATATAAATGGCCTCGTTTGCCTGTTTTACTTTAACTTTTGTCTCTATCATAGCACAGATTATATAAATTAGTAAAATTAATATATTTAATTATTCTTATATTTGTTACTTATAAGTGTTCTGTGAATGTTTTACAATTTCTTTCCTTATATTTATAAAAACCTTTCAAACTACAACTTTTAAAAGTTCTGGTATGGCATGTAAAATTATGCTATACTAAAGTAAATGCGCAAATGTACGTGTTTAAATAAGAGAAATCATAGCAGGAGATACAAGAACATGAAAATCGGATTCGACAACGACAAATACCTTTCCATGCAGTCAGAGCATATTAAAGAGCGGATCGGACAGTTCGGTGACAAACTGTATCTGGAGTTCGGCGGCAAGCTTTTTGACGATTACCATGCATCCAGAGTCCTTCCGGGATTTGCACCGGACAGCAAGCTACGTATGCTGCTTCAGTTAGCTGACCAGGCAGAAGTAGTCATCGTTATCAGCGCTGCTGATATTGAAAAAAGCAAGGTACGCCACGACCTGGGTATCACTTATGACGTAGATGTGCTCCGTCTGATCCAGGAATTCCAGGGAAAAGGCCTTTATGTAGGAAGCGTAGTCATCACCCAGTACAGCGGCCAGAGTGGCGCTGACCAGTTTAAGGTGAAGCTGGAGCACATGGGCATCCGTGTATACCGCCACTACTGCATCGAAGGATATCCAAGCAATATCCCGCTGATCGTAAGTGATGAAGGTTACGGCAAAAATGACTATATCGAAACTTCCAGACCATTAGTTGTCATTACCGCTCCAGGACCAGGAAGCGGCAAAATGGCTACCTGCTTATCCCAGCTCTACCATGAAAACAAACGTGGCATCAAGGCCGGATATGCAAAGTTTGAGACCTTCCCGATCTGGAACCTTCCTTTAAAGCATCCGGTAAACCTGGCTTACGAGGCTGCTACTGCTGACTTAAATGACGTCAATATGATCGACCCATTCCACCTGGAAGCTTATGGAAAGACCACTGTCAACTACAACCGTGACGTGGATATCTTCCCTGTATTAAATGCTATTTTTGAAGGCATCTATGGTTCCAGTCCTTACAAATCTCCTACTGATATGGGCGTAAATATGGCCGGTTTCTGTATCTGTGATGATGAGGTATGCTGCGAAGCTTCCAAACAGGAGATCATCCGCCGCTACTATCAGGCATTAAACCGCCTTGCAAAAGAGGATGACAACTCTGACGAAGTTTACAAGTTAAAACTGTTGATGAACCAGGCTAAGATCACTCCTGAGATGAGAAGTGTAGTTGGTCCATGTTTAAAGCGCGCTGAAGAACTTTCCTGCCCTGCTGCTGCACTGGAATTAGATGACGGACGTATCGTTACAGGAAAGACCAGCGATCTGTTAGGTGCTTCTGCTGCTGTTCTCTTAAATGCTATCAAGGTTTTAGGAGATATCCCGGATGATGTACATCTGATCGCACCTTCTGCCATTGAACCGATCCAGGTATTAAAGACCGGTTATCTTGGCAGCAAAAATCCTCGTCTTCACACAGATGAAGTCCTGATTGCCCTGTCCATGAGCGCTGCTACGGATGAGACTGCAAAGAAGGCTCTTGCCCAGCTTCCAAAACTGCGCGGCTGCCAGGTACACACTTCTGTTATGCTTTCTAATGTGGATATTAAGACATTCAAGAAACTGGGTGTTCAGCTGACAAGCGAACCTGTTTATGAGCATAATAAGCTGTATCATTGATTGTGAAGAATAAAATATTGTTTAAAATGCCCTCAGTTGGCATATTGACATTCCTATGGAAATAGAATATAATGTGATTTACTAAAAAATGTGATAATTTCCATCAGGCAACAAAAAGATCCCCCGCCATCTGGCGAAGGATCTTTTTTATCACTCTCTTACTTCTTCTCTACGTCTGTATAATACAGGTGTCTTGGAAGTCCGTCTGTCATGATCGGGGTTAATTCTGCCTGGATCAGCGGACGGATATAATTTACAAATTCTTCTGTTACATAATCGCCTGCTTCATTGATCCAGTTTCTTGGAACCTTTTTCTCCACATTTGCGACCTTATGTACATCATAAATATCAGTAACGCAGATATATGGATCATCAGAAACTCTCTTTAAGATGATCATCTTACCTGTTTCACCCTCAAACGCTTCTTTTACAGCAGCGCCGCCAACCTGGTAAGCCTCAGTGATATCCACTCTGGATACAATATGGGAAGCGCATCTCTGAAGGGAGTTAAATTCTATTGCTCTGGTCTTGCAGCCTACTTCACGGTTGATCTTCTCAGCCAGGAAACGGGCAGTTCCAGTCAGCTGCTTGTGACCGAAAGCATCTACGAAATCAATACCGTCTGTTAATTCACATACATATCTGCCGTCTGCCGTCTTCACACCTTCAGATACAGCTACTACTACAGACTTTTTCTTCTTGTGAAGCTCTGCTACCTTTTTCATAAATTCATCTACATCAAAAGTAACCTCTGGCAGAAAGATCATGTCAGGGCCTTCGCAGTCTTCGCATTTTGCTAAAGCTGCAGCACCGGTCAGCCAGCCTGCATTACGTCCCATGATCTCTAAGATAGTAACATTCTGCTGATCATATACCAGACCATCACGGATGACTTCCTTTGTAATGGAACCGATGTATTTTGCAGCACTTCCGTAACCAGGTGTATGGTCTGTAGCTGCCAGGTCATTATCAATGGTCTTTGGAACACCCATAAAACGGATGTTGCTTCCATTTAATAAAGAATAATCAGAAAGCTTTTTAATGGTATCCATGGAGTCATTTCCTCCGATATAGAAGAAATACTCGATCTCCAATTTATTTAAAATGTCAAAAATCTTGTCATAGATCTCTCTGTCCTGAGAAATATCCGGCAGTTTGAAACGACAGGAACCTAAATAAGCGGAAGGTGTTCTCTTTAAAAGTTCAATGTCCAGGTCATTTTTAATGTGGTCCTCTAAATCCACATATCTCTCCTGTAAAAGTCCCTGGATACCGTGGAGCATACCGTACACCTTATTTGCCCCTCTGTCTTTTGCTGTTTTAAATACACCTGCAAGACTTGAATTGATTACTGCTGTAGGGCCGCCGGACTGTCCTACGATCACATTGCCTCTTATACCATTCATCTTAAAATACCTCCCATGTTTTAATATGTACCCTCAAATTTTTCGAACGTACATTGTAAGCGCTTACACTTATATTTTTTATTGTAATACAGGATGGGGAGAATAGCAAGTAATTTTAAACGCAAATTTTTTTAGGTTTTTACAATTTTTTTGTTGATAATTTTAACTATATTTGCTACAATATTTACAGGGTGTTAGCTACATTTTTAACAAATATATTTTTATTAGGAGGGTATTATGAAAGAACTATTATTCTTAGTCCCGGTCGTAGGACTGGCAGGCTTACTGTTTGCCATTTTTCTTAAGTCCTATGTGATCAAACAGGATCCGGGCACTGACAGGATGCGTGAAATCGCAGACGCGATCGCAGAAGGAGCCAGAGCATTCCTTGCTTCTGAATACCGCATTCTGGTCATTTTCGTTGCTGTATTATTTGTCGTTATAGGTGTTGGTACCCGCAACTGGGTAACAGCTGTATGTTTCCTCACCGGAAGCCTTTTCTCTACTGCTGCCGGTTATCTGGGAATGAGCGCTGCGATCCGCGCAAACTGCCGTACTGCAAACGCTGCCCGTACCCAGGGTATGAAACGCGCCCTGGCTCTGGCATTTTCCGGCGGAAGTGTTATGGGTATGGCCGTTGTCGGTCTTGGCCTTTTAGGCGTTGGCACCCTTTATATCATTACCGGTGATGTTTCCGTTCTCTCCGGTTTCAGCTTAGGTGCTTCTTCTATCGCCCTGTTTGCCCGTGTA
>OGNV01001932.1_pt1 | contig 11297 bp, 8 predicted proteins | sample 1573561 | NCBI WGS metagenome assembly OGNV01 (sample SAMEA2581892, study PRJEB24529) | metagenome | biome: Human gut stool | place: China | collected 2011
CAACCAGCACGATCACGTTATAGGGGTTGGTTACGACTGCCTTGACCTGATTCTTCAGGCGTTTGAATTTTATCTGTCGACTGTTTTTTTGTTCCATAGACACAGTTCCTCCTTTATGGTTACTTTTTCTATATGCGAAGGCACTCAATAACTTTTCGATTCTCATCCCATATCTTTTCAATCTCGTCTTGTCGCTGAATGGTTGCGTTGATGCAGATGCAGTCGATGATGGTGTTTTGAACAATGCGGGCGGACATCAATATTGTTGTAGGACAGTAATGAACAATCTGTACATCGCAGTATTTCTTGATAGGTGTATATTCAAAACCCGTCATACAGGCAGTCATAGCTCCGTGGGACTTAGCAATTTCAAACGCATGGACCAGCGGAATGTTTCGCCCGCTTTTTGTAATAGCGATAAATAGCGTGCGTTCATTCGCGGCCCGAGCAATCAGCTGCATCAACTCACTGTCTGTTGCAGCCTCCGCTGTAATACCAATCCGTAGAAGATGTGCGGCAAAGCTTTCCGCCACACTTGCAGAAGCACCAACGCCACAGATTACGACGCGTTCCGCCTTGCTCAATAGATCCGCGGTTTCTTTAATAGTACTAAAATCAAGTTGTTCTGCTGCAATTTGAAGGGTTTCAATGCTAAGCGAAAAAACATCTCGAGAAGTCGCCTCCGGAGAGCCGTCCTTCAAATTCTCAAAAATAATTTTAGAGCTTTGACGGCCATATTTTGCCAACATGATTTTTAACTCGCTGAAGCCTGAATATCCAAGAGCCTTACAGAACCGAACGATACTGGATTCCGCAATATCGAGATCTCGGCCCAGTTTATGGATATTCGTTTTCAGCACTTCGTCCGAATGATTCAGAATATAGTCTGCAATCACACGAAAGACTTTGGAATAACTAGGATAATTAGTGCGAATGATTTCATACGGATTTTTTTCCATGGATGTGCCCCCATTCTTCTGCTTCTGGTATAGTTGTACATTGTGACGGAACAAAAATCAACTATCAGCTTCAATTTCGGAATAATGTGCAAAATGAAACTTTGTTCTTTGTTCTGTTTATCAATAGAATTTAGTTCCTATATGCGTTATAAATAATGCATAGGGTGTGCCACCCAACCAGATGCATTAATATAAAAGGAGGGTCTCTTGCATGACGACAATGAAAAAACGTTCAATTTGCGGCTTGATGGCAGCAATGCTTCTGCTGACGACCGCATGCGGTGGCTCAAAAGAATCTTCCACTGAGCAGAAAGATGCACCCCAGACGGAAGGCGCTGAGGCGGAGCTGACGGAGTGGGAAAAGTCCTCTGGTATCTTTAATACCGATGAAACAGAAGAGGAACTGTATGAGTTGGCCAAGCAGGAAGGCAGTGTTACACTGTATTCTATTTCTTCTCGCTGCGGCAAGGTGGCTAACGCCTTTAACGCTAAGTATCCCGGTGTTGTCTGCACCGCTTTCGATATCAGCGGTAGCGAACTTCTGGAAAAGGTAACTCGCGAGTATGAGGCCGGTCGGTATGTGGCGGATGTGGTTCACTATAAAGATCAAGACGGATCTATCTACGCTGAATACGTAGAGTCGAACATTTTCTATAACTATCGGCCGGAAGATATTCTGTCCCATGTAGACGATATTTACAAGCAGACCAGCACGCCTCTCTATATTGAGATGACACAGTTGTTTTACAATGGCGATGCATATCCTGATAAGCCCCCTGTCACCAACATTTGGGAAGTCACACAGCCCGAGTGGAAAGGCCGCGTAATGATGCAAAACATTTTGAATGACCTTGCTTGGGCATCTTGGGCAACAGGTTTCTGTGTGGGGGATACTCCTGCCATGCTGGAGGATGCATATAAGGATTTAACTGGCGAGGACCTAGTCCTTTCTGAGGGCTGTGAGAATGCCGGTTATGAATTTTTGAAGCGTCTGTACGAGAACGAGCCGATTTTTACGTCTTCTTCCGATGATGTTGCCGAAGGCGTTGGTACTCGTGGACAGTCCACTCCGCCCATTGGCTTTGCTTCTTCCACAAAGCTCCGCAAAAATAAAGATAATAATTGGTGCTTGGTTCCTATCAATCTGGAACCTACTGTTGGTATTCCGCAAATCAACAGCCTATATGTTGTCAACAACTGCCAGCATCCCAATGCAGCAAAGCTCCTAATCCGCTTTATGATGGGCGGTACGGATGGTGATACCAGCGGCAATGATCCATTCAACACCCTGGGCGGTTGGCCTATCCGCGATGATATTGAACCGGCAGAGGGCTCAGTGCCTCTGGAGGACTGGAACCTGAGCCATGTGAGCACTGAAGACATTTACTATAATATCAACAAGGTGCGCGATTTCTGGACAACGCTGGGATAAAGGATACCACACCCCGGATTGCAACTATGCAGATGTTGGATGTTGCTGAGCTATCTAGTATTTGTACTACCTGCCCTAAAAACGAACGGGGGTGTCATCGCAGCCATCGGCGAAGCGCTTGAGATTGCAAGAATTCTGTAATATTTTTGAAAGCCACATAATCAGGCGGAGCTAGGGAAAACCTGGCTCCGCTTTTCTTTTTATCGAGGTGCGTCAAGCTCTTTTATATTTTTCCGACCATTGTAGCATTTCATCCTAAAAAGCAAAAGGGGCACCCTTCTCAGGGTGTCCCTCTTCTGGTGGGTTAGGTTGGAATTGAACCAACGATGTTTCAGATGTCACGGTTTTACAGACCGCTGCGATCGCCAACTACGCGCACTGACCCATATGGCGGAGAGCGCAGAACTCGAATCTGACACTGTGCGGTGCGATCCGCTTAGCCAAATGCCTGCTGCCAGCATGGAATGCGGGCCTATTTCATTAAGGCTTCCGAGCTGCGTGACCGCTTTACGGCCGCCAGACGCGTGGGGAAAACGGATTCCTGCCTCAAGTATTGGCGTCCGGCTGAAATAGCCCCCAAGGGCCCGGCAAGAAAAGCTAATTGCGGGGCAAAAGAAAAAGCCATTACGGAATTCTTTCAAATCCTTTATACTGAACTGGCCCTCAATTCTGCTTGCAGAGCCGCTTATTTTTGTACATACAATTTAAGTCCAAGAAAATATCTGCACCCCCTGGCCGACAAAGGCCGTCAGCAATAACAGTTACAATGCGACCACCGCAGATAGGACTTACTTTGTTAGTCCTATCTGCGGTGGTTTGATAGCGTTTACGCTTGGGTGGTGAGGTTCACTAAGTGTTATTTATAATGGGTGCACTTTGAAATTTATTTTGCTGGAATTCTCAGCACTTGGCCTATGTAGATACATGCAGGGTCGCTGATGATATTCCGATTCGCTTCATACAGATCGTTCCATTTTTCACCGTTGCCATAGAGCATCTTTGCAATGCGATATAAGCAGTCGCCGGGCTGAACAGTATAAGTGGGCAACACGGTTATTTCAGGGCCAGCAGGCTCCGTGACTTCGGTGGGTGCCTGACTACCCTTGGTCAGACTAGTAGTGATATCATAATGATCAATAATATCAAACTTGGACCAATCTTCCTCGACACCACGTTGATATGCAGTAGCGTGGATGCCGTTTCCATCCACTGTTACCATGCTGAAAATCTGCTGAGAATTGTCAGCGCCGTCTTTATGAACCACCGCATACTTACCACCGGCTGTTCCCGGCTCAAACGCGTCCAGCTTTTCACCCAAAGAAGAACAGGTCATATAGGTTGTGCCGCTGCCTATGGGGCAGATTACGTTATCCTTGGTTGTGGTACGGATATACTCGTGGTCATGACCGTTCAAATACAGATCCACTTGCAGTTCATCGCACATCTCGGGGATATAGGGATAGTCAGATGGATCGTTGAAATTTACAATATATGTGCCCACATGAGATGCCATAATCCGCCAGGTTTTGTCCGCTTTCTCATAAACAGTCTTAGCCCACGCGGTTTGCTCGGTAAAGAATCTTGCTCGGTCAGCTTCAACATCTGCCCCTACCTGACCGGAGTACGGATCTGCGTTGACAAAGACAAAGCATGCATCGCCAACAACACACCAACCGGTTCCCTCCAGCGGACCGTATTCCAGTTCATTTGGCAGGCTCGTTCGCGCGCCATACTGTTTGTAGAGCAGATCACCGGTATTTTCATGGTTGCCGGGCAGCAAAATATTTAGCCGGTCAGCCATATAAGTTTCAGCAACGTCGAAGAAGCTTGCCCATTGTGCACTCTTATATCCAGCATCCACAATGTCGCCGGTATTCAGCAGGAAATCTGGTTGTACCGGTAGCGTATTCACAAACTGTTCCATGGTATTCAGGAAGGGATCATAGCCTTCTGGTTTCTTTGCTTGGAGGTCACCGTACTGCATGAAAGTAAATGCGCCTGAGGCAGGGAGCGTAGTGAATGTATGGATGTCCCCTCGAACCTCTTTACCATCATAAATGCCGCCGACCGCATACTCGTAGGTAGTTTCTGCAGCCAAACCAGTTATCGTTGCCCAATGACTCTGGATTTCTTCCCAGCCTTCAGTTAGATAGTGGCGCACACTCTCTCCATCAGTAACGTTCCAAGTACTGTCTCCCTTGCCTCTGTACCAAACCTTTGAATCCTTCACTGCGGGATCCGTGATCCAGTTAAAACCTACTTCCTGGTATGTTTCACCCAACTGGCAAAGGACCTCTCTTGGAGTTGCGTCCACAACACCGTCATCAAGTTGCAGCGGCAAAGATGCGGAAATATCGGCAGGAACAGTGATTATCTGTCCGTCCACATTAGCAGACACAAAGTAATGGTAGCTGCCGGGATTTTTCAGTGGTAAGACAGCCTGATAGCTATCCTTGTTAACAGTCATCTCGACAAAGTCTTTAAAAGTTTTTCCGTCACTATTTTCACCGTAAAAGACTTTTATACTGTCGACCTTTGTGCCTTCGGGAAGTGACAGCCGAGCATGGATTGTAGCCTGTTCTCCCTTAGCAACCCAGTTCACTACAGGGTCATCGATCAGTAGCACAGGCTGCTTTATCGTCAAATCTGTCAGAATTTCTTCAAGCAGATCTGGCGCCTTCCCCGCCTTCACAAAACCTGTCAACATAGGATATCCTTGAGCAGAAGTACCAACCCAGCTCCAAATCTTATTAAACTCCCAGCCCAGATTTTTTTCGTACAGAGACCTACTCATCAAAGTCTCAGTAGAGACCGCCTGAGCAATGGAGCGGTTAGGATGCTCTACGGGTGCATTGCCATTCAGGATTGCACCCTCCCAGATATAGTTGTTGGTGATGTTGGTGCCGCTCTCGCTCTCCAGTGTGCCAACCAGTCGATCAATATCAGATGCGCCCTCATCTCCACTGACCTCACGAATGACGGAAGCCACGTTTCTGAGATAAGTGGCTACTGCGAATGTACCGGCAACACCGCCGGCAGAGGCTTTGCCTCCACTCACCGTGACAGAGCCTCCAACATAGCAATTTTCTACTGCACCACCTAATATGTTTCCAACTAAACCCCCTACTAACGACTTGCCCTTTACCTTCATGTAGGATACACAGTTGCGCAACTCACCCTCGCACTTTCCAACTAAGCCACCGACAGCTTCCTTTGCCTTGATGGTACCAGTTGCAAAGCAATTCTCCACAGTGCCAAAGCAAACACCTGCAAAAGCACCGCAGGACTTTTTGCCTTCCATCTTCAGGTTAATCAGGCCCAAGTTCCGAATCGTCGGTGTGGTAAGAGTTTCGTTGCCCAGATATCCTACCAGGCCAGTATATTTTCCGTTTTGACGGCAGATGCGTAGATTAGAGATCGTATGATACTGGCCATCGATCGTACCCATAAACCAACCGTCTGTCTTATCCGCATTTTCCTTCTTATTGGCAGAGAGCGGCAACATATAGCCATCTGTTTCTTTACCGGATGCCTCTGTGATCGTTTTTCCGATTTTCTTCATCAGTGGCCCCATGTCTAAATCTGCTGTCAATACGTAATGTCCATTACGCGGGGCATCCGGTTGACCATCACCATTGGTATCAGTAGATTTCCAATTGCCAGACAAATACAGCAATTGTTCTGGCGTTTCAATTTCATAGTAGCCTGTTTTTTTGTTGAACAGGGGCGGCTTGGCCCCCAAAGATATCAACGTCTCTGCGTCCCATATTTCCTCAGTCCACCATCCATTTTCTTCAGCGACGGTGCTTACGGTCAACAGGGACAGTGACATTGCTAAAGCTAAAACCAGTGACACGACCTTTGCGGGGAACCTTTTCATTAAACATCCTCCTTTGCAGTATGTCTGGTTGTTTTACTCCGATAAGAGTACATTCATCGGATATCGGAGTAAGTTGCGTATTGCGACTGTATGTTTTTATAATAGTCCTCCTTCATTTAGAGCGTCAATTCATAATTCTAACAATTTTTATACAATTTTCTTGTGTCAAACGCTTGCACGCACATTTTTGCATACTTTTTACAGTTTTTTGCGTGTTTTCTTTGCGTGAATTCACATGTCTGCGTCATGAACAGCGCTAGCTTGCCGGAGGCAGATTTTTTCCATGTTGGCGCCTGGACAACAGCAATTGAAAAGAAAAAAGCGTTGCCTTTCTAAGAATGCTCTGGTAGAATACCCGCAAGAAAAGAAATCTGAAGACTTGAATGTCAAGGCATGGAGGTACGCATGATACTGACGAACTGTGCAGATGGCAAGCTTTTGGAAGTGCGCTGCCGCAAACCATAATGCATATTGCGAAGGTGATAAGGTGATGCTGACCATATGAGTGAACTTCATATTCTTGATGTTGGGCGAGCAGACTGTACAGTACTGCTTTTGGATACGCCAGATGGTTCTCGCTGTGTAGTGATTGATGGTGGCGGGAAATTTTATAAAGGGAGACGTCCGCTTTTAGAATTTCTGACTGGACGTGGTATTAATACTATTGACTTGTTAATTCTGACGCATTTGCATCAGGATCATTTTGGTGGCTTTGTCCACTTAGTTGATAAAATTGCTGTACGAGAGGCAGTTGCTCCTTGTGGAGATCTTCAATTTGCTGATTGTGTGTATCCGGTGTTTGGGACTCAGGAATACTATCGAGAATACCACAAATTTTTCCAGTATTTGGAACGCTCTGGCGCAAAGCTGCTTCCATCAACAGAATGTGTTGAGAGGATGTTTCGCTTTGGAGATTATATGCTGGAATGCCTGTATCCGCTGAAAAACAGTACCATGCGTTCCGTAGTATATGCAATGGCACTGTGTGATCAAAATCTGACTGAAGAATCAATGAAATGGGCGTTAGATATTCATAAACAAACTTGTAATGAAGACAGTAGTATTTGGCTACTTAAAAGAAATGAAGAAGATTTAGCCCTGTTTGCGGGAGACAGTACAGATGAGACTCTCCGCGCAGCATTGTGTGGACACATTATAACCCCCCACCTCCAAAAATTATCTCACCATGGCATTAACTCTCGCTATTTTTCGGAGTATGTTCAAAAAATTCTGAAGCCTCAAATTTTAGTAGTCAGCGTGGATGAAAAATGAGGACATGATTACACAGATTGCCGCACTATGTGCTGCTGGCAAATCTAATGCTCATTATACATTTCAAGGAGATTTAACGATTCAAATTTGAGTAGCAAATGGCCTGCTAAAGGTTCGAGAGAATTAGAGCTGTTTTGTCTGCTACAGTTCAGAGCGCAGATTGCAATACTTGCGTGTGCACTACCAAGACATATGGATGAATACTACGCTTTCTAAAAAATAATAAAAGCAAGAAACAGGTGGGTTATCTTTTCGGATGACCTACCTGTTTCTTATATCAAGGCTTTGACAATCACGGTATAAATGAATCGTCTGCTTCACAGACGGCAGATGCAAGGGCACTTACCGTTTCCATATCGCGGGGTTTCAGACACGCAAACGATCTCAAACGCAAGGGGCGGCATCTGCCGCCCCTTTTACATGGCCAGAAACACTGTCCGCAAAGTGCTGGCCGCCCCTTGCTTTTACGTTTCGTCCAAGAAACTCAAAATTTTTTGGTCAAAATCACCGGAGGCAATGTCCATTTCTGACGGACAGCGAAAAAAGCTGCATTTTCTGAAATCAGCCAATTTGTTCGTATACCAAATATATTTGATTACGCCTCATGGTCATTTGGTAAAAAGCCTGCAAAAACCGCAGGAAAAATTTTGTGCGGATTTTCTCTTGCGGGCGGTATTGTATCTGCACAAAATACATCCATCTACAAGAGGTGGACGCTTTGAGCAGTCCGGATCTCGCAAGGAGGATGAATTGAATGAAGAAGTTTGTTTCCATCATGCTGGCGCTGGCTATGTCCATGAGTCTGGCGGCCTGCGGCGCTGACAGCTCCAGCGATGCCAGCAGCGACAGCCAGAGCAGTTCTGACGCCGCTTCCGGCGAAAAAGTCGTAAAGATCGGCGTATTCGAGCCTGCTACCGGCGACTCCGGCGCCGGCGGCAAGCAGGAGATGCTGGGTATGCAGTACGCCAACCACATGACCCCCTCCGTGGACATCGGCGGCGAGAACTACAAGGTGGAGCTGGTCTATGCCGATAACGGCTCCGATTCCGCCAAGGCTCCTACCGCCGCTTCTGAGCTGGTGAGCAAGGACGTTTCTCTGGTGCTGGGTACTTACGGCTCCAGCTGCGCCATGGCCGGCGGCCCCATCTTCGGTGAAGCGGGTCTGGCCGCCATCGGCGTGACCTGCACCAACCCCGGCGTCACCGCGGGCAATGACTACTATTTCCGCATCTGCTTCCTGGATCCCTTCCAGGGCACCGTTCTGGCCAACTTCGCACAGGAGAAGTTCTCCGCCAAGAAGGCCTATTGCCTGGGCGAGCTGGGCAACGAGTACGATCAGGGCCTGATCAAATACTTCACCGACGCCTTTGACGGCGAGGTCATCACCGACTCCTTCCCCACCAACACCTCCGACTTCAGCACCTACCTGTCGAAGGCCGTCTCCTCCGGCGCGGAAGTCATCTTCTGCCCCGTGTCCATCTCCTACTCCACTCAGATCGTGAAGCTGGCTGCTTCCATGGGTCTGGAGATCCCCATTCTGGGCTCCGATACGCTGGACAGCAACATGGTTCTGGAAGCTGCTTCCGGCTCTGACGTAAAGCTGTATGTCTCCACCTTCTATCAGGAAGGCGGCTCTCCCGAATTCGACGAGGGCATCAAGGCCTGGCTGAACGAGGACGCCACCGCCATGACCAACAACGGCGGCAATGACACCATCGCAGCCGTCACCGCCATGGGCTATGACGCCTACTATGTGGCGCTGGAGGCCCTGAAGGCCGCCGGCTCCACCGATCCTGCCGCTGTAAAGGCCGCGCTGCCCGGTGTGACCTGCACCGGCGTCACCGGCGACATCGCCTTCGACGACATCGGCGACGCTATCCGCGACATTGCCTACATCAAGGTGGCTGACACCGCCAACAACGCCTGGGCTCTGGAAACGATGCAGAAAGCCGGTTGATCCGATCCTGCCGACCTGCCTGGCGGGGACTTCCCCGCCAGGCGGTCTTACCGTTTACAGACGGTTCGCGTGAAAGCGCCCCAAGGCCGGGACCGCCCCGAAAGCAGCCGCTCCGCGGCTTTTTTCAAGACGGCTCCGCCGTGTGCCTTCCGCGTAAAACTTGAAAGAAAAGGGAGGGATCCCCGTGCAATACGGCATTTCCATTCTGCTCTCCGGCATATCGCTGGGCGGGCAGTACGCCCTCATCGCCATCGGCTACACCATGGTCTACGGCATCCTGCGGCTGATCAACTTCGCTCACGGTGACGTATTCATGGTAGCCGGTCTGATGATGGTCTACCTCAGCGCCAGTCTGCCGCTGCCCGCGGCCATTCCCCTGATGGTGATCCTGACGGTGCTGCTGGGCTTCATCATCGAGCGGGCGGCCTACAAACCCCTGCGGACAGCCCCCCGGATGTCGGTGATGATCTCCGCCATCGGCGTCAGCTATCTGCTGCAAAATCTGGCGACCTATGTCACCGGTGGCCTGCCCCAGATGTACCCCGCCCTGCCCGGTCTGTCCAACCAGCTGACCATCGCGGGGGTATCCACCAAGTATGTGACGGTGGTCACGCCGGTGCTGGTGGTGCTTCTGGTGGCGGCCCTGACCCAACTCATCAACCACACCCGGATCGGAATGGCCATGCGGCCGTGTCCCGGGATTTTGAAACCGCGCAGCTCATGGGCATCCGGATCAACAGCGTGATCTCCGTGACCTTCATCATCGGCTCTCTGCTGGCGGCCATCGGCTCCCTGCTGTACTTCACCAACTACCAGTCCATCGTCCCCCTGTCCGGCTCCTTGCCGGGACTGCGGGCCTTCGTAGCGGCGGTATTCGGCGGTATCGGCTCCATTCCCGGCGCTGTGGTAGGGGCGTTTCTCATCGGTATCTGCGAGAGCGTCATCAAAGGCTCTGATTGGAGCGTCTTTTCCGATGCCTTTACCTTCGCCATCCTGATCGTGGTGCTTTGCGTGAAGCCCACGGGTCTGTTCGGCGAAAAGGTCACGGACAAAGTGTAAGGGGGGATCGACTGTGCTGAACGAAAAGAAAAGCAAACGGGGCACGGTGATCGCCCTGCTCTGCGCGCTGGCGCTGTTGGCGCTGGTCGTTCTGCTGGAAAACACCATGAAGCCCACGGGCATGCTGTTCACCGTTCTGAAAAAGGGCGCGGTATATGCGCTGGTGGCGGTGTCCATGAACCTGCTCAACGGCTTCACCGGCCTGTTTTCTCTGGGACAGGCGGGCTTCATGCTGCTGGGCGCTTACACCTACGCCATTCTCACCATTCCCACGGCGGACCGGGAAGCGGTGTACTATCTCTATAACGGCTCCGCCGTGAATTTCTCCCTGCCGGAGCTGTTCGGCGACGGGGCTGTGGGGCTGGTGCTGGGCGTTCTGCTGGCCCTGTTTCTGGGCGGCTGCGTGGCGGCAGCGGTGGCGTGGCTCATCGGCCTGCCGGTGCTGCGTCTGAAATCCGACTATCTGGCCATTGCCACTTTGAGCTTCGCGGAGATCATCCGGGCCATTTTCCAGTGGGACCCCCTCGGCCCCGTGACCAACGGCGCCAACGCCTTGAAGAACTTCCCCACCTTCTCCAGCTTCAATATCCAGAATGCCGACGGCAAGGTGATCCTGCGGCTGTCCACCTTCGTACCGTTTCTGCTGGCGGGGGTGTGCGTGGCGGTGATCGTACTGCTGATCAACTCCACCTACGGCCGGGCCTTCAAGGCCATCCGGGATGATGAGGTGGCGGCACA
>OGNV01001945.1_pt1 | contig 11223 bp, 9 predicted proteins | sample 1573561 | NCBI WGS metagenome assembly OGNV01 (sample SAMEA2581892, study PRJEB24529) | metagenome | biome: Human gut stool | place: China | collected 2011
ACACCGCACTGCATGCTTGGGAAAGTACTGTAGCCAAAGCAGCACCTTTCACGCCCATGTCAAACCAGAAAATAAAAATAGGATCAAGAATGATGTTCAATAAGGCTCCGATCAGAACTGAAAACATGGCAATGGCAGGACGTCCCTGAGCATTGATAAAGCTATTCAACCCGGTGGATATTTCGACAAATATCGTTCCCAAGAGATAAATGGAAAGATAGTCAACCGCATATTCCAAGGTGTTTTCCGAAGCTCCTGTAAAGAGGAGAATAGGTTCCATAAAAGTATATGCAATGACAGAAGTCAGCAAAGTAAACAATATCAGCAGAACAAACCCGTTTCCCAATATCTTTCCGGCTCGTACACGGTCGCCCTGTCCGAGTGCAATGGCAGCCAACGGAGCACCACCGCCGCCGACAATTGCCGAAAAAGAAGAAATCAGTATAATGAGAGAGGTAGTCACCCCTACACCCGCCAGCGCATCGGTGCCAATTCCCGGAATATGCCCGATGTATATACGGTCCACAATGCTATAAAGCAGATTGACAAATTGTGCAGCCACTGCCGGGAGTGCCATCTTAAAAACAAGCGGTAACATACGTTCTGTTCCCAGCCGTTCTTCGTATTTATTGTTCATTCCAAACTTCTTTTTCTAAAATCGGCTGCAACATAGATAAAAAACTTCAATTTTTATCTATATTGTGATAAAAATTGAAGTATAATCTTTCCTTCTGACCGCATGACAGTTTTTGGCATGTGGCGCCATTTCTAACATTCTGTCTGCTTCGTTTCTATTCAAAAGAGAGATTTTCTACATGTTCTCCAACAAAGATACCGGCCATATCTCCGGTTTTATACCATTTCGGCTTCCCAGGCATGTCGTCTGTAATCTTTCGCCCATTGACCACAAGATTCACAAACCTGATACCAGATATCTTGTGATTCTCATCATACCCTGCAATGATCGACAAGTTTTCACCCGATCCATTGTAAGTAACATCCTTAACAAGCACATTCTGAATACCTCTGCCAGTAGAGACACAATACTTCGGATTGAAACTGATTCTGAAATTCACAAGCTGTCCGTTACGAAAATCTTCAATCCGAATATTCTCGAACGTAATATTACGCACCAATGTATTGTCGCCTGGATTTATAGCCAGACATCCCTGATAATCAATCTGTTTTTCTGCCTGATCAAGAATGTCGATATTCCTAAAAGTGACGTTCTGCACTGTATCCATGCCGTTCGGATCTCCATGTCCTCCGATATTGATTGGATGAGCCACGTCAGCCCAAAGTGTCGCATTTTTCACCAATACATTATTGCTTCCCCCTTTAAATCCTTGCGTAGAAGCATAAACTGCGGCACAGTCATCACTATTACGACAGAAAACCCCATCTAATATCACGTTACTGCTTGAGAAAACATCCATTCCGTCGCCCCAACCATAATAGCTGATTGATTTCACATTCGTCAACTCTACCGAATCGCATTGTCCTATGGGGAGTTGCGAAACCACAATTCCGTCGATCCTGACATTTTTAGAACGTCTGACCCAAACACCGGCTCCCCTGCCATCAGGGTGTACCTCGCCTCTCCCGAAAATATTCACATCATGTGCTCCTTCCGTGAATATATTGCCATAAACACGAGCTCCCCCATCGATATAAACAGTAGTTCCTGAGGGGACAAATAGAGTATCATTAGGAAGATTATGCACACCGGGACCAAAATAAATCAAATTGGACCCTTTTTTTTTCTTGAGAGCCCTTTGGATTTCTTTATCGGAAGGACGAAATTTATCAATCGGATTCGCAAAAAGATGAAGATTGTGAAAAATATCTCCATTGACCTCTACTGAGAGATTGCGAGGACGCGAAAGTGAGAATGTCACTGTGTCTCCAACACAATCCGGTGTTATCTTATAGCTTAAAGGACGTACTCTCACACTATTGACTCTCTCTTTGTTGCTGATTACTCGCACATCTACCATTCCGTCAAAATCGAAATAAGCAATGGAGGCAACCTCTACGTTATGACCTTTTTCATCAACCCTATCAACTTTAACAGGATAAACGTCAACGGGCAACCACGGTCCGCTACCCTGACGCACTTCCACAGAAAAATCGTTTAAGGTTTTCACCCCGACCCCAGCAGGGTATGTGACTACCTCTGCATTAAGCGAATGCATAGCCAATAACGCCAATGAAAGAAGTATCGCTTTTGGATAATTCATATTCTTTGATTTTAAATTTGATATTGAAATTTATTAATCACTCTAATTTGAATACGTTTTGACTATAAAAAGCGCCCAACAGAAGAATGAATATTTTTACTTTTATAAAATAGAGAATGGAATTTATTTTGTAAGAAGAATTAGTACGTTATAAAGATATAACAATCACTATTCACATCCAACCAAGATATTCGTCTGTTTTTATTTATAATAACAAAGCAAGCATACAAGAAAAACAGGCTTCCGGTTTAAAACCACCGGATAAAATAGAAATGATACTTCAGTTATCTTTCTGTCAGAAATTTATAGATATATTGATTGATGAGGTCATGCTGTTCTGCCGTTCCATTCTCACCCATACTGCTATGTGTAACTCCATCCAGTTTTACTACTTTCATTCTGAAGTGCTCCTGCTCCTGTCCGGTAGGTAGCACTCCCGCATCTGCCTCATAGTCACATCCTCTCAATGTATACAAACGTGGCTTCAAAGTTCTGGGCATGATCATTCTACGATGGTCCATAGATACAGCCTTACTGATCAGCTGCGGGTATTTAGTGGCAAACAGCATTGTCATATCACCTCCATTAGAATGCCCTATCAAGATGAGTTCGCTCCAATTCAATTGTGGTTTCAAGTTTTTAAATTCCTGAATTGTAAAAAGTATATTGTCAGTTCCTCGTTCCCAATTCGGCATACGGGTCTGCATGAAATCGCCTTCCATCGCTAAAAGAGGATCATCGGACAATTCATGTTGTATACTAATCACATAAAAACTTTTTTGTGAAAAAAAACGTGTCAGGTAGGAATAGGTTTGGTTCGACTTACTGTTTTTATTCCCATCATAGCCGTGGCTGAATATGATAACTTTCGTTTTTGAATTTACTTTCTGCGGCTGATAAACCGCTATCGGTATCACTCTGTTTCTGGATATGTCAAACAGACAAGTAGTAAACTCCGTTTGTGAAAAACATTGCACTGATAGTATCAATGAAATTAATAAGATGATTATTCTGCACATAGTGATTCACCGGATATTTATTTTGTATACACAATGATTTGTTGTCAAAACTTTTAGTTTCATATAGAGCATTCTTAATTCAGAGTTACAAAATTACATATAATAAAAGAGAAATCAAGCGGAAATATGTAATCACAGAGAGAAATAAATATTTCAAACGGTAAATAACAACTCACTGAAACGCGTCGTAACGAACTAATCCCAGTCTCTCTTAAAATTAATTTGCTGTATGCAATCATCTAGTGCTCGGTTTATATAACCTTATTCGTCTGACAACTGTTGAACTTTCGTCTAACAACTGTCAGACGAATAAAACATTGCAGCATTAATCTTACATCCAATAAGCATTAAAAGTAGATCTACGTAAATTCAGAACTATATCATAACGGTGCAGGAACGAACAAATATCGGGCAACGGAGTAAATCAAAGCAGCACAGAAAAGATATGGGAATGACAAATTCAATAAGATTATTAATCAGGCCAACATCACAATCACAGGAAACAACAATCGTATCTCAATGTATTTCGACACTGAAGAAAGTGCGGAAGAATTGCTGCTTAGCAACGTTTCTGCTAATCGTAAAAGGAGATAGGCGTAAAAATTGGCAAGAATGTGATAATAGCCGATAATAGTATCGTTGGCTGGGGAAGTATCGTAACAAAAGAGTTTAACGAACCGAATGTAATCATTGCAGGCATTCCGGCCAAAATTGTCAAGCGAGGGATAAATTGGGACCGGAGATGTATTAATAAGTATTTAAATAGATAACCTTCATTATTTTCGGGATGAAATACTTTCTCATTCAACAAGATATACCTACTTTTGCACATGAAATCATAATCAATGGAACAATCTGATCATATAGACGTTTTTGATTTCCCTATATTCCGGCATATTTATAGGGAAAGGGCAAAATTCAAAAGAATCAGCCTTGCCTGCTGCTACATCTGCGCCGAATATATCAAACAGAATGTGCAAAAATATATAATAAGTAAGAAGCCTTGGAATACTCCGAGGCTTCTTTTTTTACCCCTATACCGTCTCTGTATTTCTTACATCATAATTTATAAACTCATTTTAATTTCAGGTTATGGAAAAGCAAAAAGGATTAGCTATTATTACAGGAGCAAGTCAAGGTATTGGTGCTGTCATTGCAGCAGGTTTGGCAACTGATGGTTATCGGGTGGTATTGATAGCCCGAAGCAAACAGAACTTAGAGAAAGTACATGATGAAATCATGCGATCGAACAAACATGTACAAGAACCTATTGTACTACCATTGGACATTACAGATTGTACAAAGGCAGATACTGAAATCAAAGACATCCATCAAAAATATGGTGCTGTCGATATCTTGGTGAATGCAGCTGCCATGTTTATGGACGGCTCTCTTAGCGAACCTGTTGATAATTTCAGGAAGATAATGGAAATAAATGTCATTGCTCAATATGGAATACTGAAAACGGTGACGGAGATAATGAAAGTACAGAAAAACGGATATATATTTAATGTCGCATCTCGCGCCGCTAAATATGGTTTCGCCGATGGAGGTATTTATGGTTCTACCAAATTCGCACTCCTCGGGCTGGCTGAATCTCTATACCGTGAGTTAGCACCATTAGGCATACGTGTCACTACTCTTTGCCCTGGCTGGGTGAATACTGATATGGCGAAAAAAGCAGGAACACCTTTTAAAGATGAAGAAATGATACAACCTGATGATTTATTAAATACAATCCGATGTTTACTGAATCTATCAGAAAATGTATGTATCAAGGATATTGTTTTTGAAATGAAAAAGAGCATTATTTAAATCTTCGGAAATAAATAAATGCTTGAACTACTTTTATAATAAGAAGGAAGCTCCAACATGATTGATGAACTATGAATTTTGTCAGAGCTTCCTCCACTTTATATTATTTACGGTTCAAATAACCTTCTCGTACAACTTGAACCAATCCAGCCCATAATGTCCCAGTCCTAAGTCCACAGTGTCAATATACTCGAACCCACATTTTTCGTACAACGAAATAGCCGGAAGATTCTTCTCATATACATCGAGTCGGATAGATTTCATTTCTGATTTTAAAGCCAACTCCAGTGACAACTCCCATTTGCAAAAAAGATGGATGTACAACAAAAGTGCGTACCACAAAAATATAACTATAATCCGCATCTATTTTCCATACTATATTCTCATAAGCCTTTTCCGGCTGATGATCTAAAATGACAGAACCCGCAATCCTCCCGTCACATCGGGCAACAAACAGACTATTATCATCCACACCGGCAGCCGCATTCTCACGAACCGGATAAATCCCCTTTATCCATCCCGGATAATTGATTGTAGCTGACAAGTGATCGTTCAATTCATCATACAGCCTCTCTAATTCATCTATATCAGCCAAAGAACCGGGTTCAATTATAAAATTCATACATATATTGTTTGAGGACAAAGATATAACTTCTGTTCTAATAAATATCAAGGGGATGTTTTACTTTTTTTCAATCGCCAACAAACAACAGATACTAACACATTGTTTTATTCATAAGTAAAGCATACATCAAAACAAAAAAAACAAAGTTGCTATGAGGTGGATATGGTATTGTACATTGTTAGCGTATATCGCATTCCTATTAGGGCTGATTTACACTATTATAATTGATTACGACGACAAAAATCCTGTGAAGACGATCTGCTGGATTCTAGTTGTTATATTCTTACCATTACTGGGTATATCTGCCTATTATATTGTAGGACGTAATGTAAGCAAAAAGCGTTCAAAATTTCAGTTTTGGAGAGAAGAATTCAACAGGCACCAACAATCCGTTTCTACCAACGTGGAAACAGAGCCAATACATCCCGATCATTATAAAGAACTAAAATCACTCATATTGAATCTGGAACAGTCACCAGTATTCGGAGGTAACAAAGTAACTGTCTATCCGGGTGGTAAAAGTAAGTTTTACAGTCTTTTCGAAGATATCGACTGTGCCGAATCGCATATTCATATCTTCTATTATGCTATTGGCGACGACCATATCGGCAACGAATTAAAAGAGAAGATTATCAATAAGGTAAAACAAGGCATCAAAGTACGACTGCTTTACGACGGACTGGGATGCAATAAAACGAACAGAAAATATTTCAAGCAAATGATAGAAGCAGGCGTGGAAGTGAAAACGTTCCTCCCGCTTAGTTTTCCCCGCTTCCTGCGAAGTGTCAATTACCGCAATCATAAAAAGATAGTCATCATCGACGGCAGAATCGCCTATACCGGTGGCATCAATGTAAAAGACGTATACATAGACGGACTTCCCTGGGGAAAATGGAATGACATACACTTCAAGGTTGAAGGTTCCGGAGCTTCGGGGCTGCAATCTGTGTTTCTGGCAGACTGGTATTATGCTTCCGGACAATATCTGTCTTCACCGGAGTATTATCCCAATGTCGAAGTCTTCGGAGAAGTACCAATTCAAGTAGTCAACGCGGAACCGTTGGGAATGCATTCCAATGTAATGGAAGCCATGTTTACAGCTATAACGCGGGCGAAAAAGAATGTATATATCGAGACTCCCTACTTCATACCGACGGAATGTCTGCTTCAGGCAATACAGACCGCATCAATGAGCGGAATAGACGTTCGCCTTGTCATGCCTAAAAGATCAGACAATGATTTTGTGCAATATGCCTCTAACTCATATGTGGAGAAACTATTAAGAAATAAAGTCAGAGTCTATCAATATGTCAATGGATTTACACATTCAAAGTTGATGATTGTCGATGATGAACTGGTGGTAGTCGGTTCAGCCAATATGGATATAAGAAGCCTTGAACTTCTTTTCGAGACCAATCTGTTCATTTACGACAAGAAAGTTGCTCAGACCGTCAGAGACATTTATCACACCGATATGAATAATAGTAAAGAACTAAATCTACGCGACTGGCTCCAACGCAACCGTTCGGTTAAATTTCGCGAAGCGTGTTTCCGGTTGTTTTCTCCGGTATATTAGCTGTCTGAGCACCACCCCAAAACTATCAAAAACCACCGTTAAATTGTCAGAAGCCTCCTATCTAACAATTTAACGGTGGTTTTATGTCAATTTCCCCACTATCGGGCTCATAGAAATCACATATACTTGCACTGTCAAAACAAACAAATTTATCAAACTTAAAAACAATCAACATGAAGAATTTCACCTTTAGAAAAGAATTAGTAGAAGCACAGGATGAGTTACTCCGTTTCGCTTACAAACTTACAATGGATATTGATGAAGCAAACGACTTATTGCAGGAAACGTCTTTAAAAGCATTGTACAATGAAGACAAGTATATATCTGATACGAATTTTAGAGGATGGATGTACACCATTATGCGCAATGTTTTTATCAATAACTACCGCAAAGTGATTCGCAATCAGACTTTTGTCGATCATACAGACAACCTCTACCATCTGAATTTACCACAAGATGCAGGTTTTGAAAGTACAGAAAATGCCTATGACCTCAAAGAAATGCACCGTGTAGTCAATGCTCTTGCCAAAGAATACAAAATTCCGTTCGCTATGCACCTTGCAGGATTCAAGTACCGTGAAATTGCAGATAAGCTACACTTGCCACTAGGTACTGTAAAGAGCCGTATCTTCTTCATCCGCAAAAAATTGCAGGAAGAGTTGAAAGACTTTCGCTAATTTTTTTTCAAATGCGACAGAGAGTAATCTGAGACCCGGGTGTCAGCATGTATGAGACCCGGGTGTCAGACATACCAACACCCGGGTGTCATGCAACTCACAGTAATAGTGGATTAAAATTTCATTAGAATATCGACTCTTCCATGCATGATAGATAGCAAAACTTTGGATATCTTCTCAACAGGCCAGTCCCACCACTGCAATTCCTGCAATTGTGCAATTGTACTTTCGTCAAAACGCTTTCGTATTTCTTGGGCCGGCGTTCCGCCTACTATCGTATAAGGAGGTACATCTTTGGTGACTACTGCCCTCGACGCAATAATCGCTCCGTCGCCGATATGTACACCCGCCATGACAACAGCCTCATAACCAATCCATACATCGTTTCCAATCACTATATCCCCTTTATTATCCCATGCCGAAGTGATATTTCCCTTATCCAACTGCCACTCCTCAAAAAATATAGGAAACGGATAATTCGACAAAGAATTCAACGTATGATTCGCGCTGTTGAAAAGAAACTTAGCTCCACAGGCTATCGAACAGAATTTCCCTATGATCAGCCGGTCTCCATTGACAGGATAATGATATAAAACATTGTTCTTCTCAAACTGAACAGGATCATTCACAAAATCATTGTATATGGTGTAGTCACCAACCTTTATATGAGGATTATTGATAACTGCATTCAGATAGACGGTCTGAAGGTCATTGGTGCGCGGATAAATATTTGTATTCATTGTAATTGCTTCTTTATATAGTTTCTGAAATAAAATAATAAAATATCGGGTGACCTGTTTAGCCACATAAGACTCGAACAACAGATTTCACCATTGTCCATCATCCATATAGAGCGAAGCTATTTACAACGTTGCCATTTCATTGCGTTCAAAAAATAAGGTTCATATCACATAACAAATGTACAGGATAATTTTGGAAATCAGATGCAAGGATCTAAAAATTATCCCGTATATTTGCTGTATACCATTTATATCGTCACTATAAACCTTTAGCATCATGGCAACTTATACTCATTTCGGCAAACAGCCGGATGTACTGAAACATCTGATACTTTGCGAAGTTCTTCGGAACGAGCATCCACAAGTCTATGTAGAAACAAATTCTGCCTGTGCCATCTACCCGATGCAGCAGACTTCGGAACAGCAATATGGCATTTACTATTTCTTAGAAAAAGCGGTAGAGGAAGACAATCAAGTTCTAAAAGACTCCATTTACTATAAGATAGAAAATGCAGAAATGCAGAGAGGGTACTATTTAGGTTCTCCGGCTTTAGCAATGGAGGTATTAGGAAGACAGGCACAAAAATTTCTATTCTTCGATATAGAAAAGAGTGCTTTGGACAATGTGGAACGCTATGCGAAGCAAGCGGAACTACAGACATCCGTCCGCCTATATAATACCGATTCTCTCGAAGGAGTCATGAAGTTACTGCCATCACTCCCCAAAGATTCTTTCATTCATATCGATCCTTATGAGATAGATAAGAAAGGAGCATCGGGATTAACCTATCTGGATATATTAATAGAGGCTACCCAGTTAGGAATGAAGTGTTTACTATGGTACGGCTTTATGACTCAACATGACAAAAGCCATCTGAACTCATATATCACGACCCGACTAGAAGAGGCAAGGATTAAAGACTATATTTGTGCAGAACTGATAATGAGCTCTATCAGACAAGACACCGTATTATATAATCCCGGTATCATAGGCAGTGGCATCCTGGGCACCAATTTATCACAGAAATCAAATACAGCCATTCTTGATTACAGTGATATACTGGTCCGCCTCTACCAATACGCAAAATACAAGGACCATGACGGCAGCTTATACAGAGACATTATCGGCAATCCACCGGAAACCTGAGTCGAAAACAAGGAGTAGCAAAAATAGGAAATACATCAATCTTCCCACTAAATATGTATTCCATATCGGTGCTTCACTTCCGCCATCACAAACGTACTTTCCAGCGAACCCAGGCTATCGATGGTTCCCAATACATTCAGAATAAACTCCTGATAATATTTCATATTAGGAGCATGGATCTTCAGCAAGTAATCGTAACTGCCCGATATATTATAACATTCGGTCACTTCGGGAATGTCCTGTATGATTCGGGTAAACTCAGCCGCAATGTCCCTGTTCAGCCGCCTTAGCTTGACACTGCAAAAGACCACAAAACCCTGATTCAGCTTTTCGGCATCCAGCACAGCGATATACTTCTTTATATATCCCCCACTCTCCAAACGTTTAAGGCGCTCGAAAACAGGAGTCGATGAAAGACTGACCCGCGCAGCCAACTCTTTGGTCGTCAACCGCGCATTCTCTTGCAAAGTACGGAGTATCTGCAAATCCACTTTATCTAATTTCTCAAAAGTATCCATAAGAAAAATATTCTTCTAACAGGTGATTTTTAAGAATAAAGCAGTTGCTTTATTCTGTATAACGATACAAAAATAGCATTATTTTCTATATTTACACTATATATTGTTCGATATATCTACATCCCATAACTTTGCAAGAAAATAAAGAGAGAATATCAAACTTAAAAAGCATACGATTATGGAAAGAAAGAATTTACACTTTGAGACATTACAGGTTCATGTAGGACAGGAACAAGCAGATCCGGCAACAGACGCACGCGCAGTACCTATTTATCAGACCACTTCTTATGTATTCCACAATTCCGCTCATGCAGCCGCACGTTTCGGTTTGCAAGATCCGGGCAATATCTACGGCCGCCTGACCAACTCCACCCAAGGAGTTTTTGAAGAACGTGTAGCCGTCCTCGAAGGAGGCGTAGCAGGTCTGGCAGTTGCCTCCGGTGCCGCCGCTATTACTTATGCTTTCGAAAACATTACTCGTGCAGGCGACCACATCGTAGCTGCCAAAACAATTTACGGAGGAAGCTATAACTTACTGGCACATACTTTGCCCAATTATGGCGTTACCACCACTTTCGTTGATCCGAGCGACCTTTCCAACTTTGAGAAAGCGATTCAGGAGAACACCAAAGCCGTATTTATCGAAACACTCGGAAACCCGAATTCCAATATTATAGACATAGAAGCGGTATCCGAAATTGCTCACCGTCACAAAATACCTTTGATTATAGACAATACGTTCGGCACTCCCTACTTAATCCGCCCCATCGAACACGGAGCAGACATTGTGGTACACTCCGCCACCAAATTCATTGGCGGTCATGGCAGTTCCTCCTTTGAAATTCAGGGTCGCGGCCCAACTGCGG